>LQAJ01000187.1_pt1 | contig 24330 bp, 31 predicted proteins | sample 1535811 | NCBI WGS metagenome assembly LQAJ01 (sample SAMN04331587, study PRJNA305678) | bioreactor metagenome | isolation source: bioreactor_6 inoculated with Wadden Sea sediment 2nd replicate of a... | place: Germany: Wadden Sea, Janssand Flat
ACAACGCCGCCTACAACACCTTCGACTACCGCTGACCCCATTGAAGATGTGGAATAACTTTCTTCTTCTGAAACGGTCACGATGGTTGGAACTGTATAAAGTTTCATAGATTCACCTCCTGATAATATTTTCTATATATAACTTGGCAGTTTCATAACACTTTAATCTTTGAAGCTATCCATTTCATGCCATTTACATTATCAGAGGATCTGTGTAGTCTTCAATACTTCCAGTTTATATACACTTCTAAATGGACTAAATTGTCTCACGACCAATGACGTTGATCCTAAACGAGGAATATTAAAGTCCATTTGAGCAATAGGCACCCCTTCTAACGTCTGTTTTTTTTTTGCGAAGATAAAATAAACTGCCAAAAGCTATACATAAACTAAAAGCCTTGTCTCTTCTTCCAGTTATGGTAATTTAGTGCTAAGGTGATGACAATGTTAGAGAATTTATCGTTTAAACTAATAAACTATTTAACCAAAGAGACCACTTACACAAGCATAGAAAAAGAACATATGAAATATGCTCTAATGACGCTTTTAAATGAATTGAGTAAAACCATTGTTCTGATACTCTTATTTACCTTCATTGGTGAGCTAAGATTCTTCGCCATAGCTTGTTTCTTTTCCCTCTTGCTAAAAATTTATATTGGTGGATTTCATCAAAAAGGATATTGGCAGTGTTTCTTATTTACGACTCTCTATTTTCTAGTCCTTTTATACTTTGTAAACTTTAGCCTTTTAGAGCCTATACACATAGCCGTATCCATCCTCAGTATTCTAATAGTACTTATATTTGCTCCTGTAACAAGCCCTCAAAGAAGGGTAAAAAAAGAACGAGCAAACCTGTTAAAAGCAACTGGTTTCCTCGTTTCTATGGCCTATGTCATAGGAGCTTTATATTTTCAAAACTATTACACTAGAATTGCCTTGTATGCGCTTGTTCTACAAACAGTTCTAATTGTCTTAAGGAAAGGACGAAAATTAAATGAAAAGCTTATTGAAAACTTCTACAAGTAAACGTTTCTGCAATCTATTACTACTTATCGCTCCTGTATTTGCGGCGAATTTTGCTTCTATGATCTATTGGGGAGAAGTTGAAATCCCAGACTCATTAAAGGAAATTTAAGAAAACAAAAGTTTAATACTCATTTTTGAAATTTGAGCATCATAATCAACCATTATGGTGCCTTTTTCTCTGTCTATCAGTTTCTTTAATTTAAACAATCCAATGCCACGCCCTTCACCACTTTTGCTGCTATAGGCAAAATCAAATATCCTTTGCAGATGATGGGTTTGTATATTGTTTGCTGAATTAATGACTTCGAGTGTATTTCTATTGTTTTCAGAACCCGTAATAATTACAACCCTTCTCTCTTTTGTTTCAAGTGCCGCTTCAATGGCATTGTCAATGAGTATTCCGTATATCTCAACCAACTCATAATTTTTGTACCTACTCTGAGTAAAGAAACTATCCACTACTATTTTCATATCTATTCCTATGTCCTCAGCATGTTTATACTTACTATATAAGAAGGCCATTAATATTTTGTTGTCCATTTTAACAAGAGTGGCCCATACGTCCCGTTCAATTAATTGGTTGGCATACTCTTCGACTTCTGTAGTAACTTCACAAGCAAGTTTATTTTTAATGCCACTAATGGCCTGAATATGATTATGATAATCATGTTGTCTGGCCTTTATTTCATCAACAATATCATCTATGATAGGAAAATATACTTCATAAAGCTCAAGCTTACGTTTTATTTCTTTATGAATCTTGCTGTTGGCTAAAACAATGGTATTGGTTAGGAGTGTTATGGCTAGGATTACGAGTATAGCAATTACATAGTCCATCATATTTTCTAAACTTAAATACCACAAAACCGTTAAAGTATAATATAAGACATAAACACTTAGAATGACAAACTTCATAATGGTATTTTCGCGCTCAACATAGTTGTAAAAGACACTTAGGTCGACTTTCTTACAGAAGGCAATAACCAGGATCAAACTGAGTATCTGGGATACAAAACCGAATTGCAATCCAACAGCAAAATCAGTATATAACAGACTCAATCCAATAACACACACTGTTTGAGCAATAAACATGACCTCGAATATGATACTATATAGAAGCAGTGTCTTATAAATATCTATTTTAAACCTGCTTACATATCTTTTCAGTAAGAGTATATCAATTGGAAAAATCAGTATGTGAGACAGAATTTCACTTGTAATAAAATAGTCATTTACTGCAATCAAAATAGACCCCGTAATAATGAACTTCAAGTCTCTTTTAAAATTGGACACTTGGTTTTGCAAAAGAAATCTTGAAATTATTACGAGCATCAACATATCAAATAGGGAAAAAATTAGAACGTTATATACCTGCATTATCAAAGTCCTTTATCTTGTCTCTAAACTTCGTACCTATTTTTATTTCCCCCATATTATTCTCAAGTACTATGTAATTTCTCCCATAATCAATTTTCTTAATTCGCTCTGTATTTACTATATAGCCCTGATGCACCTGAATGAAATTACTCGGTAAAGACTTCGCAAAAGTTTTTAGGGGAAGTTGTTTGTAAACGATGACATCATTTTGCAAATGTATTGTAATCCGCCTTAAATAATACTCGACATAGACAATTTCCCTAGTATATACAGATTGTTTTATACCTCTAAAATCAAGCCATATCTTGTCTTTGCTACTTGTACTCTCCTTTATGAAATAGTTAATCAAAATCTTTTTTAATACTTTATTTAACTCTTGTTGACTCCAGGGCTTAATAATGTAGTCATAACAGTGCAACTTTATGTATGCATCCATTTTTTTAGTGGGAACTGCTGTAATGAACACAATAGGCGTGAACTGATATTCAATTTCTTCCCTTAAAAACTGGACGAGATCTAGGCCATTGCCATCCTCCAATTGTATGTCTACAAAAAATGCTTTAACCCTATTCCTTTTAGAAATTTCTAGAGCTTTTGTCACTGATCCCGTGCTTAAGTACTCAAGGTCTGGATTTATTGCCCTAGCACTCTCTAAAAGGTTTCCTCTTGTCTGAACATTATCTTCGACAAATAGTACAACATCTTTTTTAATCAGCATATACTTTTCTCCTAAAGTAGCATTACCATATGTAGTAATTTTAACATATGTTGTAAAAGGATTCAAACAATGCATTGATGTATATTAAATATAAATGCGGAGAAATAGTTCTATGTTTTTTCGTTTTTTCATCTGAATACTCGCGACCACCAAGCCCAGGCATAAAATACTCCGACAATTCCATATCATCAGGCTTTATGACCATTGTATTGGCGTCTTGCAAGAACACAGATACCATGCCCGTGCGATACCAATTTAATCCAATCTGATAAACACAATTGTTATATTCACCGAGTTCTTCATATATGGCATTTTGAACAATGGCCTTATCAATATTTGAATAGCCCTCGTATTTTTCAATCACATCAATAGAGATACGAAGCATTTCCAAATCCCTAAGGACTTCAGCTTTTTCTCTAACATGAAAGGATTGTCCTTTATAAAGATCACAGAATCTTCATTTGTTCCAAGGACAATTTCGCGTGACACGAAACATTAAACTTGTATGTTCACTTGGTGGTCGAATTGGACCTATTTCATACCCCAAATATCCGCCTGTTTGCTTAACCATATGAAACCTCCTGAAAATGGCTTTTAAAAAACAATTGCCGGGCTTCCTAAAATCAGGAGCTCGGCAATTCATTTTTCATTCCATATCAATAATTTTCAAAAGTGCATTCTTTAGTATTATTCTTTCCTCATCTGAAACGGCTGTAGAAACTTATCATTCATCTCTTTGACCACCGCTTCCACACCGTCTTTAACTTCCATCGATTTCTCTGTTGGAGACACAATTATTAGCCTTCGATTATTTGGATCAATATGCCTATCAATAAGTCCACCCTTTTGCATCCTATCAAGAAGACCAGATACCGATGAAGCTTCTAGACTCAATATTTCTCTTATTCTAGATGGACTCAAATCACCATATTGCCAAAGACAATTTAAAAACGCCATATTGTGAAGGCGTCACACCATACTCTGATAGTCGTTTTGAAAAATACTTAAATACCACATTTTGTGAAGCACCCAATAAAAAATTGATACATTCTCTAACTTCCATAGATCCACCTCATTTTTTTCTATTGACAGTATACCATAGTTCTGATAATGTTTGAATTGAAAATAGTTCCTAATAAGAAATGTTTTGTATTCGTATCATTTTGAATAAGAGAAAAGGAAGGTTTTTAATATGAATAGTCATTTTAAAGCGATTGTTGTTCGTGAAAATAACGGTGAAGTTTCACATGCCATTGAAAAAATTACAACCGACATGCTTTCAGAAGGTGATGTGCTTATAAAAGTGGCATACTCATCCGTAAACTTTAAAGATATGCTAGCAGTACAAACCAAAGGTGGCGTTATACGAAACTATCCTATGATTCCTGGTATTGATTTAAGTGGTACCGTTGTTTCATCTGAAAACAACAAGTTTAAAGAAGGCCAAAATGTTCTTGTAACCGGTTTTCAAACGGGCATGACGCATACAGGCGGTTATTCGGAATATGTTCGTGTGCCAGCTGAGTGGGTTGTTGCATTGCCTGACGGTTTATCACTTCGTGATGCTATGGTCATCGGAACGGCTGGATTTACTGCTGCTCTTTCAATTATGACACTTGAAGCAAATGGCATGTCCCCTGATATGGATCAGGAAATACTCGTTACAGGTGCCTCGGGCGGTGTTGGCAGTGTTGCCATCCAACTTCTTAAGGAAAGCGGCTATAAAAATGTTCACGCACTTGTAAGAGAGGAAAGTGAAATTGAACAGCTTCTCTCCATCGGTGCAACCAGCGTCTTATTGTCACGCGATATTCTACCGGAAAAGCCAAAAGCACTTGATAAACAAAAATTCCATTATGTTCTTGATGTTGTTGGTGGCGAAGTCGCTTCTGGTATACTTCCACAAATCTATTACGGCGGTAGCATGAGCATGTGCGGCAATGCAGGTGGCATTAAGTTTACTTCAACAGTTATGCCATTTATCCTTAGAGGGGTTAGTATTCTAGGCGTTGACTCCGTTAACTTCCCAATCGAAAAACGTGATGCCATTTGGGATCGATTTGCAAATGAGTGGCACATCATGAGCCAGGCTATTGTTAAAGAAGTTGTTATGGAAGAACTCGATGAAGTGTTTGAGAATATAAAGGCTGGTTCCCATACTGGGCGACATGTCCTTAAAATTGTTTAATCTAATTGCTGGTTTGTATGAAATTGATCTAATGTCATTGGCATATAACCATTAGCCAAATGTTCATAAAAAGGGTGTCAAAGAATGACTTTTTATAGTTGTTCTTTGACACCCTTTTATACTGCTTTGTCATTTTGATAACAAACACCTTGAGATTCCCCTGCCATACTATTATCTACTTTCTGAGTATCTGTAGTTTTAGACTGTATCGCAATAGGATGGGACACTAAAACACATAAATTACTCAATTCGAAAAAATTCAATATTTATAAATTAATCATAAATATGGGCCCATACTTTTTTGTTAACTTTGACCTTAAACCTGAGGCTTTTATAGTAAACTATTAGAAAGACCCGACCACTACCATGAAAGTATAAATTGTTAGGAGCAATATGTTAACAAGACTATTTAAACAAAGCCTAAACTTCAAGTGCATAGCCAGTGCCTGTACAGACAGTTGTTGCACCGGCTGGGGCATTCCCCTTGATGAGGCAACTTACGAAAAACTTAAAAACGACCCCCGTTTTAAGAAAACCATGACTGACTACACATATATCAATGACTATATGACTCAACCAAATATAAATTACGCAATTATAGACTGTAAAGACAATGACAGATGTCCTTTTTTTGGACACTGAAAATCTATGTGATATACAGAAATCAAATGGTGAAAGAGGTCTGTCAAGTGTATGTGCACTCTATCCGCGATATTATAACACTGTCGATGGTGTCTACGAAGAAAGCCTCTCTCTTGCCTGCATAGAAGCCACCGAAAAACTGCTGCTTGGTTCCCCACTCGAACTTATTGAAATCCATAGAGGTCCCAAAAGAGACGTGGTCATGCAGACTATAATAACAGAAGATGGTAAAGTCCTCTGCTCAAAAGACGCCCTTCATACTTTTAGACATCGCGTTTTTGACCTAATTAGAGACGAGGCATACACCTTTGAACAAAAACTGGAAATGCTCATAGCTTTTCATGAGCACACCCAGGATATGGATGAATACAAACTAAAAGAAGCTCTAGTCGTCTATAACTTTTCAAATAAAGAGGCGACTTCATCTATTGACAATGTCCTCTATAAGAAACTCATCCTTTTTCTTAAGAAAGTTGGAAAGACAGATCACGATGAACTGGATCAGCTTATAGACGATTGCATCGGTACGTCTTCTTACCAATCACTTCATTTACAGGAACTCACCAAAATCGACGGAATTATGTCTAATTATCTGATTCATCAAATGTTTAAAGATCTTTATCCTTGTATCACCCAGAATAATAAAATGGGTTCTTTTCAATCTCTGCTTGTAAAAGTCCAAATCCTTAGACTGCTTATAGCCTTTGATGGTCATTTTGATAACAAGCGTGTGGCTAGAATTATTCAAATGTTTTCAAAAGGTCTAGAACACCATGCTGTATTCCACCATGAAATAGGACATGTACTTCTATGAGGGTCATTTCACCGCATTATTGTCTCTAAACTGTATAAGAGCTCAATAACATTGAAATTGTAAAAATTTCTGATTCTTTTTAGCCCGCAAATCTAGTAGAATGGATAAGTATTGTACTATTCACTAAAGGAGAAGATAATGACAGAATTTAACATTTCAGAAATATTGGTACAGATTGTAACAGGCCTTGCACTATTTTTGTACGGCATGAACGTCATGGGAGATGGCTTGCAAAAATCTGCTGGCGATAAGATGAAAAGTATTATTGAGGCACTCACCCGCAACCGAATTATGGCTGTATTTATCGGCATGGTTGTGACTGCAATTATACAAGTTCATCTGCTACAACTGTTATGGTTGTTGGTCTTGTAAATGCAGGCATCATGAACCTTACACAGTCTGTGGGCATCATAATGGGCGCTGACATAGGTACAACGATAACGGCACAGTTGGTGTCTATTAATCTTACAGCACTTGCCCCCTTTTCAATTGCTCTAGGTGTTGTTATAAATCTATCTACTAAGAACTCCAACATCAAAAAGTATTCAGAAATCCTCATTGGCTTCGGTATTCTATTTTTAGGTATGGACATTATGAAGTCAGCCTGTAAACCTCTTAGAACTTATGAACCTTTTACAAGCCTATTGACTCGGTTCGGGAGTGGAACCCTCCTTGATACATTCTTGGCTATTGGCACAGGTTTCTTAGTCACTGGTGTTATTCAAAGTTCTTCAGCTACAACGGGAATTATGATTGCCCTCGCAGCAGCTGGTCTTTTGAACATTGAATCAGCATTTCCAGTTCTGCTTGGCGCAAATATTGGAACTTGTATTACTGCCCTGTTATCAAGTATAGGGACAAAAAGAGTTGCTAAGAGAGCCGCCCTCATCCATTTGACCATCAAATTGATCGGGACCCTGCTGTTTGCACTCCTTCTATCTGATATAACAGTGGATCTTGTTCAGCGTATGTCGGATGACCCTGCAAGACAGATTGCTTGGGCACATACACTATTTAACGTGATTAACACCATGATTTTATTGCCATTCGCACCTTTGATTGTAAAATTTGCCTTCATACTATTGCCACAACAGGATACAAAAGAAGAAAAAGATTACTCTCTTGCACTTGATGATAGAATAATGGAAACACCATATATTGCACTTGAGCAAATCAAACATGAGATCTCTGTTATGGGTGATCTTGCAAAAACATCTTTTGACTATGCTATGGATGGCTTTGTCTCAAATACATCTGAAAAAATTGAGGAAGTTTTTGAAATCGAAAAGAAAATCAATAAAATGGAAGAAGAAATCATTCACTATTTGGTCAAGCTTTCTAACGCTTCTCTGTCTAGTGAACAGCGGGAAACAATTGATTCACACTTCCACATCGTGAGCGATATTGAAAGAGTTGGCGATCATGCTGAAAATATTGCAGAACTTCTTGAATATAAGTTTGCCAACAAAATCAGTTTTTCAGATCAAGCTATCAGCGAGCTTCAAGATATTTATAGCACCGCTTTAAGCGCAGTCAATATCTCCCTTGAAAGTTTCCACTCAGAGGATGAGAATGAAGCAAAAAGAGTGACTGCCATAGAAGACCGCATTGATGAACTGGAAAAATCACTGAAAAAGATGCATATTAAACGTCTTACAGATGGTGTCTGTCAACCTAAATCAAGCATACTCTTCTTAGAACTGATAAACAATATTGAGCGTGTTGGTGACCACGCAATGAATATAGCTGAAGCTCAAATCTTTGATGCCTAATTCATTGGTTAACCCGTCCTATTATCTTGACTCAAACGATATCAGAATACAAAAACTCACTTCTTATACGAAGTGAGTTTTTTATCTGGGTATTCTTCAAATCTTTTTATAAGGACACTTCAACCCCTCTTTGTTTTTGAACGGCCATGTCATATATTTTCCGTGATGAAGTCAAATCAAATAGGCTCATCCCCACCGACTTATACAAGATGGTTTCACCTAGATCTGGTTTTTTGCCGTCATCAAGCAGTTTTAATAAATCACTCATATATCCAATCTGGTCCATAGTTGCTAAACCTTTTTCGAGAGGAATTCGTAAATCACCACTCTCTTCACAAGCATAAGGTAATTCTGTGTAAACACTGTCTACAACTGACCATAGGGCATCTGGAATCTCCTGCATATCTGGACGCCATGATCCAATGGCTACTATGCATTTACCTTTTAATGACTGGCCATCGTCTGGTAAAACAGGCGTGTTTGAACCCGTAGCTGTCACGATAATTTCACTATTTTTAACCAAAGTTTCCACGCCATCACAAACTATAAAATCAATCTTCCTATTTGGATCTTCTTTTAAAATGTCTTTTTAAGTGATTCTATAAAGTCATTCATGTTTTCCTTCATAGAATCATATAAATAGACCTTTTCAATAGGTCTGACTACACAAGCAAACTTAACTTGTTCAAATCCTTGTGCGCCACAGCCGACAAGACCAATATGCTTACTCTTATCTTTAGACAGGTGTTTCACTGCAACACCACCAACGGCACCTGTTCTGAGACCGGTCAATACCCTACCGTTTAAGATGGCTAAAGGTTCACCTGTTACCCCATCATTCAGATACATGATGCCATCTAAAAAGGGTTTTCCCTTTGAAGGGTTTTCAGGAAATGCTGATAATATTTTGGTTCCAATTTTTCCGTCTGCAAAGCAAGGCATGTAGAGCATTTTATTAGCATCTGCCTGAGCAACAAACCTTTCTGGCATGAAATGGTCACCCTGTGACATGATTCGGAAAGCCTCTTCAACGGCATCCATTAAATCCACAGCGTTCACTGACTGCCTCATTTCATTTTCATCTATAATTAACATTTCGGCCTCCGTTTATCCATGCACATCTTCATTAACCACAAATGGTTAATGTTTATTTGAAGCGTAACACATATGTTATAATAATGTCAATTAGACATTGTATTATTATTGAGGTGACAAATGAAAAATGAACTAATATACACCCTTCTCTCTGAATTCTATAATCACCCAGACCCAGTGGGCGCATCCACGTTAAAGGACATACTCAACATGTCTCAAACAAGTATTGGGAGGGCTTTAGCATATCTAGAGAATGATGGTTTTCTCGAAAAAATTAGCAACAAAGGCCGAATAATTACACCAAAAGGAAGAGCATGGTATGAAAGTGAAACCGAGCGTTTAGATAAGCAGTCCATCGCTGATGAACTCATTAGAAACCAAATTAACGCTTCACGAGACAAACTGAAAGAGACCATATTTATCAGAAAGTTACTTGAGCCTCAGGCTATCAAACTGGCCTGCCGTAATGCGACTGATAAAGATTTAGAGGGCGTTGAGCAATTAATCAACAAGTATATCGACCATCTATCCAAAGGGCAAGAAGCAAATAATATTGACTTGAAAATTCATCTTAAAATTGCTGAATTATCTGGTAACAAGACACTTTTCATGCTTTTAAAACTCCTCTTGACTGAAGATAACACCTATGTTGATTTTTCAAATTTTGCTCTTTCAACGCTTAAAGCTCAAACAAATGTTACACTTAACCACACAGGGATTCTAAATGCCCTAATATCAAGAAACAGTCAGGCCCCTCAGAGGCTATGTTAAAACACTTGGAAACAATAGAGGATTCACTGGACAAAACTATATAGGCTATGATCTTTAATCATGTGCATGGTCATTTCGCTAAAACTTTATTTTCGCATAACAAGCAAAAGAACCCCAGTGGTATCCACTGGGGTTCAAACAGTCAAGGACTGTTGTTTTATCTAGTTTACAAGTTCAGCAAAAGGCCAATCCGCTTGACCACCTTCTAAGATAAATAGACGGCTTGTATCAATCCCATTTGCTTCTAGTTCTTGGTATGTTCTTTCAGCGCCACCGCCACCACGTGGGCAAACAATGACAACATCTTCATTTGAACCGTTTATTGTAGCAAGAACAGCTTCAAGTTTCGCCTTGTCTTCATCAGACTTAACTGGGTATGCATTGGTTTCAACAGCACCTTTAATGTGGTGTGCATCGAAATCTTCTTCAGGCTGAATATCAAGAAGCATGATTTCTTCATTGTTTTCAAGCGCTGATTTAACGTGATCAGGTGCATAGTAGTTGTAAGCGTGGTCTTTTACAACCTTACCGATTTGAAGTTCAGGTGTGTTGGCCCAAACGTAGAATGAAGCATCATAGTTCACAACATTCTCATAACCAAGCATTTTTAATATTTCTGCATAGTGCGCTGAACGAATACCAGCTGTGCAGTATGTAACAATTTTGTCAGTCTTCTCAAATCCAGCATCAGCAAAGATAGCTTCTAGCTCATTGATCGGCCTTAATGTGCCGTCTTTTTCAAGTAGATCTTTGTATGCCATCCAAACAGCACTTGGAAGATGACCTCCACGTGCTTCACCGAATTTTTGAGCACCTTCATACTCATCTTTATCTCGAGTGTCTATCACCTTATAGTCATCATAGTTCTCAGCAAGTTTTGCTGTGCTGATTGATTCCACTAAATCTAACGCTTCCACAACAAAGTCTGTTGCTTCAAATTCAGAAGTCTCTTTAGTAATATCGTATCCAGCATCCTTCCAGCCTTTGTAACCCCCATCAAGCATTCTTACATTTTCAATGCCTGCAGCTTGAAGAGTCCACATAATTCGACCGTCTTCCCCCCAACCATTTTGCGTGTCAGAATATACAATAACTTCACTGTCTGCTGATAGACCCAGCTCTGAAATGGCCTGACCTAGAGCATCTGCACCTTTAAGCGTTCCCCATGTTTCAGAAGCAAACTCCACATCCATTCTTGATAGACTTTGCCATGTTAAAACACGGGCACCTGGAACATGTCCTTTGTCATATGTTTCTTGTCCACGAGCATCTAAGACAATAACAGAGTCCATATTATCGTTTAGCCACTCAGACGATACAAAATATGTATTGAAGGCAAGTTCTGCTTCCGATGGTTCAGTGACTGCTTCACTTTCCTCTGTTGCTTCAGTCGATGCTTCTTGTGTCTGATCAACAGTTGTTTCTTCTGTGCTTTCTACATTTTGGTCTGCAGCACATCCGCTCAAACTGCTTACCAGAAGTGCGACAGATGCAATATAAATTCCTAATTTTTTTAAAGTCATATTTTCTCCTCCGTATTACCAATCGCTCACTTAAATTGTACATACATACAGTACCAGAGCGACTTGATCATGAACAATAGTAATATTGAATACTAAAGTTATAGATATTGTTTTTTTTCTATACACATTCTTTCGAGAAGCCTAAAATAAAAATAGATCCTTAATCAAAACCTATTTGCAAAACGAATTTGAGACCCCATTTTCTATGCTTAATGAGAATAATTAATAAAATTCAATGAAGACAAAATCGTGGTCGTGAACTTGTCATAAAGGGAGACTTATTATGAAAGTGAGACTTTTAATATAGATGATATTGTCCGCCAATTAATATAGCGTATGCCAATAACATATATTGACATACCCGCGTTAACGACTTATTCTTGTATATAGGTAAAAGGCAATAAATATAAGGCATGGTAGATTTGGAGGACAATTATGAAAATAGCTTTACCATCAAGAAACAAGCAAATAGATAGTCATTTTGGACACTGTGAGTATTTCACAGTCTATACCATTGATGAAAACAAGAAAATTGTTGATGAGCAAACTGTTACTTCTCCCGCTGGATGCGGATGTAAATCAAACATTGCAAAGACACTTGCTGATCAAGGCGTCAAACTTATGCTGGCAGGCAACATGGGCGGCGGTGCAGTACGTGTTCTAAACGTCTCAGGTATTGATGTTATTCGCGGATGTTCGGGTGATACAAGACAAGTTGCTGAGGCGTGGCTTGAAGGCAACATCACTGATTCCGGGGAAGCCTGTGCATCTCATGACCATGAATGCAGTCACTAACTTAAATCATTCAAAAACCATAAAAGAGTCAGCTTGGCTGACTCTTTTTATTTTTTTACATATCCTATTCAGTTTCGACTCTATTCATCAAAGAGTCTTGGATCTTGAATCATCGACGCCCAAACTTTTTGACTTGTTTCCTTATCTATTTCTAAGTCATTTTCAAGTCTCTCAAGTTTTGGGAAAGGCTCTTTGCCCCGCTTTAATATCATATGCGTGAAATCCAGATCCACATGTTTAGCAATTTCCTCATGTATAATATCTCTAGGCGTGATTAAATCACATAGTCTGAACTCACCCGTTGCCTGTCTGAATGACCTACTTCTAATCACTAAAATATCAATATCTTCAGCACCGCCAATTGCGGGTTCCAGAACCACAAATGGCACAACACAGAACTTTTTAAAAATTTCTATTGTGGAAAATGTAAAGAAACCCTCTTCACTGGCCAAACAATCTCTTTCAAGACCATAGAAATCTTCCACTATAATTCTCGTGTCTTTGCTTTGAATGCATATTTTTCGCATTTCAGCGATTGTTTTAGAGGGTGGCATCGTAGAAACCTTATTCTTTTTTGCCTTCGTATCCAGCAAATCCATACCGTAGAAAACACTCTTGGATGCATCTACTATGCCTTCCATTTCAATGTCAGGGACCATCAATACCCACGGAATTGAAATCTCCACAGCACTGCGAGCTTTAACTTTAATCTTTTTGTACGTACCTATTGCCATAATGACACTCCTTTTTCCCACCAGGGAGCTTCTAGTTTGCTCGTCTTGTACTGTCAAGGAATCAATTATTTAAAACCTTGACCTCTTAGGTGACACTTGCCCTAAAGAACTTTTAATAGGGACATTTTGATACCCATACTGTACAGCATTATGGCAATAAATTCAATGATAAATCTATTTGTAATTTATTTGTTATTTTATTATATGTTATTAAACACTATCGCGGCATGATTCCCTCTTGATTTACTACAATTTTACATCCAATAATATCGGTGTATGGTCTTGTCTTTCACCAGAATCCACCATTTCTGACTTGATAACCTTATCTGCCAGCCTATCACTAACGAGCCAGTAGTCAATCCTCCAGCCAGAATTGTTAATCTTGCTTGTTTTTACCCTTTGCGCCCACCATGTATAGGCGCCAGTCACATCGCCATGAATGTGTCTAAATGTATCGGTAAAGCCCTTGCTCAGTAGGTTTGTGAAACCTTCACGTTCTTCATCTGTAAAGCCTGCTGACCTATGGTTACTATCTGGATTAGCAAGGTCTATCTCCTTGTGGGCCACATTATAGTCACCCGTTGCAATGACAGGTTTTTTCTTATCAAGGCTTTCAAGATACTCTGCATACTTTATGTCCCAAACTTGTCTTTCTTCAAGTCTTTTCAAGCCGTCTCCTGCATTTGGTGTATAGACTTGGGTCAAGAAGAAATCATCAAATTCTAAAGTGATCATTCGACCTTCTAAGTCCATTGTATCCGGTGCACCAATTTCAGGATAAGTTACCTCAGGTGTGTACTTTTCCTTATATAAGAACATAGTCCCTGCATAGCCTTTGCGGGCTGGTTCTTGGGAACTCCTCCAAGTATAGTTATATCCTTCAAAAGAGTCCGCTAGAATTTCTATGTGCTTTTTACTCGGTCCCTTAGATGGTAGTTTGGTTTCTTGTAGGGCTATCACATCAGGATCATGGTCTAAAATCGTATCAATTACTTTTCTTGAAAGAACAGCTCTATTCGACGTGCTTGTAAGAGCTGCATTCAATGAGTCAATATTCCATGAAATAAATCTCATCTAAATCTCCTTTTTTCTAATCACTTATCTTAGGCCTTTGCAATATCACAAAAGCTCGTTTTCATACCTTTTTCATACCTTATAGAAATTTCACTTTCTATATTGCTTTACTTTTCTTATAGGTTTTCCATATATATTTTTTAAGATATACATTCAGCTGTATTTTTCATAACATTTAACTACGAAACATTATCTATCAAATAGATTATTGTTGCTCTTGGTTCAATTATAAAATTTCAATTCTCAGTATATCATCAATTTCAATAGAATTTCCATATTTCATGAGAATGTTTCTCACATAAACATCTATTTTCTTAACTTCTCCTTGAGTCGTAATATAATGGCCACCTTTTTTAAGAGGGTCTTTTTTAAAGTGTTCAACTTGGACTTCAGGTTCTTTGTCATCTTCTATACGAGATTGAATCTTAAGGAGTTGCTCATTTATAACGGTTTTCTCAGCCTCATCCAAATCTCTTTTTTCCTCAGTCAACCTTGCAGCTTCTTTTACTGAAGCCTCATGCCCTACAACAGCTGCAAATGGTGAAAATTGAGCTGCCCTATCTTCAAGTGGCATTTGAGGTCTTTTTCGGGAAACATGACGAGGAAGATGGATAATATCATCATATTTTGTTCCGCTTTCGTTGGCAGTTTTACTCATAGTCTATTCCTTCCCCAAAACAGTAGAAATTATTCAATCATCAATCGGCCTTATGACCACCAATTTGATTGTTTCTATCTTTCCCAGTCGCGCCCTTTTGAAGATTCATCCCTTTTAAAACTGCGTTTTTCCCAAACTTCTTTTTAATATCTAAAAGGGCATGCTGTAATTTCTTTTCCTTGTCCAGCATAGACTTTTCCTCTTCAGTGGCTTTGGCTTTTTTATCATAATCCGTGAAAAGATCAAGCTGTTCATAGCTTTCTTCCTCTTTGACAGAGTCTTCACTTACCACATGATTGGCTACAATGTTAACCCGACGCGCTAGTAGAGAATCATCCACAATTTCATCAAACAAGTCCATGACAGCATCCATTATAAGTTTTGTTGATGAGGTCAACCTATCCAAATTGGCTGTGCCGTGGCATGCTTGGGAATTTTCTGCCGTAATAATCCGTTTTGACTTGGCCCTTGTATCTTTTACGTCTGTCCGGATCTGTTAAATTTGAAATGTCATAGCCAACAGTTAGAACAATTTGATCTGTTACCAGCTTCTTATCCACCAGGTCAAGAACCAGTTGGTCGGTCATTTCCTTAACAACAATTCTTGTTTCTTCATGCGGATATGGTCTTAGCAGGACTTGTCCTGCCCCAGTGCTCTTGCTTGATGGTTTATAAGCTTTAACATGTTCTAATTTACAAGGCTCCCATCCCAGGCATGATCAATTAAAAGTTCTGCATTGATTCCAAAAATATCATACAAAAGGTCTTCATTGTGAAATGCGTTGTCATCACCTATAGAACACCTTGCAATATCCCCCATAGTATAGAGTCCGTGCTTTTCGAGCTTGTTGGCATAACCTTTTCCAACACGCCAAAAATCCGTGATTGGCTGATGGTCCCACAACTGCTTTCTATAGCTCATTTCATCAAGCTCAGCAATTCTGACGCCGTCAGCATCCGCTTCAATTTTTTTAGCAACAATGTCCATAGCAATTTTACTTAAGTATAAATTTGTGCCTATACCTGCAGTTGCAGTGATTCCCACTGTTTCTAGAACATCTTTTATAATTTTTTTTGTAAAATCACGTGGACTCAAATTTGTGGTCTTTAAGTAATCAGTGATGTCGATAAAAACCTCATCAATGGAGTAAACATGAATGTCCTCAGGTGCCACATACTTCAGGTATACATTGTAGATTCTTGTACTGTATTCTATATAAAGGGCCATTCTGGGAGGCGCCACAATATAGTCAATGGCTTTGTTAGGGAATTTTTCTAACTCTGTTGAAAAATGAGAAGCACCGCTTAAAGTCCGCCCGGGCGCTTTTGAGCCCTCTTGTCATTCTCTAGCTTTATTTTTTGAACCACCTCAAAAAGCCTGACTCTTCCAGGAATTCCATAAGTCTTTAGTGATGGGGACACAGCCAGGCAAATTGTCTTTTGCGACCGGCTGGAGTCGGCTACAACTAAATGGGTTTTAAGAGGATCAAGTCCACGCTCTAAACATTCAACAGATGCATAAAAAGACTTTAGATCAATCGCAGCATATATATTTTTACTTTTCTTGTGTATTTGTACTTTCTTCCATTGTCTCACCCACATCAAATCAAACATCAGTTCGGTTTTATATTTTTTATTCTATCATATTTTGAGGGGCGAAAAAAATAGTAAGTGGCATTCATGATGATATAATGCATACATGTAAAACGATTCTGAATAGGAGCCTTCAATGAAAATAGAGCGATTGTTAACAATTATTGTTATTTTGCTAAATAGAAAACAGATCACTGCTAAGGAACTTGCTGATCGGTTTGACGTTTCAGTTCGGACCATCTACCGTGATATTGACTCAATAAATATGGCAGGCATTCCGGTCATTTCATACCCTGGAGCAAATGGTGGCTATGGCATAATGGACAACTATAAACTAAACCATCAGTTGCTTACACTGGATAATCTTGCATCTATGCTTTCAACTCTAAGTGGGATCAACTCCACTTTTGAAGACACTGAGCTAAATGCGTCAATTGAGAAACTTAGAAGCCTGGTTCCAACGGATAAGTCTAAAGACCTCGATATGCAAATGGAGCAAATTATTATTGATCTTCCTGTTTGGGGCAACACCTCCAAATTAAAACAAATGCTTAAATCCATTCGCCTTGCTATATCTAATGAAAATCTGCTAACAATTAAATATAGGAATTATAATAATTTTGTCAGTTCAAGACAGATCGAGCCTATGTCCGTAATATTTAAGGGATACAGTTGGTATTTGTATGCTTACTGCCACTTAAAATCTGACTTTCGGATTTTTAGACTCTCTCGAATAATCAGTCTAGCTGTAGAAAGGCAAAACTTTGTACGAAGAAATTCACCCTATAACCCAACAAGAGACTTCTCGGACAATCAAGATGACCTAACGGTCGTAACCTTGAAATTTTCGCCGCAGGCCCGAAGCAAGGTTGATGATATATTTGATCAAAGTAATATCAAGGTTTTAGATTCAGGAGAGCTACTTGTTACAGCATCATTTCCTGAAAAAGACTGGTCTTATTCTCTGATTCTAAGTTTTGGTGAAAATGTCGAAGTCTTAGAACCAGATCATATACGCCAAGCGATTCAATCTAAGATTAGTGCCATGTATTCAAAATACTTATAGAAATTTTTAAACCTGACATAATGGTGTCGCAGGTGTCTGCTATATTCAACTTAGGAAGTCAATATAGCTGAAGTCACAGGAGGTAACATTATGTTTACTTTAGATAATTTTCTGAAGCCCACTATGATAAAAGTCAATGGCGTTGAACTGGAAGTCTTCGAGGCTGGTAGAGAAAATACAGGCAAGCCCATTGTCTTATGTCACGGATGGCCTGAACATGCATTTTCATGGCGCCATCAAGTTCCTGCTCTTGTTAAAGCAGGGTACCATGTTATAGTTCCAAATCAACGAGGTTATGGTAGATCATCTCAACCGCAAGATGTATCAGCTTATGATATTGAGCATCTAACCGGTGATCTGATTGGTCTACTCGACCATTATGGTTACAGTGACGCCACCTTTGTCGGTCATGACTGGGGCGCCACAGTCGTCTGGGGCCTTGCCTTACTACACCCAAACCGTGTCAGTAAAATTATCAATCTTAGTGTGCCCTACCAGGCCAGAGGAGAAAAACCATGGCTGGAATTTCTTGAAGAACTTTTTGGCCCAGACAACTACTTTATACACTTCAATCGTCAACCCGGTGTGGCAGATGGTGTCTTTGAAGACAACACAGAGCAGTTTCTACGTAATATGTTCCGCAAGAATGAACCGCCAACAGAGCCTGAACCTGGAATGGCACTAATTAACTTAGCCAGACGAGAAAGACCACTCGGTCAGCCCGTAATGTCTGATGAAGAGCTCGACGTTTTCATCTCGGCTTTTAAGACCTCTGGGTTTACAGGCAGTGTTAACTGGTATAGGAACTTAGATAAAAACTGGCACATACTGGGTCAGGTTAACTCCATAATCAATCATCCGACACTCATGATCTATGGAGAAAAAGATCCTGTCATGCAATCTCCAAACTTATCTGACTTTGTTCCAAACGTCCATATTGAAAGTCTTGATTGTGGTCACTGGATACAGCAAGAAGAACCAGAGAAAACAAACAAGATAATATTGGCGTGGTTACATGAACTAGATAAGTAATGATAAAAGGCTAGGCATTCCCTTCTTGATATTGTCTAGCCTTTTTCTATTATCAAATTGAATCATTGAGACTCCTGTGTTATCATACTTGTGGATGATATCTTTCTAAGAGTCATACCTGCTAAAATTTGAACTGCTATACAATCTTTAATAGGTCATTTTGCTCTGCTTTGATCATAAGACAAGGACAGGCAAAATAATGATGTCTAAATTGAGAATGATATGTTCTTTATCATTCATTTTGGCGTTTTTTGGTAAATGCACTTTTGACAGTACACTTAATCAAATGAATGCCTTCCTTAGATAGCAGAAATTTCATATTTATCTTAGCAGGTGTAGTTGTCCGTACAGGTCTAAATCTACATCTTTTTTAGTGCCTTAATTAAGAAAATTCAAGGGGTGTGAATATGAATTTCAAAGAGAAAAACAGGCAAATTAAACAAGGAAGCAAAATAACCGTTGGCCTTTATGTCTTCTTCTTCATATGGTGGTTTGCTTTTGCTTACGGAATCGGCTTAAAGGATGTTTCTGAGTATAGTTATATACTGGGCTTCCCTTCATGGTTCTTCTATAGTTGTATACTAGGCTATGTCATGATATCTGTCCTTCTAGCCTTTGTTGTAAAAAACTTCTTCAAAGATATAGATTTTGATGACAATGAAAGGGAGGCAAAGTAATGGGCAACTCAATGATACTCATTCCGATGATCATATACTTACTACTCATGTTTGCAATCGCAATTTATACGAATAAACTATCTTCAGGAAGCGGAAGCTTTATGGAAGAATATTTTATTGGTGGTCGTTCAATGGGAGGCTTTGTTCTCGCAATGACTCTTATAGCCACTTACTCTAGTGCAAGCAGTTTTGTAGGAGGACCAGGTGTGGCTTATAGCCTCGGCTATGGATGGATTTTACTGGCTATGATCCAAGTTCCGACAGCCTTTTTAACTCTAGGCGTCCTCGGGAAAAAATTTGCAATTATATCAAGACAAATTGGGGCTGTTACAGTCACTGACTATCTAAAAGCTCGCTACAACAACAAATTTATTGTTATATCAACATCTATTGCTATGATTATATTCTTTGCAGCTGCCATGGTTGCTCAGTTTATTGGCGGAGCTAAATTATTTGAAGCTGTTACGGGTTACTCATATTTTATGGGGCTTGTTATTTTTGGTGTTGCCGTTGTCATTTATACAACAATAGGTGGCTTTAAAGCGGTTGCAGTCACCGATGCCATCCAAGGGGTTGTTATGATTCTTGCAACGATATTCCTTCTTGTCGCCATTATAGGTGCTGGTGGGGGTATGGAGGCCATAACAGCTAAAATGATTGAAACGAATCCAAGTGCCCTAACACCTACTGCCGGTGGAAAAATCCCCATTCCTTTTATTCTGTCTTTTTGGGTTCTTGTAGGATTTGCTGTTCTCGGCCTTCCTCAAACAACAATAAGATGCATGGGCTTTAAGGACTCCAAGTCTCTTCATAGAGCCATGGTTATTGGAACAGTTGTCGTAGGATTTTTAATGCTTGGCATGCACTTGGTTGGTACCCTCGGCGCCTATGTTGTACCCGGTCTTGAGGGCGATGGTGCCATTCCAGGAATCACTGTTCAGGTTTTACCACCTGTCCTGGCTGGCATTTTTATAGCCGGACCACTTGCTGCAATCATGTCCACCGTAGATTCCATGCTTATTCTTGCATCCGCCTCAATTATCAAAGACCTCTACTTAAACTATGGCAAAGGTGATATTGATGAGAAAAGTCTTAATCGAATCAGTTTCATGACCACTGGCATTATAGGTCTTGTTGTCTTTATGTTTGCAGTTAAGCCGCCTTCAATCATTGTTTGGATTAACCTATTCGCATTTGGAGGTCTTGAAGCGGTTTTCCTATGGCCTACAATTCTAGGCCTCTACTGGAAAAAAGCCAATGCCACAGGGGCCATATTATCGATTTTACTCGGACTTGTTTCGTTTTTTGCATTCACTATATATAGTGTCAAACCTTATGGTATGCACCAAATTGTCCCGACACTTATAGTTGCACTTGTTGCATTTGTATTCGGGTCACTATTTGGACAAAAAATAGTGCGGAGACAATTGAATTGTTCTTTGGTGAAAAGTAAAATGACTTCAAAAAAATGACCGCTCCTTAATGGAGGGTCATTTTTTGAAGCGCATCTTAGCGCATCAAAGACGATTCCGTAAGCTTTTCATATTCTATATCATCATAATTCGTTAACGATATATAGCTTGGATCGTAATATCCTATATGAATCCTACTGCTTTCAATAAATAAACTTGTGGTGTATACATTTCCAAATTCATCAGTTGTAGACGTGATATAAGAGTGGTTTGTAGGCCACCCAAAAACTTCGCTTATCTGACCATCCGGGTAGGCTTCAAGAAGTCTATTTAATAAGTACTTAGGGGTAATTGTCATGTTTTGGTCATAATAGAGTTCTAATATGTGACCATCATTTACAGAAAAATCGCCTTCATACTCTGTCCCTGGTCCATTTGTTAAGACGTCTGTATTATTATCAAATAGAGGCCAATTGAGTTCAAACCACGCTTCCCAATCAATATTTGGATTTGCCAACTTATACTTTTCAATTTCCTCTGAGATGGTCACTGTGTAATCATCTAGTTTTTCTTCACTGTAACCATACTTGCCCGGCACAGAGTAATCATACATTTGATTTCCAATAAGATTTTCTACTTCCTTAGTCGTCAGTGGTCTATAAATCAAGACCCCATCAACTGAGATGCTATTCGCTACACCTGGAATATCCACCATACCCGGTAATTTTTCACTGGACGCAAATATGTCTTGTTCTTGTTTGGTCATACTTGGTGAATTCTTTTTCATCTGATCGGCATCTGTGTCACTTGATATATCTTCCACTATAATAACAAAATAGTCTCTTGTATCATTATAGACTTGTCCCATATTATTTGATGTGTCAACAAACTTATGGAAAGCGTCGTCATCTGAAGACACATCCGATGTCCAGTAGTATCCACCTGCCATCCATAATCTTCTTCAGGTCCCACTTTAAATGCATTAAAAAGGCTCTTGAGTTCAGCTTCTGTTGGCACTCTTAGACCGAATGTTTTAGCATATGTGCCTGCAGTCGCTGGGCTATTCCCATCGTAATCTTGCCAGTAGTCATCAAAGGACAGGTTGTCACCGTGGCTCTTATCATTCCAATCAAATTTCCCCCACTCAATTTCCATCCATGCATCCCAGTCTATATCACTTCTAGCCTCTTTAAGCAAACTTTTTGTATAGTCATTGTGATAGATGCTCATTGTATCTAAACCATCATACGGTATACCTGAGAGTTCAGTCTTTGTTAGTGGCCTATAGTGTCGTAAATCCCCAATATCGACATAATTGCTGACACCTTCAATTGTTTTGAGAACGTCTTTAATAGAGATGGTTTGATTATTTGCCATTGTCATCCTAGTCGGATTAAGAAGACCAAGGTTATCGGCTATATTTTCAGCAATAACCCCTTGATTAACAAGCGTTTTAGCCAGGGTTTCATCTTTTCCCTTCATTGGTGTCTTTAATGCATCTAGAGATAGCTTTGCTAAATGATCACGTAGAAATACTTCTGAATCAAGAAGGGATTTTACCTCGTCACTTATCATTTGAATAGTAAGAGCTTTTTCCACGGCATTATTCCACGAAAAATCTCCGCTTTGATCATCATAATCAAGTGCCCGAAGTAGAAATGTCATGTATGATTTGGCCTGCATTAAATCATATGAACCGAATTTTGTTTCAGAAACCCCACTTGTATAACCCATTTTATATAAATAACCAACAAATGGTGAGCCCCAGTCTGGAACATCAGAAAATGGATGGTCATAGTTATTCTCTAGCGCTTCAGATTCTGCCCCTAAAAGCTTTACAAACATTATACCGCCCTCAAGACGAGTCGGCTCTCGATTAAGTTCAAGGCCTTTTTCTGAACCTTTGAACACATTGATAGCCTTTAATTGGTTGGCTTCATTTTCAAACTGAACATCCCCCGCTAATGAAACTGGCTCACTTATAACCATGATTCCAATCAATATAAGCGCCACTATGAAATATTTGAAATTCATATAACCCTCTCCCCCTATTCGTTTTGAAAGCACCGTTCACCTTTGCTTCATTGATACCCCTTATTTAGAAAATGAAAAAGAAAAATGCATGATTAGAATTATTCATATTGTTGCAAATATATTCGATTTTAGTGTTATATTAAGTAAAGCAAGACATTTTAACTATTAACAATAAATAGGAGTAATCATGATAAACGACACAGCAAACTACCTAGCTCTAATGAATAAGTACAAAGCTCAGTTGATAAAAAACAAGTCCCTATCAAAAAAATACAGTGTCTGCTTATGAGTGTGACATTAACAACTTTATGAAATGGCTCTGTAAAAAGAATATAGTCGAAATAACAGGTCAGGTCCTGGACAATTATTTTGATGAGATCAGTGGCATACATAAGGCCAATACAGTTAAAAGAAAATATGTGTCTCTAAAGATGCTTTTTAAACATATCCACAAAGACAACCATGATAACAACCCGTTTTCTAACATTCAGCTTAATTTGCCTTTGAGTAAAACGCTCCCCAAAACTCTAACAATGCATGAAGTGAGTCAACTTCTTCAAGTGGTTATAAAAGAAAAGGAAGAAGCCACCACCGACTTTGCCTACAGCCAGGCCACAAGAAACCTTGCGATTTTATGCCTGCTTGTATCTTGTGGTATGAGAATTAGCGAGGTTTCAAACTTAAATTTAGGAGACTATCTGGAGAAAGATAAGGTCTTGCTTATTCGCGGAAAGGGCAATAAGGAAAGGTTGACTTACATATCAAGCACCATGGTTTACAAAAATATAGCTGACTACATGAAGTTACGAAACAGCATAAAAAACAGATTCTGATGCTATTTTTCTCAATAAATATGGAAGCCGTTTGTCTATATATTCTATTGAAAACCTATTTAAAAAAATATCAGGGTATGTCTAGGATTAATCCCAATGCCACCCCCCATTACTTAAGACACACATTCGCAACCAAGCTGCTAGACAATGGTGCTGATTTGAGATCAGTTCAAGAGCTGCTCGGACACGCAAGCATTGTGACCACACAGATATACACCGCGGTTTCACTTGAACGTAAGAAAAGTGTTTTGAAAAAGTTTAATATAATGAATGGGATTAAGTTGTAGTGTTTAGGTCTTTGGCATTGATGTTGTTATAGTGCGCCTACACATGTATTTTCATGCATCCATTTGTATATTATATGATTTGTTTTGTCATACTCGCCTTTGGTTCATATACATAAGTATTTTCTAGTTCATTTCATTCCAAGGCCTGTAGATGTTGAAATTGAATGATTTATATATAAATACCTCAAATAACTATTAATTATTTGGAGG
>LQAJ01000188.1_pt1 | contig 24265 bp, 24 predicted proteins | sample 1535811 | NCBI WGS metagenome assembly LQAJ01 (sample SAMN04331587, study PRJNA305678) | bioreactor metagenome | isolation source: bioreactor_6 inoculated with Wadden Sea sediment 2nd replicate of a... | place: Germany: Wadden Sea, Janssand Flat
GATCTGTAATTTTGCAAGCGCCTGACATAAAAAAGCCCCTTTCGCATGATCTATAATCATCACTGAAAGAAGCTTTTGAATATTATCGCCTAGACATTATATAAATGCACGTCTATCACTATTTCTAGCGATTTTTAACATACATTCATCACTTGGATGAAAACCAGGTTTTAAACTTCTTCCCAGTTATGATAAATGTTCTGTACATCGTCGTTCTCTTCCATCAAGTCAATCAGTCTAGTCATGTACTTAATGTCCTCTTCATCTGTTAGCTGTGTCATCGTCTGAGGCAGGTAACGCAGTTCTGCCATAGAAAACTCGTAACCCTCTGATGACAGGGCATCACGAACGGCTGCAAAGTCTTCAATAGCTGTGTAAATTTCAAAGTGGTTTTCTTCCACTTGGAAGTCTTCAGCACCCGCTTCAATGACAGCCATTTCAATTTCTTCCTCATCCATGCCTTCAGCCTTGTCTATAACAAGAACACCCTTGTGGTCAAACATAAAGCTCACGCAACCGTTTGTGCCTAGATTGCCCTTGCCTTTTGCGAAATAACTTCTCACGTCAGCGGCAGTTCTGTTTGTGTTATCCGTTAGGCACTCAACAAGCACTGCCACACCACCTGGTCCGTATCCTTCATAAGTGAGCTCTGTAAAACGGCACCTTCTAGTTCGCCAGCACCTTTTTTAATAGCACGGTCAATATTATCATTCGGCATATTAGCCGCTTTTCGCTTTTTCAATAGCAGTTTTTAGCGCTGCATTATATTCAGGATCAGACCCGCCTTCACGTGCGGCCACCATAATATAACGCCCAATTTTTGTAAACACCTTGCCTTTTTTAGCATCTTGTTTACCTTTTCTGTTTATGATCGTTCCAATACGACCCATAACTTTCAACTCCTTAATCTATATAGCTTTAATATCCAGTGAGACTGTGCCTTCAACTGAACACTCTCTTTAAAACGCCTAATCATTTTATCATACTTTTTACTTCTCAAAAAGATAGGGAAAATTTATGCGATTTGATCCACCACATTGCGCACCCATTTTTTTGAATAGAATCTATAAGCACCGAGAAATGTCTTAATCACTTCTTCCATCATAAGGGCCGCAACCACAATATAGGCCGGCCATTTAAAAACATAGCCCCAGCAAAGGCCAGCGGCACACCGATGCCCCAAACACAAAGTGTTTCAATAATCATGGCAAACATTGTGTCCCCGCCCCTCTCAAAATCCCAACAATGAGTAAGAGGTTGAGCATCTTGGGGAAATTGTAAAAGGCAACTATGCGCATCATGTAAACCGCATCACGCTGGACATTTGGTGGAACATTGAAAAGCGTTGCCACATTTTCTGCACTAATAAAAATTAAGACACTGGTAAACAGGCAGGTCACCAGAGTTAAGTTTATAAACTTCTGACCGTAAGACATGGCCAAATGCTCTTCACCAGCCCCAATTCTATTGCCTATAACCACTTGACAGGCATTCCCTAGACCAATAAAGGCCACTTCAAAAAACCTATACACCGCCATCATAACCTGGAAAGATGCCACTGCATCAGAATTGATTTTTGCCATAGCCATGGTATACATAACCGTTCCAAGAGCCCATATGCCTTCATTTATGAGTACAGGCATGGCTGTTCTAAATATTTTTTTTGACAAAAGCTTTTCTAAAACTGGTCAGCTCTGAAATTTTAGCAGCGAGAACATTGTCGGTTTTATAGATGAAAAAGAGGAGCATAAGCATCTCAAACACACGGGCTATAAGGGTGGCAATTGCAGCGCCCTTTGCCCCCATAGCCGGGAGTCCAAAAAGACCAAATATTAATATCCAGTTGCCAACCGTATTGACAACAATTGAAACTGAACTCACAACCATGGGTAGCCTTGCCTGTTCTACCCCTCTTGAAGCCACAGAATAGGTCAGGGTTATGGCTGTGAAGATGTAACTGACAGATACTATACGCAAATAATCTGCACCAATCCTAACAACATTTGTTTCTTTTAAGAAAAGTTCCAGCACTTGCACGGGAAAGAGGAAGCTGACTAAGAAAAAAAACATACTGACAATAAGACCACCCGTTAAACCTACTCCAATTGTTTTTCGAATGTTTTTTACATCCTTTTTTCCCCAAAACTGTGCAATATAAACGGATACACCGCTGTTAATGCCAAAAGCCAAAAGGATCATCAAAAAGAACACCTGGTTGGCCAGGCCCACAGCCGCTAGAGCATCTTTACTCACCCGCCCGATCATGATTGTATCAATTAAGTTCAAAGCTGTTTGTATAAGATGTTGAAGCGCAACTGGTATGCCAACAGCAAGAAGGGCCCTTTTGAAAGGATCATCCTTGTTCCCTTTAAAAAAATGTTTTTATCATAAAACCACCACCGATTTTTCATTATTTCGCCACACGATCTATTATACAACTCAGTCTCAATAAAAACCATCATTTTCCTTGCACTAGAAATAATTTGATCCACCAGCCCAAGTCATCGCTTTATGCCCTGTCAAGCTGATCCTGGATTCACTCTCAAATTGCAGAGCCACTTTGTCCCCATAAAAAAATCCCCGAGCACATGATTTCAATAAAACCACATCTCGAGGATAAATTTTTTACATTTCAGTTTTTTGCTTTAATCCCTTTATGCTTTTATAACCTTTATGGTTTGTAAATTTACGTCATCCATATCTGTTAACATGGTTTCTTCAGCAATTAAAAACTCCAAATAATTAATCACTTCATCTGTAATCAGTTCCCCAGGTGTGACCACAGGAATTCCTGGTGGATAAGCCATGACAGACTCTCCACTAATTCTTCCTGAGGCCGCCTTTAAGTCCACAACTTCTTTTGAAGCATAGAAGGCATCCCTTGGAGAAATGGAAAGCTCCAGCTCATGAGGCTTACGAGCCACTTGCTTAACTTTCTTTTCAAAATAGTGCTTGGCAGATATATCCTTTAAGGCTGATACCAAAGCCCCTAAACTCTTATCACAATCTCCAAGACTCACAATGGCTAGAATATTGCCCGTGTCTCCAAGCTCCATCTGTATACCGTATTCATCCCTTAAAATATCATAGACCCGAAAACCAGTCAGACCCAGTCCAGACACATTGACCACAAGTTTGGTTTCATCAAATGCATGAGTGCCTGCCTTGTCTTCAAGTTCTCTGCCAAACGCATAAAAACCAGGAATCTGGTTGATGTCATTCCTTGCTTTTCGGCAGTGACCAAGAACACTTTCAAGCATTTGTTCTCCTCGTGTTGCTAAATTTTTTCGCGCAACATCAAGACTGGCCATAAGTAGATAAGATGCACTCGTGGTCTGATTCAAGTTAATGATTTTTCTTATATACTTGTCACTGACCCTATGACCCTTCATTAATAGTGCCGACGACTGCGTCAAAGATCCACCTGTCTTATGAAGGCTTACTGCAGCCATATCAGCTCCTGCCTCCATAGCACTCATAGGCAAATCCCTGTGAAAATGCAAATGGGCTCCGTGGGCTTCATCCACTAAAACGGCCATGCCTTTACTATGGGCATACTTGACGATTTCTTTTAAATCTGATGCAGAGCCGTAGTACGTTGGATTGATTAGAAAGACTGCTTTAGCATCTGGATTATGAAAAATTGCTTTTTTTATAGATTCTACTTCCACACCAAGGGCAATACCATAAGCTTCATGGAATTCTGGCTGCACATATATAGGCCTTGCACCAGACATAATAAGACCATTGGTTGCGGATTTGTGAGCATTTCGAGGCAGTATAAGTTTGTCCCCTGGGCTGCAAAGGCTCATAATCATAGCTTGCACCCCTGCACTGGTTCCATTAACCAAGAAAAAGGCTTTGTCGGCATTATACATATCCGCCAAGAGTGCTTCTGATTCAGCAATGACCCCTGTGGGATTGCCCAGATTGTCAAGACACTTCATAGAGTTAACGTCCACTTGCATGACTGTGTCTCCAAGAAATTTCCTAAGTTCAGGCACGCCTTTTCCATGCTTGTGTCCAGGCACATCGAAAGGGATGACCCCTCTTTATGATATCCCTTTATGGCATCGAGCAGCGGGGTTCTTGTTTGTGGCATCTTAACGCCCCCTTAAAATTGCAAAAGTCAGTTCCCTAAGCACCTTGCAAGCTACAGCCGTAGACACACCTGAAGCGTCATAATGTGGTGAAAGCTCTACAATATCTGCACCCACAATGTTAAGGCCACTCACTTGTACTATTATCTCCATCATTTCATGGAACGTCAGACCCCCGGGCTCAGGTGTCCCTGTGCCTGAAAAGACTGATGGATCAAGCACGTCTAAATCAATGGTGATGTAGACAGGTCGATCAGATAAACTTGAAACAAGGCTTGCCAGGGTGGAATAGCTAAACTTTTCCATAACTGTATGGGCCTTTGCAAACTCAAACTCATCTCGTGTCCCCGATCTGATTCCAAACTGATAAATTTTTCATCACCAACAATATCCCAAATACGTCTTATGACTGTTGCATGGGAGAAGGCTTCGTCCATGTAATCACTGCGTAAATCTGCATGGGCGTCAAAATGTAGTATTGCAAGATCATCGTACTTTTCGGCCACAGCCTTCATAGGTCCATAAGACACTAAGTGCTCCCCACCAATCATAAGGGGGATTTTATTATCATCAAGGATTTTTTTAGTCGTATCATAAATCATGTCAAGGGCACGTTCCTTAGAGCCAAAAGGCAAGTCTAAATCGCCTCCGTCAAAAAGGGAATACGCCTCTAAATCCATATCAAAATATGGACTGTAGGTTTCTAAACCTTCAAACTCCGCACGCATGGCAGCAGGCGCAAACCTTGTACCTGGACGATAGGAAACCGTCCCATCAAAAGGCGCTCCAAAAAGAACAAGTTCTGATGTTTCATACTCTGATTCAAATCCCATATAGGTCATAACATTTTTATTCACTACACGTCACTTCTTTCATCATTTTCTTAACGAAATTTGGAAGCATGAATGCCCCTCTATGAATATCTGTGTTGTAGTAGAGGGTTTCTAAACCAAGTTCATTCCACTGGTCGATCTTATCATTCTCAAGAGGATCAATGCCCTTTGACGCAAATCCAAACAACCAGTGTCCAGAAGGATACGTCGGAATATGAAATTGATATATCTTCGACACTGGAAATATCTTAGAGATTTTGCCGTATGCTCTCTTGAACTCACGAACATCGCGGGCATAATACGGACTCTCGTTTTGGTTAACAAGAATCCCCTTGTCAGACAGGGCCTTATAGCAGTCTGTATAAAATTCTGTTGAGAATAGACCCTCTCCTGGTCCAATCGGATCTGTTGAATCCACTATAATTAAATCATAGACAGACACCTTGTCTTTGACAAAGGCCACACCGTCTTCATAGTAGAGAGTGACACGATCATCTTCTAGTTGACTGGCTGTTTGTGGCAGATAGGTCTTACAGACATCAACAACCATTTTATCAATTTCAACCATATCTATTTTTTCAATAGACTCATATCGTGTGAGTTCACGTACCGTACCACCATCACCACCACCAATCACCAAAACATTTTTGATGTCAGGATTTGATGCCATAGCAGGGTGGACAATCATATCGTGATAAACAAACTCATCCTTTTGGTTGACCATCATGAGTCCATCTAGGGTGAAAAATGTGCCAAACTCCACTGACTCAAATACATCTATTTTTTGAAAGGGACTTTGTCCGCTAAATAATTGTTCCTTAACTTTTATACCAAATCGGACAGCGTCCGTGTGCTCTTCTGTATACCACAGTTCCATGAGTAAAACACCCCTTCTTTCTTACATTTTCCCGCTTCTTAACCAACCATTTCTTCATCCATAGGTTTAAAATGAATCGGTCCTTCAATGCCTGAGTATCTTCTGATTTTATCAGTCATACCGCGGGCAACTTCCATAGATTCAGAACGCTCGGACTTGAACATTTTTTCAAGATAGTCAAAGCCAACCCAAGGGTTGATCGTGTCACCACATGTGAATAGATCCACAGCAGCATATCCAAATTCTGGCCAAGTATGGATCGTTAAGTGAGATTCTGCAATAATAACGGCCCCAGAAACACCCCATGGATTAAAATGATGAAAACAACTCTCGACCACTGTGGCCTTGGCTTCTTTTGCCGCTTGAATCATATACTCTTCTACGAGCTTATGATCCTTTAATATATTTTCATCACAGTTGTAATACTCCACAAGAATATGTCGACCTAAAAACTCCATTTTCATAAGTTTTTGCCCCCTTCTTAAATCAGAAAATCCGTTTTACATGCAATAGCGTTTTTTGTATGAAAAAGTATAGTATTACTATACTATATATTGCATTAAGCTAATCATTTTTAAAATCTTATCTAAACTGTTTTATAAGTTTATCAATACTAAATATACTCAGATTTTTTAAAATTGTCAATAGGTTTGATTGTTAAATATTATTACACTTTCTTTCTATAAGCTAAATGCGTTTATATTACACGTTTACGTAAATATTCATTTTTGAACTTTTTTCATACGCATTATCAAATCTATTTAATTCATCACGCAGTCAAATAAAAAACCTCTCAACTTTTTTTAAAATTATCTCATTAAGCATATTTTCCACCGTATCACACAAACAAGTTTAGTGTGATTAAATATTTTATTGAATTTACTGTTACTTTTGAGCCTATTATCTATTATATTAAACTTTCAGATGACTTTATTGCTGTATAGTTCTGCTAAACCTATAAATCACCATCTATCCTAGCCATATTGGCTGATGATTATAGAAAACCCAATAAAAAAAACGCCTGCTATACAATCTAAGATGTATAATCAGACGTTTTAAACCATATATTAGCCTATACTTATTTTACTTTTATCTTAAGATCTTGGACTTCACGTCTTAGGCATCTGTTCGAAGTTCAATCAACTTGTCCTTCAAACTTTTTTTCCAGTTGAGTAAGCTCCTGTTCAGAGCTTATTCTCCTTTGGCGCCCTTCTTTTTGTATCTGAATCGTCTCTTCTATGGTTGAAACCAAGTCGGCATTAACCTGTTTAAGGGTTTGAAGATCTACGATACCCCGTTCCATTTCCTTTGCTGTGCCTATGGTATTGTTCTTAAGCATTTGTGCATTCTTTGCAAGCAAGTCATTGGTCGTATCTGTAACTTCCTTTTGTGCTGCCAAGGCCTTCTTCTGGCGCATCATCGTAATAGAAAGCACGATTTGATTTTTCCAAAGTGGAATTGTATTCAGTATAGAACTTTGTATTTTTTCAACCAGCACCTGATCATTGTTCTGAATCAGTCTGATTTGTGGCGCAGTTTGAATTGTAATCATTTTTGAAAGCTTTAAATCATGAACTTTTTTTTTCAAAGCGGTTAGTCTTTTCTACAAAATCATTAAGATGCTGGGCATCTACAGGGTCTCCTGAGGCCTCTGCTTTTGATTTGAGCTCAGGTATAACATCATTGTGCAAGGCCCTAATTTTCATTTCGGCAGCAGCAATGTAGTGGTTGAGCTCATGAAGATAGTCTAGATTCTTAACATACAAATCATCCAGCAGGTGAATATCTTCAAGCATGTTGAGTCTGGCTTTTTCCAGTTCATTTATAATCCGTTCTATTTCTGAACTTAGTGTTTGGTACCTTGTTGCAAATTTCTTTGTATCATCCACCATTTCTCCTATAATAGGAATTTTACTGAGAAAGCCCTTATCACTAGAAAGGGAATCCACATCAATCTTCTTAACATCCAACATGAGGTTGGAAAGAATATCTCCAACGTAGCCGCTATCCTTGGCACGGACCTTGTTTAAAACGTCATCAGCAAACTTGGATATTTGAGACTGTATTCCCACCCCGTATTCCAGCACATACTGGGAATCACTCACATCGATCTGACTCATAATTTCATTCACCTTGGCCATATCTTCCTGCGACATGTTTGATGTTTCAAACTTTTCTGTCAGTTCGGTATGCATTTTATCAACAACGACCGGTCCACTACCCATCACTTGATTTTCCATGACGAATCCCTCCATTAATTTAGCATTCTACTAAATTATAACACGAATATCCATATCATTCCTTTATTTACATGTATTTTTACCAAATCGTTTTTATTTATAAGTTTTATCTTTAATGTGCATCTTCCTATTCACTTGTCTACCCATATAAGACCAGATCATAGACGTCAAAACACAAAAATCCCGGACGCTGACGCCTTAAAGTCAGCTGATCCGGGATCAAAACTCAATTGTAATACTGCTTTGGGTTCATGAGGCGCAAGGTCTTTTATGCCTCAAATGCAGGTGGGGCTGGTGGCATGACACGCTTATGCTCTGTTCTCGCATGCATGCGCTCAATGATTGTTCTGTCTTCCTGTGAAACTGGCTTGCCTTCAATGTAATCATCAATGGCATCATAAGTCACACCCATTTCATCTTCATCTGTTTGACCTTCCCACAAGCCGGCGCTTGGCTTTCTATCAATAACAGATTGAGGCACGCCTAGGTGCTTGGCCCACTCGAATACTTCCCGCTTTGTTAAGTGCGCCAAAGGGAGAATATCAACCCCACCATCACCGTATTTTGTGAAGTATCCTGTAAGGAGTTCTGCGGCATTATCCGTGCCCGCAACCAGATAGCCCATGTTATTGGCTATACCATATAAAGTCGTCATACGCAGTCTAGCTCTTAGGTTTGCATCCGTTAACTGGTGGTTGGTTGTATCCAGATCTTTCACAGCATTTTGAATGCTTGCAAGCAATGTCTCATGAGTGCTTGATAGATCAACTTCAACAAACTCAAGACCCGCTGCCACTGCCACGGCTTGACCATCTGCCTTGTCCTTTGCATGACTTTTGCATGGTAAAATAACACCCAGGCTGTTTTCTGGAAAGGCTCTTTTTATAAGGTTGGCTACCACAGATGAATCAATCCCTCCAGATAAGCCCACTAGAATTCCATTTGTTCCAGACACCTTAACCTGGTCTCTTAGCCAGTCCACAACATGATCAATTTTTTGGTCGATAGTTTTACTCATTTCGCACCTCTTTCAGCGATTTTTTATATGTTTGGCGCCTGCATCAATACTGAAGGACAAGGACTCCACCCTATACTTAAACCATTAGACAGTTCACTAATTTATCAAGCAAGGCGCCTTTCATCCCATACTATTTTGCAAGCCACTCATATGTAGCACATTTTAAACACGCATCGACAAATATCTCGATGCCTCTTATAAACCAAAACGCTTAAAGCTTTCTTGTTCTAATGTATACAATATACTATTAAATCACCTTATATTCAATAATCCACCCTCACCTTTAAACACTGTCAAGCCATAATCTAAGATCAAAGCATTGATAATTGAGCAACTTGCAAAATATCATTCAAGCGCCCTTACTCTACCATATATATAGATTTAAGAATCAAAAAAGAAAGGCGCCTTGCAAGCCACACATTATTCGTGTCACCTTAACAAGACGCCATTGCCTTTTTTACATTTTACTGACCGAGCTAAATCTTGTCAAGTTCAACAAGAACACAAGCGTGGTAAACAATTTCAACGCCAGCAGACTCTGCCTTTTCAATGATTTTCTCATCAAATGCACCTGGCTGGAACCAAACGTACTTAACGCCTAGGTCTATGGCTTCTTCCAGAGCCTTCATGGCACGTTCGGGTGAAACAACCACGTTAACACATTCAGGTTTTTCTGACATGGCGGATAGACTTTCAAAGGTTTTAACACCTTCAACATTATCGTATACTGGATTGATTGGTGTCACGTCATAGCCGTTTCTTTGAAGCTTTTTAAAAATCTTATTGCCAAACTTCGATGGGTTTTGTGTGGCACCAACAACCGCCCATGATTTCTTCTCAAACATATTAGCTATAGTTTTTTCCATGCTCATACAATCGCCTCCTAGACCCCTCCACGAGGGGGTTATAGTGTCATTTTACCCTAGAACATCATTCTGGTCAAACATATGCTACTCAAGTTCTATGGCTTTTCCGTCAAGAATGGTTAAGAAAATGTCTTCATATTCATTTATTTCAACTTTTCCATTTGTTAAATCAACTATTTTATTTTGGAAGTTGTGGATTTCATCTGGCTCAATGTAGACAATGGTATTGACCGAGTCCGTGTATAGAGTGTCCTTAATCAAGTAGGCCTCATTATTCATAAGGAAATTCTGAAATTTGCCATGCAAGGTATAGTCTAAATGTACATGAACCTCTTTATAGACCCTTTTCTCCACAACCCGTGCGGCTTCGACCGCGATTTTTGCCGCATGGGTGTATGCTCGTACAAGTCCACCGGTTCCAAGTTTAATCCCACCAAAATACCGTGTAACAACCACTGCAATGTTGGTTATACCTTCATTCTTAAGCATTGATAAAACTGGGACGCCCGCCGTGCCCGATGGCTCACCGTCATCACTATATCTTTGGACTTCAAACTTCTCTCCGACTAGGTACACAGGAACATTATGGGTGGCATCCTTGTGCTTTTTCTTTATTTTCTCAACAAAGGCCACCGCCTCTTCTTCAGTTTCCACAGGCATGGCATAGCCAATAAACTTGGATTTGTTGATAACATCTTCCGCTTCACCATATTCAAATATGGTTTTATATGAACCCAACTTCTTCACCTCAATTGTATGTCTAAACTATCTATGTCTACTCAATCACGTATTGTCTATACTTGTTGAAATCCTTCATTTTAAGCTCAACAGTTATTTGCGTCCCAGCTTCAACATACTCTGTTTCAATCACTGTACCAATTTCGCAAATGTTTGAATAAGCCGCACCGTCACTAAATGGTATTAGCATTTCAACCTTAACAATGTCACTGAAAACATGCTTATACACGCCGTCAATAAGTGTCTGTATACCTTCTCCTGTTTTAGCTGAAATATGAATCACATCATCCATTTTAGGAACTGAACTTCTATCATCCACCAAATCCACCTTGTTGTAAGCAATAATTTGAGGCTTATCACCAGCCCCCAGCTCATTAAGGACCTCATTGGTCACACTTATTTGAAGCTTGTAATGCTCCGTTGATGCATCCACAACATGAATGATAAGGTCAGCTTCCACAACCTCTTCAAGGGTCGCTTTAAATGCTTGAACCAAAGCATGAGGAAGCTTTGAAACAAAACCAACCGTGTCCACAAGAATGAAGGACTTATTATTTTCAAACTCTATACGTCGCGTGTAGGTATCAAGCGTTGCAAAGAGCATGTCCTTTGCAAAAACCATTTTCTCCTCAGCCGAGTCGTCACTCATGGAAAGCAGCTTATTCATAAGCGTTGACTTGCCTGCATTGGTATAGCCTACAACAGCCACAACAGGAATTTCATTTCGACTTCGCTGTGCTCTTTGGGTTTCACGGACTTTACCCGCTTCTTTAATTTGCTTGCGAATGTCAGTAATTTTTTCGTTGACACGGCGTCTATCAATCTCAAGCTTTTGTTCCCCAGGCCCTCTTGTGCCTATACCAGCGCCCGTTCTTGAAAGCTCCTGACCAAGTCCTTTGAGTCGCGGCAGTCTATACTGCAACTGGGCCAACTCAACTTGAAGTTTCGCCACCTTAGTCCGGGCTCTTCTTGCAAAAATATCAAGTATAAGGGCCGTACGATCAACAACTGTAATCCCTGTCGCTTCTTCTAAGTTTCGAAGCTGGGCGCCTGTCAATTCATCATTGAATATAATTAGATTGGCTTCCATGTTTTCCGCCATCTCTTTGAGTTCAAGGACCTTGCCTCGACCTATTAGTGTGGCCGGATCAGGGGTTTGCTTGTTTTGAACCATCATCCCCAGTACCTCAGCCCCCGCTGCCATGGCGAGTTCCCTGAGTTCGTTCATAGATTCATCTATATCTATCTCTGTAAACCTGTCATTTCTATTAAATCCAACCAGCACAGCACGCTGTACCAAATCATCAATCATATCATTTTTCATTGTCATTTAGACCGTCTCCTTTCAAACTGCTAATAACATTGTTAGCGTGTCTTTCCTATTTGTATTCTTCTAATTCTTACTTAATGATCATCTGCCTCACGCCTTTCTGGAGTATTGCGGTCATTCCTATTTTATCATAGCTTGTGCCACTCCACCAGATTTCCCCAGTACATTGTTACAATTTGGTGAAGGGATAAGCACTTAAATTAACAACCAAGGACCTGTGTGGTATAATACCTATGTTTAAACTCGGCAAATCCGAGTGAATATATGAAGTTGCTTGGGAGGGTCTTATGAGCACTCAAAACACAGAAAATCAAAAACAAAAATTCGTCGAATAAGCCCCGGCGTAAAAAGAAGCGTAAGAAACGAAATGGTTTTTTCACCTTCCTTAAATGGTTTGTACTCATAGGCATTGTTGTTGGCCTTGTTGGAACAGGCGCATTGCTGGCTTACGTAAACAATCTTGTAAGCAACACAGCGGCCATTGATCCATCACGTGTTAATGACTTGCTTGATGAAAACTCCGTGATACTCGATCCAGAGGGCCGGGTTCTCGAAACCATTCAAAAAGACGGACTTCGTACCATTATTAAATATGATGATATCAGTCCATATACGATCAACGCCTTTGTTGCCGTGGAAGATAAGACATTCTTTGAACACAACGGTTTTAACTTTGTTCGTATGGTCGGCGCAGTACGTGATGCAGTATTCAAGGGCAAAAGAGTTCAAGGAACAAGTACCATCACTCAGCAACTTGCGAGAAACCTTTACCTCTTTGATACAAGAAGTGAACGATCCCTTGACAGAAAGATCAAGGAAGCCTACTATTCCATTGAACTGGAAAACTTCCTTACAAAGGAACAGATCATCGAAACCTATTTAAATACAATTTATTTAGGATCCAATTCTAATGGTGTTGAAGCGGCAGCCCATGCCTACTTCTCAAAAGATGCCAAGGATCTTGATCTTGTTGAATCAGCTATACTGGCAGGTATTCCATCCAGTCCGTATAACTATGCACCTGTTAGAACAATTGAAAAGGTCAATGTGACTGAAGATCATTATATTATTGATGACTCAGATGACCTATACACTATTGTTTACAACCCAGGTGTGGAAAAAAGATATGACACAGTCCTTTATTTAATGAAGGCAAATGGATACATCACAGAATCAGAATACCAGGAGGCAAAATCAGTTGATCTGAAGACACGTCTCACACCAGGTAAGGAAGCCGGTGGTGAGATCACATCTTACTTCTCTGATATGGTCCTTGATGATGTCATCAGTGATTTAATGATCGAAAAAGGTTGGACAAAAGATGAAGCCCTGAATGCCCTTTACACTCAAGGTCTAAAAATTTGGTCAACCATTGATTTTGACATGCAGAAAACCCTAGAAAATGCATACAGCAACAGAGATTTTACAACCTACTTTGGTGAACCAACCCACAATGCTGTCAAGCAGTTCCAAAGAGACAATGGTCTAACCGCAGACGGCATCGCTGGAAAAGGCACAATTGCTAAAATTGAAGAACTTGGTCTGGCAAATGCCACACAGTTTTCACTTTCTTCTTATAGAAAAGGCACAGACCACGAAGATGTTGTTATCTTGAAACACGCTATGGATGAACTTGGACTCCTAACGTATAACGATAACTTCCCTAAAGTCACAGTTTATTTTGATGGCAATAAAAACATTATTTCCAAGGAAAGCAAGAGAATCCTTCTCTATAGAAAGGACAATCTTGTCAATACCAAAAATGAACTGGTGATTCCATCTAATAACTACAGATACGATGATCAAGGCAACCTTGTTCTTCTAAAAAACAAGTTCTTTAACATTTATCCAGTTAGACAAAATGGTGAAATCGTCAAAATTAAGGTGGATGTGAAAAACACATATGCCTATGATGAGGACAATCCTGCCAACTCAAGGAACTACAATGGCAGTTACAATGTTATTGACCTCTACCAGTACCAAGGAAGAGATCTGCTTGTTCCTGACGACTACAAGACAATGGATGACAGTGGCAACGCGGTTATTGACAAGGCCATCTTTACAGATCATCCTGAATTCTTTACAAAAGACGGTAACAACAATCTGATTGTATCTGATGAAAACTATGTTATCAGTAACAAAGGTGTCATCCAGCCGCAGTCTGCCATGGTTATTATCGATTACAGAACTGGTGAATTAAAGGCGATCGTTGGCGGTCGAAATGTAACAGGTCAAAAGATTTACAACCGTGCAGTCAATCCTCGACAACCAGGTTCAGCCATTAAACCTATTGGCGTTTACCTGCCAGCCATCGACACCAGACAGTTTACTGCTGCCTCTGTTATTGACGACGTGCCAACATTCCTAAAATACGGCGCGCCAAATGAGCTTTGGCCAATAAACTGGTATGCTAAAGTGAGAAGCTATCAGCCTTACTGGGGACTTCAAACCCTACGTAAAGGCATTGAGTTCTCCCAAAACGTTATCACTGTAAAACTGGCCAATATGCTTGGTGTTGACACATGTATTGAATACCTTGAAAAGCTTGGCATATCAACACTGGTACTAGAAGGCAGTGTGACGGATAAAACCCTCTCTGCTGTTGCCCTTGGTGGTATGGCACGAGGCATCACACCTGTTGATATAACAGAAGCCTTTGGTACGATTGCCAACCAGGGGGTTCGAAATGAAACCATCACCTATACAAAGGTAACAGACAACAGCGGTGAAATCATTATTGAGAAAAAACCAATCAAGTATCAAGTTGTAGACCCTGAATCTGCCTTTATCGTCCAGGATATGATGCGAACGGGTGTCCAGTCTGGTATTGCATCAACTGCCAAGATCAGACCATACAACCAGGGCATTCCCGTTGCAGGTAAAACAGGGACAACATCCAATAAGCTAGATGCTTGGTTCGTAGGCTACACACCATATTACGTCGGTGCCGTTTGGTTTGGTAATGATGTCAACATGCCGCTTGACCAAGGGTCTAAAATCAGTGCACAGTTCTGGAAAAATGTTATGACACAAATTCACGCAGACCTTCCAGACAAAGCATTTGATCCCGCACCAGATACACTAATTAGACGGTCTGTCGATACCATGTCTGGCAAAATGCCAACAGAGCTGTCTATGGCTGACCCTCGTGGCACTGTTATAACAGAATGGTTCATTCCAGGAACAGAACCGCGCGAGCCAGATGATGTCCATGTTAAGGCCGCGGTGTGTACGGAAAGCGGTAAACTTATAACGGAATACTGCCCGACAACACTCATTGAGGAACGTATTTTTACAAAGCGTACAGAGCCTTACGAGCCCGTACCTAAAACAAACAGCTATGGCAATCCTGTTCTAGATGCAGAAGGCAATCCTGTTTATATTTATCCAGGTGACTGGGAGTATGAGCTCCCAACAGAAACTTGTGATATACACACAGGTGAGTTTATTAATATTGACTTGGGCGCAGCCGTGGATGGATACCTCTATCCCCTATCAACACTTTCAGATGGATCTAAGGTGGTTAACTTCCCATTTGATATCACTCTAAAGGATGATACAACAGTGACGCTTACAGCAGGAACAAAGATTTTATTTGGTGGTATTCTTTCCCTACCAGATGGTCGTGTGATCTACAGCGACGATGTGAAATCAATGGTTCTGCCAGATCCAATACCAGTCAATAATTTTGCACCTAGTACGGAAGATGAAAACGCTCCAGGGGAAATCCAAGACGAGTCAATGGAAGACGATTCATCTAATGAAACAGAGCTAAGTGAATAAACAATTTAAGGCTATGGTTAGCAGTCAGGTCTTATGAAAAATAGAAAAAGCCTGAGCGGTAAACGCTCAGGCTTTTTTATGTTATCATATATTTCGTTTTCATGACGCTATGACCAGATCAGTCGAATATTCAGTAAAGGCCTCAACCACTGAAAACAAGGTCAACAATCTTGCAGGTTCTGTCATGGGACAAATCAATAAAACCGCTTTCCACTTCTACAAGAGGCCTAAACTTATCAAATTTATTGGCCATAATCACCTTGCCCTTCATGCCGTTAGAGAGCATGACCTCGCCCCCAACCCAAAATGATGTAATAAATTTGACAAGACGTTCAATAACCTTTGTATCCAGTTCATTGTAGGACATGTTCCATAGCATTTCTGTGGCTTCAAAGAGAGAATATGCCTCTCTGTAAGGTCTTTTGGATATAAGGGCATGGTAGGTGTCTGCGACCGCAACTATGCGTGATAGCTGATTAATCCCTTCCTTGTCCATATTGTAGGGATATCCACTCCCGTTGAGTCTTTCATGGTGGGTGGCAGCAATGTGTATTAATTCTCCGCTAAAACCACCTGAGCGTTCTAACACATCTTGTGTGAAAGCCACATGACTTTGCATGATCATCTGTTCGTCTTCACTTAGAGCACCCTTTTTACTTAATATATCATCTGGCACCAGGGCCTTTCCAAGATCAGACAGATAGGCCGCCTGAGCCATTGTGTATATTTTCTGATGCGGTAGATTCACCCACTTGGCAAGCAGGACGGAAAGCACACACATGCTTGATGTATGTGTCATTTCATAGGGTTCATCACTATTCGTCATCTTAAGCACGGTAAAAATATCATCATATTTGTAAAACGTCTGAACAATGTCTTTCACAATATCAAAGACTTCACTTGAGTCTATTGTTCCTCCCAGGGCCACTGTTTCGTACATGGACTTATAATGTTTTACAGCAGCATGAAAACATTGGTTCGCTTGTCGCTGCGACCTAACAAGCTGGAAGTCTCTTGAACTGAATTGATTGAATCGATGTTTTCCCTCTCAGACACAGAACTCGTCAGTCCCATAGGACTCACATTTGAAAGGGCTGTATCTTCTGGCATTTCAACAAATACAAAATCAATATTCATGGCTTTCAAATTCATAATAAGACCTGTTGTGAGCTCCGTCCCAGCTGCTAAAACCACTGTGTCAAAGCTATTCAGAACATCTTGTACCAAGACCATGCCCGGTTCCAACTCGTTTATCTCTTTTATGACCATATTATCTCCCCCGGATTTTCATATCATATCTTATTATATAATAGAACATTGGTTTTATTCAAACGAATCTGACGCCCCCAAAACTTTAGCATCATTCCCCTACTTTTTCCATAAAAGTAGAAGCCTATACCTTAGCTTTTATCATCCCACAAAAAAAATTAAAACCGCTCCAGTTGTGAACAAATCACAATTTGAGCGGTTATATTTTAAATCGTTCAAGTTTTGTTTAAAACTGTATTAAGACAATTTTCGATCTCTTAAATGATCTGTATTAAGAATTATATGCGTTATGAATCAAATCCTAGCCTTCGAACTGAATATCAAGAACTTCTCGACCTTCAATTGCACGCTCTATCAGGGCTTCCACATCAAGAAGGCTCTCAGACTCTTCAATGTCGACAACACGTGGTCTTGTCACAACACGATCTGGTAAGAATACAGTACAGCAGTCCTCAAAAGGCAGAATGGATGTTTCAAAAGTGCCAATTCTCTTAGCCCACTTGATAATATCCACCTTATCCATTGCAATAAGTGGACGAAGCACTGGTAAATCCACTCGGGAATTAGTCACTGTTAGGCCTTGGATGGTTTGACTGGCAACCTGACCAATGCTTTCCCCTGTTACAAGGGCCTGACAATTTGTCTTCTCAGCCAGTTGCTCTGCAATGGCCATCATGAAACGACGAGACAATATTGTCATTTCATCTTCAGGACAGTGCTCATTAATAGCCTGTTGAATTTCTAAAAGATTGACATTGTGAACACGAATCTTTCCAGTGTACTCAGAAACAATACGGGCAAGATCCATAACTTTTTCTTTGGCACGTTCACTTGTAAACGGATAGGAATGGAAGTGAACAGCTTCAATAGCCATACCGCGCTTGGCCATGAGCCAACCTGCCACCGGACTATCTATACCACCAGATAGTAATAGCATTCCACGACCTGCACATCCATAAGGCATACCTGAGAAACCTGGTATCACTCTACAGTAGACGTAAGTCTGATTTCTAACTTCCACATTCAATGTGAACTCAGGTGTGTGAACATCCACGTGAATTTCATCAATTGACTGATTAATAAATCCGCCAACAATTTTACTGATTTCTGGTGATTTAAACTGAAATCCCTTGTTGGATCTTCTAGATTCCACTTTAAAGCTCTCATAGTCATGATCTTCAAGAAGGGCTTTGACTTCATCAAGAGCCGCCTCTTTAATCAGCTCTATATCATTTTCAACCTTAATCGCTGGTGAAACAGACACAACACCAAAGACCTTAGTAACCCGTTCAATAACTTCTTCAGAATCCTCTTCATGGTGCTCTACAAACAGTCTCCCGTGTTGCTTTGAAACAATAACATCATCCATGCCCTTTAAAACCAGTTTAATATTGCTAAAAAGCTTATTTTCAAAATATGAACGGTTACGCCCCTTTAAGGCGATCTCTCCGTATCTTACTATCAAATATTTTGTCATAATTATCTCCCTTTTATTATCTTCTCAAGTGATTTCACCGAATTTACAATCGTATCCACCGCATACTTCATTTGATCCTCTGTAATATCGGCATTGAAACTAAATCGAATGGCACCTTCCATTTGAGCTTCGCTCAGGCCCATGGCCCTTAATACATGGGAATAACTTTTATTCTTAGACGAACAAGCTGACCCTGTTGATACATATATACCCTTCGATTCTAAATCATGAAGCAGAACTTCCCCCCGCATGCCCACAAAAGAAATATTAACAACATGGGGTGCAAAATTTTCATTTATAAGGCCATTGAGTTTCAAGGTATCAAGCCTATCACTCAACTGATTATAGAAGTTTTCTTTAAGGGACAGCAACTTGGCAGTATCGCTTGCAAAATTGTCAAGAAGAATATCGCAAGCCACGCCCAGTCCAACATGGCCAGGTACATTTTCTGTTCCTGGACGAATGCCCTTTTGCTGAGACCCACCAACCTGTCGTGGTCTTATTTTTGTACCTTCTTTGATAAACAAGGCACCTGATCCTTTGGGACCATGAATCTTATGTCCACTAATCGTATAAAGATCGACACCAAGACGCTTTATAGCAACCTTGATCTTTCCCAAGGCTTGAACGCCATCAGAGTGAAGCATTGGTTTACGCTTAAGCTTTTTCAGTGCCTTTGCGACCTCGCTAACCGGCTGAATGGCTCCTGTTTCATTGTTCACATGCATAATGGAAATCAATGTGGTGTCATTACGAACCGCTTCTAACACTTTATCCGCTGATATAATTCCCTCTGCATTTGGCTCAATATATGTCACATCAAATCCATCCTCTTCTAAAGCCTTAAATGCATTTAGAACAGATGGATGCTCAATACTTGTTGTAATAAGATGGTTGCCAGTTTTTTTATGCGCCTGTGCTATGCCCATAACAGCCAAATTGTTGGCTTCTGTGCCACCAGAAGTAAAAATAATATCCTTTTCACTTGCCCCTATGGCTTTTGCAACAGACCGTTTCGCAGCCTTCAGTAACTTTTCACTTTGAACCCCCATGGAATGCATGGATGATGGGTTTCCATAGTTATGTGTAAGCGCATCTACAACGGCCTTAACAACCTCTGGATAAGCTGCTGTGGTTGCACTATTGTCTAAATATACTTGCACCAAAATCACTCCCTGTCAAACATTCTTACTTATTGTATATTACATGGTTTTCTTTGTAAAGCACATGAAAAAGGGCACCCTTTGGTACCCGAAATTCAAATAAAAATTATGAGATTTGCAAGTCCAGTCTTTTACAATCTCTAAAGTCTATATTCCAAAGCAAAACAGCTTAATACCAATCTAGCTTGACTTGTCAACCGTATCTACAATCCTGTAAGATTGGTCTGATGATAAATCCAAGAACTCATTGTCTACCTTAATGAGGGGCTTAAATTTATCGTATGGATTAACAAGGATAATTTCGCCAATACGCCCATCTGATAATAGAACCTGTCGTCCCACAAAATAGGCTGTAATATATTTTACCAACCTCTCTGAAACATTTGGATCCAGTTCATTATAGGCTAAATTCCATAATATCTCTGTGGCTTCAAAAATCGTATAGGCCTCTCTGTATGGCCTTTCAGATATGAGCGCATGGAAGGTATCGGAAACAGCTATGATTCTAGCCCCCAAATGAATATCCTCATCCTTTTTGCTTGAAGGATAGCCTGATCCATTCATTCTTTCATGATGGGTCGCAACCATCTTGATCACATCATCATCAAAAGTACCAGAAAACTCAAGGATGTTCTTGGAATAGTCCACATGCCGCTTGGCCTGAACAGACTCAAACTCATTTAACTCTTCCCGTTTCGTAAGAATATTTTGTGAAACCTTGGCCTTTCCAATATCACATAAAAAAAGCAGCCATAGCCAACTTATAAATATATTGATGGTCTAACTTAAGCCATTTTCCAATAAGAACAGATAGAATACAGACACTTGTCCCATGAACATATTCATATTCATCTTCCGACTCTATTCTATGAAGGACCCTGAGCACATCATCATGCTTAAAGAATTCCATGACGAGTTCACAAACAATTTGATAGACTTCGTTATAAAAAATAGGCTTGCCATCTCTTGCGCCTTGATAAATCTTTTTATAGTATTTTACAGATCTTTTAAAGACATCCTTCTGCCTTTTTTCTGTAACCACTAGAACATCTGGAACCACCTTAACAGTTGAAACTGGTAGCTTCGTTGCTTTCTTGGGTTCATCTACAAAAACATAATCCACATCAAACTGCTGTAATGTGACAATATGTGTGTCCATTAGTTTCACACCTTCAGCTATTATGACAGAATCATATTTATTCATTACATCTTGTGCAACTATCAGGCCAGGAATGAGTTCATCTACCGTCATCATTCGCATTCTGTTTCACCGTCTTTCACTGCATTCATTTCGTCAAAATTAACATATTTAGATATTAAAGCTGTAATAACAAAGGCCACAACCAGTCTGATACCTAAAAGCATCCATCCATTGGCGCCCACCGGTACAAATAGAAGGGTATCTTCAATCACCGCATGGCAACATGCCAAAAACATGGAAACGAGAATCAAGCTCTTTTGATCCATTTCACCTTCATTGGCCGACTGAATTATAACACCGGCGCCATAGGCCAGACCAAATATAAGTCCAATCGCCAGAGGCAGTGCACTCGACTCATTAATACCCAGAGCTTTTGTTAGGGGTCTTGTCCAACGACTCAGAACTTCTAGCAGGTTCATATCTCTTGCAATCTCTAAAAAGATCATAAGTGGAACCACAATTAGAGCAATGCCGAAAACACTGGAGAGACCTCCTGATAAACCTTCTTTTAATATATTTATAAAATTCATATCAAAAAAATCCATAGCGCCTCCTACAATATAATGTTAATGATTAGACCGCCGACAACAGCAAGGAGTATTCTAAATCCCACTATAAGTTTAGCGCTCACCCCAACCCGCGTTGAAACTGCTGTCTCAACAAGCAAATTATGAGCAAAGGAAATCATAACAGCCAGTATTGTTATTTGCTTGGTTGTTAAGGCCAATGACATCATGGCCCCAATGGCGGCATAGATATTTATTAAACCTCCAAGAACGAGAACTATAGCAGCTTCTCCAGGCAACCCCACCAGCTGCATTAGTGGTTTAAAAACCACGGCCACATAGTTTAGCACAGGCGTATGCTTAAGTATTGTTACTATTAAATATATTGGAATAATGACTTTTGAAAGAATCCATACGGTTTCCAGACCCTTTCTTACCCCTTGTTTTAACGTATCTGTCGTTACCACCTGGTGTACCCCCTTTGTGTCTATGATGGATATAGTCATTTTCATATGTCAGTCTTTGCTTTATACTTAGGTAAGAAGGAGGCTGACAAGTGAAAAAAATCCAATCCATAGTGCTCGAAAACTTTAAATATCCCGAAATCTTAAAACCTTTTATTCCTGTTGATGACTTCATACTTTTTGATATCGAAACAACTGGTCTTAGCCATTCAAAAAGTCACGTCATCCTTATTGGTTACATTATATATGATGGAACAAACTTTGTACTGACTCAATTGTTCTGTGAAAACAGAAATGAAGAGAAAGAACTTCTATTGGCCTTTCAAAAGGCCCTCATGAGCAAGAAATATTATATCACATATAATGGTCGAGCTTTTGATCTTCCTTACACCAACAGTCGCTTCAATCACTTATCCATCGATTATATGATGCCCAAGTCAAACAACCTTGATATCATGCGTCTAGTTAAGCATAATAAAGACTATTTCAATTTTCAAGATTTTAAATTGAAAACAGTGGAAAAATTTCTTGGCATTGAACGTGAAGACACAATAAGTGGCAAGGAAAGTGTTGAACTCTATGAACTTTATGAAAAAACAAAAGATCCTGATTTAGAAAAGAAAATTCTCTTACACAATTATGAAGATATTCTCTATCTCATGGAGTGTTTATCTATTGTGAATCATGTCCACCCCGATACACTTTATATGGAATGTCCATTGAGTATTTCTACGCAAAAAGGCCATCTGTATATAAAAGATATGACAGTCAAAGGAGACAAACTTTCTGTATTCTTCTATGCCCCAGAATTCGCTTCACAGGACTATTATGACTATCATAGTATCATTACTTGGGCTTATGATCACAAAGAGCTCACGCTAGAAATCACATGCCCGCTATTCACTCTAGATGTCAATGGTGATGCCTTTCAATTCGTAGATGTTGATTTGCTTGAATTAGAAAATCAGAGTTTTAATCAACTGCCTTACGCGGTGAAAACATCCTATCTCATGACCCACACAAAAAAATCCTCTTCAAGAACATATATTTATTTATGAAGCGTTTACTTCATGATCATATGCTATGATTTAGCTTCATTTAGCATAACATATAAAATTCATAAGAGGCATTGTTAATACGACAAAAGACAGTTTTATGAACTGTCTTTTTTTCATTCATTTTACATCATTCATTTTACGTCGTTGCTTTAACGCTTCTGACAAACCAATGCAATTAAATATGGACATGAAAAAACCATCCTTAATTGGATGGCCTACGTTCGGTTGGTGCCCAGAGGCGGAATCGAACCACCGACACGGGGATTTTCAGTCCCCTGCTCTACCGACTGAGCTATCTGGGCAAATATTGTTTGGTGGGCATAGGTGGATTCGAACCACCGACCTCACGCTTATCAGGCGTGCGCTCTAACCAACTGAGCTATACGCCCACTTGTTTACAGTGGATAATGGTCGGGGTGGCAGGATTTGAACCCGCGACCCTCTGGTCCCAAACCAGATGCGCTACCAAACTGCGCTACACCCCGATATGGAGTAAAACAGTTCTTACAAAATAAAAATGGCAGGGGTGAAAGGACTTGAACCCTCGGCACGCGGTTTTGGAGACCGCTGCTCTACCAACTGAGCTACACCCCTACATCTAAAACAAAACATATTCAAATCTGGTGGGCCTTCAGGGATTCGAACCCCGGACCGTCCGGTTATGAGCCGGAAGCTCTAACCAACTGAGCTAAAGGCCCCAATAGGGAATTCTTTAATAGATGGCGGAGAAGGAGGGATTTGAACCCTCGCGACGCGTAAACGCCCTACTCCCTTAGCAGGGGAGCCTCTTCAGCCACTTGAGTACTTCTCCGTCTATTGGCGGAGAGGGTGGGATTCGAACCCACGTGGGCTTTCACCCTAACGGTTTTCAAGACCGCCCCGTTATGACCACTTCGGTACCTCTCCTAGTATGGTGACCCATCTGCGACTCGAACGCAGGACACCCTGATTAAAAGTCAGGTGCTCTACCGACTGAGCTAATGGGTCATGTTGGCTGGGGATACAGGACTCGAACCTGTGGATGACGGAGTCAAAGTCCGCTGCCTTACCGACTTGGCTAATCCCCAAAATCTGGTGGTGGGAGAAGGATTCGAACCTTCGAAGACTCAGTCAACGGATTTACAGTCCGCCCCCTTTGGCCACTCGGGAACCCCACCATTTATATTCAAATACACTGCACATTTCTTCGTTGTTCATCCTTCTTCAGTCAGTTGCGTACCTTTGTACGCGTCTTTCTTCATCAGGCTGACGCCTTGATCTGCTTGTGTTTTTAAATCTAAATTAATTCATTTGTTTATTAGTTCAATATGTACTATAAACTTTAAAACCTTAGTGTTTCATC
>LQAJ01000189.1_pt1 | contig 24207 bp, 21 predicted proteins | sample 1535811 | NCBI WGS metagenome assembly LQAJ01 (sample SAMN04331587, study PRJNA305678) | bioreactor metagenome | isolation source: bioreactor_6 inoculated with Wadden Sea sediment 2nd replicate of a... | place: Germany: Wadden Sea, Janssand Flat
CGAGACCATCAAGGCCGAACAGCGAAGGCAGTTGCGGCGCATCCTCTACCCGGCCGGAATCCGTGGGATTCGCCACGGCTTTACATTCAGCGTGCGGGCAAGAAAATTCCGTGAAATGTCCTATCGTTTCGAGTCGGACGCCTATGTGGCCAAGGACCTGACCATTCTTTCCGAGCATATCACGGGTGGAGGGCTGGTGCAGATGGCCTTTGTGCAGGAACCGGACTCCATTCTTTATTGCGTACGCCGCGACGGTGTGGTCGCCGCCCTGACCTATGAACCGGATCAGGACGTGGCCGCGTGGTCGCGTCTCATCACTGACGGCGCGGTTGAAGGGGCGACCTCGGTCTACAACGATGCAACACGACGAGACGAGTTGTGGGTGGTGGTGCGCCGGACCGTGAATGGGACGGAAAAGCGTTACGTCGAGTTCCTCGAATCCGAGTTCAACGGTGAGATTTCGGATGCCTATTTCGTGGACAGCGGCCTGACCTACGACGGTGCGCCCACCATGTCCCTGAGCGGCATGAATCATCTTGCCGGACGGACAGTGGACGTGCTTGCGGATGGTGCGGTTCAGACCTCCAAGACCGTCTCGGACGACGGGACCATTACACTTGATCGGCCTGCTTCAAAGGTCCATGCGGGCCTGCCTTATGTGTCCCGGTTGCAGCCCATGCGGCTTGAGGCGGGCAGCATGCGCGGTACGGCCCAGACCAAGAAGAAACGCATCACCAAGGTCGCGGTTCGATTCCATGACGCGCTCGGCGGCCGGATCGGCTTTGAGGGCGGTCGTTTCGAACCTGTCTATTTCCGTTCCCCGTCCGTTCCAATGGGACAGTCGAGCGGTGCGTGGAGCGGTGATAAATCCGTGAATTTCCCAAAGGCTGGCAGCGGGAAGGGCTGCTTGAAATCGTTCAGGATCAGGCTCTGCCAATGGGAGTCCTGCTCATAGTCCCTTCGGCTGTTATCAACGAGTAACTGTGTGAAATGATATAAAAAGGAGAAATATATTATGGGTATGGATCAGCAGATGGTCGGTAATATCAAACAGGGTATCGACATGGTTGAGGATGTGATGGGGCGGTTTAATCGTCCGGATAACAACAGCGCGTCCCGCTATTCGGCTGAGGCCGAGGCAAACGCTGGACTTCGTGAGACGCAAGCCAGGGCAAAGGCGCGTGATATCCAGCATGATGCACTTTCGGATGCTCGGAATCTTCGTGAAGCTCGAGAGCAGAATCGTTCTCGTCGTAATGCAGGGTGGGGACAGTCCGGACTTGCCATGAGCGGCTCCAAGGCTTTGGTGCGTGACGGTAATCGTTTCAAGGATCGGCAGGACGAAGCGGACGTGCTTTTCGAGGGAGATCAGGCCGCACAGGATGCCTTGCAGAGTGGCCGTCAGGCGGGAAACATGTTTCGTATCAACGGCGGTGGAACTCCCCGGCGGACGACCTTGGCCCTTGGTTCGAAAATCTATAAGCAGGGGAGGTAGGGATGACCATTGCATCAACGCTGACCCGAGTGACCTATGCGGGCAACGGTTCCACTTCGCAGTTCGCCGTTCCTTTCATGTTTACGCGAAACAGCGACATTGAGGTCGTGATTTCTTCTGGCGAAGTGGAGACCGTCAGGACTGATTATACCTTGTCCGGGGCGGGAAATCCCACTGGCGGGGTGTGCTCCATGGCGATCCCGCCGCAGACAGGGGAGACGCTCGTCATCCGCCGTGCTCCTGCCATTGTACAGGAGGTGGATTATGTCGAGAACGATGCCTTTCCGGCAGCCACGCATGAAGCTGCTCTCGATAAGCTGACCATGATCTGTCAGGCTTTGTCCGAACGGCTGGACCGGACCATTACCTTTCGGGTGTCGTCCGCTGTGACCGGTGTTGAGCTGCCGGAGCCTGAAGCTGGGCGAATGCTTGCGTGGAATGACGAAGGCAGTAACCTGTCCAATCGTGACATTGCTCAGGCCGGGGCGGTTCTGCTTCCCCTGCCGGTGGAAAACGGCGGCACTGGAGGAGAAACGCCGGAGGAAGCTCTTATAGGCCTTGGCTTCGGTTCTGTGGGGCGTGCCGTGGCGGCTAGTGATAATCAGGCGGATGCCCTGTACGCCTTGGGTGACGGTGAAATCCTGCTTGCCGACCAGTCATCCGAAGTGACGGCGGGCTTTACGCTGCCTGAAGTTCTGCCTGTTGCTGTCAACCCGCCGCTTGTTTCATCAGGACGCATCCAGACGCTTGATGTATCCGGCACGGTTAACCTCGCCAAGCTCACAGAGCGCGGGAGCGTTATCCTCAAACTGTCGGGGGCTGGGACGCTCAATCTGCATGCCGATTACCTCAGAATCAACGGCAGTGAGAAAAGCTATACCGGCACGGGCGGGTTGCTGATGCTCGTCAACGACGGCACGGACCAGTGGTTCAGTCTGACCAACAAGGGGGCGTAGCATGGATCTGTGTCATGATACCGATCTTTTGCCGCTGTTTTGCGCAGGCAGGGAGGACATTTTCCCGGACAAAATCGATTACTCGGCGTTGTTGGAGTCTGGCTACTCCTCGACCGGCGCTGTCGCAACGGACTGCACCATTGCCCTTGGGTTCAAGCCGACTGCCGCGACCATTGCCCCGCTCAATGATATGGCCGGTCATTATCTTCTGACCATTCAGAAGCAGGGGGCAACGGTCAAAGTCTGGAAACAGGGTGTGCAGCTTGCCGATTACATCGGGAACATCGGTTCCAGCTATGCGGATTTTCTGTCAAATGTGCTGACTGCGTATTGCGGCAGTGACCATGGGTACTATTCTCGCCTTGTCGTCGTTGAGCAGGTCTTGACATATTCCGATTTCTGGGGGCCGTCCGACCTAGTGACAGGGCTGTGGGTACCGAAAGAATTAACAATTCCAAATGCGACTAAGTCAGTACTGATTCCTCAAAGTTCCGGTACAATAATTGGCAATTTTAACACGCGCGTCAGTGCTGCTTTTGATGGCAATACGAACCAGTCACTCACCATAGTCGCGTTATGTTCCAGTTATGACGCATATATTGGGAAAGATTACGGGGCCGGAAACGAAAAGGTAATAACTCAAGCGAAGATATGGGGAAGCAAAGATCAAGGCTATAATTACGGCGGTGGTGTAGCGAGTACGGATTTCTATTTGCAAGCAAGCAATGACGGGACCAATTGGACCACTCTTGCGTCCAAGTTGGGTGTCGCAGAGGTTGCAAATGCAAATCCGCAGACCCTTGTGTCAAACGATACGAGCACCACATGGCGGTACGTGCGATTTCATTTGGTGTATTCTATTTCCAGTGGCGACACCCGTGTCGCCGAGGTGCAGTTCTTTTCTACCGAGGAGTACACATACGGAACTGGCGGTGGCCTATACGAGTTCGGCAATGCCATCGATATTGGTTCTGACACAAGTGGTAACGGTAACGACTGGACTCTGGCCGGGACGCAATCCGACGATACGCCGACAGACAATACCACGACCCGAGAGTGGGCTGAACCTACCATTCTGAAATCATCGACGGTTGCAGATATCGTTCTTCGTCAAGGAATGGCAGGAGTACAGCAGTTTGTCGGCGGTATTCCTTCGGCAAGCTCCACATGGCCGGGAGGTAATCCCTATGGCACCGGGTACACGGTTGAAGGCGGCTTTACTGAGTCCTGTACTGCCTTTGCAGATGTATGGATGTCGAACGAAGTCGGTGCCGGAACGTTGATGTATGATTTTGGCGAAGGAAATACCAAAGTATTATCTTCTTTTGGTGTTCGTGCGGCAAATATTAATGATACGGTTTGGGCATACGCACCCAAAGATTTTGTGATCGAAGGTTCGTTTGACAACGTGTCATGGATACCAGTTTTTTCTAAAACAGGAGAGTCGTTTACTGCCAGCAATCAGTTGAAAACTTATGACGCGGGGAACACAACTGCATACAGGTCATATAGGCTACGTGTAACGGCAACTGTAAATAATCTTAATACCCAAATTGGTTGTTTTTATGGGTGTGTAGACACAAAGGTTATTCTTCCTGACATGACAGGTGGGCCGGATTTTGTTGATATAAAAAATCGAGACAGTGCATATAATTGGGTACTCACAGACTCGGTGCGTGGTGCTACAAAAACGCTGTATACGAACAAGGACGTTGCTCAAGGCGCATGGACAAGCGGTCTGTCTGCATTCAATTCGGATGGCTATAATCTTGAAACCGGTGGGCCTTTCAATGCGGCAAATAATCGGTTTGTTGACCTCTGCCTGAAAGCCGGACCGAAACAGGGATTTGCAATTGTACCATTTACAGGTGGCGGTGTTGCTGGACAGCAAATAGCCCATGATTTGGGCAAGGCTCCGACATGCATGATTGTCAAACGCGTAAGTGACGTAAGTGATTGGGCTGTGTACCATGCAGCCCTCGGTGCTACAAAAGCGCTTAAAGTCAATGCCCCGGATGCCGTTGTTGCGAATGCGAACTATTGGAATAATGCCGAGCCGACAGCTACTCATTTTACTGTGGGTGGGTGGTTTGTCGGAAACGGATCAAGTTATATTGCTTACCTCTTCACTGATTCTGACATATTCAAGGCGTTCAGTTATTTGGGCAACGGCTTGGCAGAGGGGCCATTTGTAACTCTTGGCGGAAAAGTCCTTAGTATCCCCTTTTGGAAGAATTCTGCAGACGGAGCGGCACAGTGGCTTAGCCTTGATGGTATGCGTGACCAGTCTAACCCGGCATATAAAACACTGTTCCCAAACCTTCCAAATAGCGAATACTTCAATAATACACTGGAGATTTTCTCACAATTTTTACCTCTACGGGGTTTAAGGTGGTTAATAACAATTTTCAGGCAAACGGTGAAGGTAACTTACATGTCGGCCTCGCCATTCTTGAATCAACCAAATATTCAAACGCATTTTAAAGGAGATCTTATCATGTTTCGATATAGCAATGGACAGTTCAGGGTGAATCCCCCAGCGACAGTGGTTGACATAGATGGTTTCCGTCGTAATTTCGTTGACCTCACCCGCGAGGAATTGGACGCACTGGGATGCAACGAGGCGGTTCCGGTCGAACGCAAACCGTTTACGACATATGAAACTGAATGGCAGAAGGGCGAGGACCTGATTTATCGGGAAGCAATCGTTTCAGCCACGGTGGATGAGGCTGCCAGGGCGGAAGCCGAGGCGGTCGAAGTCCGGGCAGAACGGGATCGCCGACTCAGGGCGTGCGACTGGACCGTGCTCCCGGACTGCCCGTTGACTGAAGTGAAGAAAACCGAATGGGCGGACTATCGGCAGGCGCTCAGGGACGTGCCGCAGCAGAGCGGGTTCCCGGATGCGGTAGAGTGGCCGATGTCAGTTGAACGGACTAACAGAAAGAGGCGTTTCCGATTATGGAATGCCTCTTTCATTGTGCATGAACGCGAGAATTATTTGGCTGTCAGCCTCGTGATGTATTCCTCGAACTTCGGGTGTAAGGCCACGAGGTCTGATCGCATGCCGTGGTCGTAGTCCACGAATTCAAAGCCCGGTGCCACGGTGCAGCCCATGAGGCCGAAGGTGCCGCCGGGTAAAAGACGCATGCCCTGCCAGCTGTTTTTTGGCACGATTACCTGCGGGCGCTGTCTGGCGAGGATGTCGTTGCCGAGGACCACGACTTCGCCTGTGCCGTCGGGATGCAATTGTACCATCTCGCATGGATCGCCGAGGTAGAAGTGAAATATCTCTTCGGATTTGAGGCGGTGCATGTGGGAAAAGGTTTCGGGTGTCAGCAGGTAGTAGATGGCCGTTGAATGACTGCGGTCACCGTCATATCTGTCCGGAAGGTTGGCTGCGGCATACGTTTCCCCAGCCCGGTGGGTTTCGGAGAAGAAGCCGCCTTCTTCCGGGTGAGGCAGAAGGCCGAGTGCGTCGATTATTTCCTGTGCGGTCGGTTGTGTCATGATGTTGTCTACCTCCCGTAATGCGGCGGCGGGGCATCGTTGCCGGCACCCTGATCCAGTGCGGCGTCCATTTCGCGGAGTTTGCCCGCCAGCCGTTCCAGAGCTTTTCAAGCATGGTGATTTGCTGTTGTTGTTCGAAATAGTGTCGCTCAGTTTTTCCATGGTGCGGTCCTGGAGTGAAACAATGTTTTCCAGCCGTTCGATGCGTTCTTCCATGGGAACTCCTTTGTTCGGAGGTTATGGCCTATTGGTCAGGTAGACGCCGGTGACGACCATGGTCCCGCCTGCGAGCAGGGAGAGATGGATGGGTTCGTCAAGGATGAAAAGCCCATGACGACCGCAAAGACCGGCACCGTGTTGATGAATATCCCCGAGCGTGACGCGCCGATGATGGAGATGGCGTCATAATACCAGAAATAGGCCAGCCCTGTCGCCAATGCGCCCAGATATATAATGCATGACCAGTCGATGACCGTGGCGTGCATCAGGTCCTGAGGCAGCCCGTTCATCATCGCGGCGGGGAAAAGCATGATCGTTCCGAAGATGCAGGACCATGTCACGGCGGTCAGCGGCGACATGGTTTTCATGACCGATCTGCCGCCGAGTGAATACGCGGTCCAGCTCGCCACACAGCCGAGAATCATGAAATCACCACGGCTTACGCCTTCGGAAAGCAGTGCGAGCGGGTTCCCGTCGGCGATCACGACCGAGACGCCCACCAGAGAAGTGAGGGCCCCGATGATGCGCAGGGGCGGGAATTTTTCCTTGTAGAGGATGGCCGAGAGTATGGAAATGCAGACCGGGATGCAGGCCACGATGAGCGCGGCCCGCCCTGCCGAGGTCGTTTGCAGGCCGGTGAAGAAGAAATAGCTGTAGGAAAAGACTCCCGTGGCCCCGATGAAAAAGAGCGGGAGTATCTGATCCCGGCGAAATGCGGGCATGCGTCCTTCCATGCGCCAGCACATGAATGCGAGCGTGATCGACGCCACTGTGAAGCGCAGGAATGCTGCGGGCATGGGATGAATTGACTGGGCCAGCATACGGCCGGTGACCCATGTCCCGCCCCACAGCATCATGCTGAGGACAAGCAGTACGTAGGTATATGTGAGGCTTCTTTTCATTCTTTTTTACTCCGAAGAGACCTCGTATAATCTGCTTGCCCGGAATAATCCAGAGTCGAAATTGCAGGTCTCCTGTCGGAAAGGGTCATATTTCTTCTTCCAGTACCAACTCGGAGACCTTGCGACAGGCTTCTTCGTCCGGCACGAAAGCGGTTTCGCCGATGGCTACGATCGGGCGCATGCCGATCATGGAGTTGAGCAGATAGGCGTGCCGGTACTGGGGCAAGTCGTCGATAGTCACGGTTCTCGGGATGATGTCGAGCACACGGCGTGCCAGTGAGAGCGATGTGGACGGCAGCTTGAACCGGGTGTCCATCTCCACGAAGTCTCCGTCTTTTTCCAGCAGGATCGCGCCGGTGGTTGTTTCGAGAAGGGAGTTGTCGAAGTCCGTGAGGGCTGCGTCGTCAAAGCCCCGTGCGCGTGCCTGTTTCAGGGCAAGGTAGAAGAACATGTAGCTGGTCGTCTTGACTGAATTGAGGGTCGAGACGTGGCGGTCCTTGCAGAGGCAGACCCGGAAGGCCTTGTATGGCTTCGGTTCGTATGGCACGGCCATGACGATGGGGTGTGCCTCGGGATTTTCAATGGGGTAGAAAATGTTGATTCGCGCAGGAGCACCTTCAAGGCCGTTGCGGTTGAGCACCTGCTGGATGACCGGTTCGAAGTCGATGGTTTCATGTGTAATGCGGTAGGCGCGCAGGGAGTGGAGCAGGCGGTCGAGATGCGTGTGCAGATGGCAGATTTTTCTTGCCGTTGTAACAGATGGTTTCGAAAAAACCGGCTCCATACCGAAAAGCGGGTGCGGCGGGATCGAGCGGGACGGGTTCGCGGCTGTATGTGCCGTTGTGATAGTGGATCATGATGCCCCAGATTCAGGAATTTTTCAGCTTTTGCCATTGTCTCCAGATACTCATTTGTCGGGTCGGAGTCCACTACGATGCCGCTTCCGGCGAAAGAGGCGAGCATGCCGGAGTGGGTATCATGCACTGCCGTGCGGATGGCTATGGATGAATCCATGGTGCGTGCGTCGCGGATGACCACGCATGAGCCGCAGTAGACGCCCCGGCTGTGCGGCTCCAGTTCCTCAATGATGTTCATGGAGCTGATCTTCGGGCAGCCGGTGATCGAACCGCCGGGGAAGGCGTCGAAAAAGAGATCAAGACAGTCCCGGTCAGCGCGCAGTGTGCCGCGTACGTCGCTGTACATCTGGAGCAAATTGTCCACGGCAAACACGGATTTGTGGTTGTCTACATGCACGGAGCCGTATTCGCAATTGGCTGAAATGTCGTTGCGAATGAGGTCGACGATCATGGAAAGCTCCGCACTCTCCTTGGGGGATTGCGTGAGTTCTGCTTCGAGTTCCGGGGAATAATCGTCAAAACGGAGTGTCCCTTTGATGGGCTGGGACAGGACTGCTCCGTCTTCAACGCGGATGAATCGTTCGGGTGAAGTGGAAATGACTTGGTGTGAGTCGGAAGTGAACCATGCGTAAAACGGTGCCGGGTGTTTTGTGCGCAGTGTCATGAACAGCCCCGGTGCGTCGAGGTCCGGGCAGTGCCATGTGAGTCTGGTCGAAAGATTGAGCTGATAGGTGTAGCCGGACAGGATGCGTTCCAGCGTCTCGCTCACGCCTGCGCGGTAGGCCGGACCGTCGAGGGATGCTGTTGGAGGTCCGGCGGGCAGGCCCGGGATGTCGGATTCGGGCACAGTGTCGGGTGTTTCTACGAGGAGTGTGGCGAGTTTTTGAACAAGCTCACTGTCTGCTGAAGAAATGTGGACTTCGCTTGAAAGCGGGGCGTGTTCGATGATGGCCGCATATTTCTTCAGGTGCCCGAGGGGAAAGTCCCGTGGCTTGTCGGATGCCACGCCGCGAAGCAGCATGCCGTAGGTGTAGCTGACAAATCCCATGGCGATCCCAGGTGTGTTGAAGCAGAATCGCCGGACCTCGTCCGGGGTGGTGGCCTCCGTGAAGTGCAGTTCAGCCACGGGGGCCACGCCTATGACGGATTCGGTCTGTGCAGGATAACCGGAGGCCGATAGCACGCAGTCCGCATCCATGGTGTGGATGAGATGGCCTGCGAAGGCGTCGAATCGGGCCTGATCAATTGAGGCCGAGAAAGTCGAGTGCTTCGGCAATGAATGTTTCTCCGTCTTGGGTCAGAAAGGATTCCGGGTGGAACTGGTATCCGAGCAGTCTTTCAGCGCGTGAACCGATACACATGGGCACGCCTTGCCTGTTTTCGGCCATGATTGTCAGGCCGTTGCCGACACGGGTTACATGAAGGGAATGGTACCGGGCCACGGTTCGTTCCTGGTCGCGCCACGGAATACGTTCGGCCTTGCCGTGAACGCAGCCGGTCAGACGACCTGTTTCTCCGCCCTTGTATTCATTCATGATCTGCATGCCGAGGCAGATGCCGAGCACCGGCTTTCCGGCATGAAACACCCGGTCATATCCGGGGTAGTCGGCTGGTGTGCCCGGTCCCGGTGAAATGACGATCAGGTCCGGGGTGTCGAGGTCGAGGCGCAGCAGGTCCGCATACGGTCTGACAGACACCTGTGCTTCCGCAATCGCGGCAACGAGCAGGTGCTCAAGGTTGCGTGTGAAGCTGTCGTTGTTGTCGATGAGCAGAATGTTCATTTCTCAACCCCTCCCCTCAGGGTCGGGAGACCGTAAAGCAGACGGGCCGACCTTTCAACCTCCGTTTATGCGTCAGTCCAGCCCCCATGCCTTTTTGACATGATCTATGACCGCCTGCATGACCGGGTCCTGATCGCGCCGCTTGAGGCAGACGAAATGGAGGTCGATGGACAATTCCTCGAACGGCACGGCGTGCACTGTCCCGATCCGGTTGGCCGCTTCCAGTTCGTTTTTGCGGAGAAAGGAAATTCCTTTTCCTGCAGCGACGAGCACGCGGATCACTTCGTCCCCGTCCACTTCAAGACGTGTAGACGGGATGATGTTGTTGGCGTCGAAAAACGGTTTGACCAGTCCCTGAAGCGGGTTGTCGCTGAGGTCGAGAATCCACGGAATGCCGGAAAGGGCGGCCGGACCTTTGGCGATGCGGTCCTTCCAGATATCCGGCACGGCCACGTAAAACTGCGTGACTTCAAGGTGCACCGCGTGAATTTCGGGGTAGCGGGGCGGGCCGAAGATGAAGCCGCAGTCCAGCGAGGAGTCGCGGATGGCCCCTTGAATCGAGGTGCTCGCCTTTTGCTGAATCTGGAGTGTTATTTTCGGATGTTCTTCGCCCAGTGAATTGAGCAACGGTACCATGCGAAGATATTCCGCGTCCGTATTCAGCCCCATGGAGAGGTCTCCTACCAGCTCTTCACCAAGATTGCGGGCTTCGAGTCGAAGTTCCCTGACCGCCTGAAGTACCGTCGCGGCCCTGACGCGGAGTCGTTCCCCGGCTTCGGTCAGGCGCATTCCCTTGGGAGTGCGGATAAACAGCCGGGTTTCGAGTTCTTCCTCAAGTGCCTTGATGTGCGCGCTGACCGTGGGTTGACTCGCATGGAGCTTTTCAGAGGCTCTAGTCAGGTGGCCTTCGTCGGCAACTGTCAGGAATGTTTGCAGTTGATAGAGTTCCATGGCGGTGCTTTTGTCATGTTTGTAAAATAATCAATAGGTGATTCTGATTGACTGGGTAAACTGTAATCAAAATAGCTGATGAAGTCCATCACGCAAAACAATTGGATTGGTTATCACTACTTACGTAGATGGGGAGATATAGAAATACGTCCGAATGCGGACAAGGAAAGGAGAAGGACTATGAGTATGGAATGTGATACCCGACTGGCCATGATGAGCCTGCGCGATCGCGCCGTCCAGCCCGCTCCCCGCCGTTATTCTACCGGCACTCGCCGTATCGGCGCAGGAGTATTTGCCGCCTTGGCTGCATTTGCTCTGACCTTGTTCACACGTACAGCGTAATTTATTTCGAGGGCTACGGTCCTCCTCCACTATGCGGGTATGAGCCGCCCTTACTCGGACATTTCATCCTTTCCGTCCGGGTAAGGGCGGCTCTTTTTGGTTGTATCGATCATAGTATTAGGAATAATTCCTATCTGCTTGCAATTTGTTTGAGATCAGGTTAAAAATCGTCCTTATTGATTGAAAACAAATGTTACAAGGAGAATACAATGAGTAAGACCGTTGAAAATCTGAAAGACGCTTTTGCCGGAGAATCCCAGGCCAACCGCAAGTATCTTGCCTTTGCTGACAAGGCTGAGTCCGAGGGCAAGCCCGGTGTTGCCAAGTTGTTCCGTGCTGCCGCTGCTGCCGAGACTATTCATGCCCATGCGCATCTCCGTCTTCTCAAGGGGATCGGTTCTACCGAAGAGAATCTGAAATCCGCCATCGAAGGGGAGACGTATGAATTCAAGTCCATGTATCCGGAGATGATGAAGGATGCAGAGGCCGAGGGCGAAAATGCCGTGTCGCGTTATTTCGGTTTTGCCAATGAAGCTGAAAAGATTCATGCGGAACTGTATACTGCCGCCCTTGAGGCCGATGGCGACACGTTTGCCGATGCAGATTTTTATATCTGTTCGGTCTGCGGCCACACGCAGGACGGGGAGCCTACTGAAAAATGCCCCATCTGCAACGCCGCTCCCAAGGCGTACAAGAAAGTCGACTAGCTTTTATTGAAATAAATCGTACGGGAGGCCCTTGCTGATATTCAGCAGGGGCCTTTTTTTGGGTCGGAGTGAGGGGAGCTAAAGGAAGATAAGTCAAAGTTTCACAAGCGGTTGTTTGTGAACGGCTTCACTTGCACGTGCGTTCCTGTTTGAATAGGTGGCAGGAGTAGATGATAAAAAATTCACAATACCCCGCGTCAGCGGTTTTCTTTCAAAATCGGAATGGTATTTCCCTACAAGCGATGATTTGAAGGCAAAAGAAAAGGGTGAGACGGCATTGCCGTCTCACCCTTTGAATAGTCAGCTTGGGCTGACCGGCGGACAATTACATGTCTGCGCCGGAAGCGGCCTTCTGCATCTTGACCTCGACCTTTTCGGTCAGGTTCTCGTAGTAGTCGCGCAGGATGACGAGGACTTCGTCACGACCGAAGTGATCCGGGATCTCGGCGCCTTCGGACAGGCCCTTGCGGAGCTTGGTGCCGGACAGGATGACGCGGTCTTCTTTGCCGTGGGGGCACGTACGCATGGAAGCCATGCCGTCGCACTTGTAGCAGTAGAAGGTCCAGTCAATGTTCATGGGCTGGCAGAGCAGAGCCTTTCCGGGTTCCGGGCAAGCTTCGGTGACGTAAGGAATACGCTTGAAGATGTCCTGAGCCTCGAACAGGCCGTAGAAGTCGCCAACACCAGCGTGGTCACGACCGATCAGCATGTTGTTGATGCCGTAGTTCTGACGGAAGGTGGCGTGGATGAGACCTTCACGGGGACCAGCGTAACGCATGTCAAGCGGGTAACCGGCGTTGATGACGTTGTCAGCAACGAAGTAGTTGTCGATGAGGGTCTGGATGCACTTGATGCGCACGTCTCCCGGAATGTCGCCCGGCTTCAGGTTACCGATCAGGGAGTGGATGACACAACCGTCACACACTTCGATGGCGATCTTGGCCAGGAACTCGTGGGAGCGGTGCATGGGGTTACGCAGCTGAAGAGCGGCAACCTTGGACCAGCCGCGCTTTTCCATTTCTGCGCGGATCTGAGCGGGAGTCAGGTAAACACCGGGGAAACGCTCTGCGTAGTCACCCTCGGAGAGGACCTTGACGGGACCGGCCAGGTTGTACTTGCCCTGAGCCATGACCATCTGGACGCCCGGATGATCTTCCATGGCAACTTCCCAGAACTTGTCATCAGCGGAGTCTTCGCCTTCGCCCTTGTAGACGAGTTCGCATTCCCACTTCTTGTCAGCTTCGGTCATCTCGAACTTTTCTTCAACCTGCATGGTTGCGTAGACGGTGCCGTCCTGAGCTTTCAGAGCGACTTCGTCACCGACTTTGACGTCTTCGTCATCGGTGTCGAGAGTGATGGGGATGGGCCAGAAGGTGCCATCAGCCATCAGGAATTTTTCACAAACGCCGGCCCAGTCAGCCTTCTTCATGAAGCCGTTCAGCGGAGAGAAACCGCCGATACCCATCATGATCAGGTCGCCCTTGGCACGATCAGAAATATCGAGGGTCTTCAGGCCTTCGGCCTTTTTGATTTCAGCTTCGAGCTCAGCGCCTTCGAGCAGGCAGCAGACGAGACCTTTACCACCGTGAGGTGCTACGAGGTTGGACATTTAAGCCTCCTAAAAAAGATGTTTTTTCAAAAAACCATTGCCTTGTGTCATGGCGTACGAAGTATACCGCCCCGATTCCATGATGATTTCCCGTTATTAGGGTCAACCTTTAATGTCCGTTTGTGAAAGTCGTGTCAAGCGCTTTTTCCGACTAACCTGCGTCTATTTCATATAAGTAAGGTTACAAAATGGCGCGTAGAAAATGTCGCAAGAAAGTCTAGAAAGACGACGTTGTTGTCGTTAGAATTTAGTGAGTTATTTCAGTCAATTGCAAGAGCATGGTTATAATTGGGCGACACCTTGAAAAAAGGCTTGCCATTATTTGGCTATATAACCTAAAAGCGTTGGTGGTTTTGATGAAAAATCCTATTTATCAAGGCAGGCCCTTCTTTGGCGGGAATAAAGAGGGCGTTAATGGCCTAAGTGGGGTTTTCAAGGCCTTTGCTGATGCAGGATTGCACTGCTTGTTCAAAAATTCACTTTCTCGTTGACAAGGGGTTGTGGTCTTGCTAATTCCCAGTTTCCGCCCACTTAGTTATCGGGCGCTGTATTTTCTGTTTAGGTAGAGGACGTCGGTTTTTAGAATAATAAAACCCTTTAGGAGGAGAAGTTATGCCGACTTTTGTTAACCCGGAAAAATGTGACGGCTGCAAGGGTGGCGAAAAGACCGCCTGCATGTACATTTGCCCGAACGATCTGATGATCCTGGATGCTGACGAAATGAAGGCTTACAACCAGGAACCTTCTGCTTGCTGGGAGTGTTACTCCTGCGTCAAGATTTGCCCCCAGGGCGCAATCGAAGCTCGTCCGTATGCTGACTTCGCACCCATGGGTGGTACCTCCATCCCGATGCGTTCCGCTGAAGACATCATGTGGACCATTAAATTCCGTAATGGCAGCGTGAAGCGCTTCAAGTTCCCCATCCGTACCACCCTGAAGGTTCCATCAAGCCTTTCGAAGGTAAGCCCGAGCCCACCGATCTGGACAACGAACTTCTGTTCACTGAGTCCGAGCTCGCTACCCCGAAGGCCACTGCTATGGAAGAAGCTTCCGTCACCGAAGCTGACCTGAAGAAAGAGTGGAAGATGGAAGACTACGCAAACCTCGTTTAATTACGATTTGCGATAGTTTTGTAACAGTCTTTTTAGACTACTTGAATCACGTATAATACTAGGAGTAATATTATGCCTCTGCTTCCCAGCAAAGAAGCTTCCAAGGGTGTTGCTCTCGCCGAGCCGGAAATCATCGAGAAAGACGTTGATATCCTGATGGTCGGCGGTGGCATGGGTAACTGTGGCGCGGCTTTCGAAGCCATGCGCTGGATTGAGAAGGTTGATCCTTCCATTACCCTCGAACTCGTTGACAAGGCCTCCCTCGAGCGCTCCGGTGCCGTCGCACAGGGCCTGTCCGCTATTAACACCTACTGCGGTGACAACGATGTTGACGATTACGTCCGCATGGTTCGCACTGACCTCATGGGCATTGTCCGTGAAGACCTCATCTTCGACCTCGGTCGTCACGTTGATGATTCCGTCCATCTCTTCGAAGAATGGGGCCTCCCCGTTTGGGTCAAGAAAGACGGCAAGAACCTCGACGGCGGCAAGGCTAAGGCTGAAGGCCTGGCCATCCGTAACGGTGCCGATCCGGTCCGTTCCGGTCGCTGGCAGATCATGATCAACGGTGAGTCCTACAAGTGCATCGTTGCTGAAGCTGCTAAGAACGCCATTGGCGAAGACCGTTACGTTGAGCGTGTGTTCATCGTTAAGATGCTCCTCGACGCTAACGAGCCCAACCGCATCGCTGGTGCTGTTGGTTTCTCCACTCGCGAAAACAAGATCTACATCTACAAGTGCAACGCTGCTGTTGTTGCTTGTGGTGGTGCTGTTAACGTGTACCGTCCCCGCTCCACTGGTGAGGGTATGGGTCGCGCTTGGTACCCCGTCTGGAACGCTGGTTCCACCTACACCATGGTTGCCCAGGTTGGCGGCGAAATGACCATGATGGAAAACCGCTTCGTCCCCGCCCGTTTCAAAGATGGTTACGGTCCGGTCGGCGCTTGGTTCCTCCTGTTCAAGGCCAAAGCTACCAACTACAAGGGTGAGGATTACTGCGAGACCAACCGTGCTATGCTGAAGCCTTACGAGGATCGCGGCTACGCCAAGGGTCACATCATCCCCACTTGCCTGCGTAACCACATGATGCTCCGTGAAATGCGTGAAGGCCGCGGCCCGATCTTCATGGACACCAAGACTGCCCTGCTGAACACCGTCGGCGGCGACCTCTCCGGTCCCGAATGGAAGCACCTCGAGTCTGAGGCTTGGGAAGACTTCCTCGACATGTGCGTTGGCCAGGCTAACCTCTGGGCTGCTACCAACTGCGCTCCTGAAGATCGCGGTTCCGAGATCATGCCCACCGAACCTTACCTCCTCGGCTCCCACTCCGGTTGCTGCGGTATCTGGTGCTCCGGCCCGGACGAAGAATGGGTTCCCGATTCCTACAAGGTCAAAGCTGACAACGGTAAGGTCTACAACCGTATGACAACCGTCAACGGCCTCTGGACCTGTGCTGATGGTGTTGGCGCCTCCGGTCACAAGTTCTCCTCCGGTTCCCATGCTGAAGGCCGCATCGTCGGTAAGCAGATGGTCCGTTGGGTTGTTGACCACAAGGACTTCAAGCCTGCTATCAAGGAAACTGCTGCTGATCTGAAGCAGGAGCTGTACCAGCCTTGGTACACCTACGAAGAGAACAAGAACGGTTCCACCGATCCTGTTGTCAACCCCGCTTACATCACTCCCCACAACTTCATGATGCGCCTCATCAAGTGCACCGATGAATACGGTGGTGGTGTTGCTACTCTGTACATGACCTCCAAGGCTCTGCTGAACACCGGTTTCTGGCTGCTCGGCATGATGGAAGAAGATTCCAAGAAGCTCGCAGCTCGTGACCTCCACGAACTGATGCGCTGCTGGGAACAGTTCCACCGCCTGTGGACCGTCCGCCTGCACATGCAGCACATCGAGTTCCGTGAAGAATCCCGTTACCCGGGCTTCTACTACCGCGGCGACTTCATGGGTCTGGACGATTCCAAGTGGAAGTGCTTCTGTAACTCCACTTACAACCCCGAGACTGGCGTAACGACTGTCTTCAAGAAGCCTTACGTCAAGATCATCCCCGACGCTAAGTCTCTTAGGTTAGATTGATCATCCCGAGAGTGCGGGTCCCCCGGACCCGCACTCTCTTCAAAGTCTACCGGGGCTGAAAATGGTCTGAATCCGGGCCGGGAATCCCGCTCCCGGTCCGGGTTTAGGCCATTTTTTGGCTTGAAGCCTCAACTTTATTCGGGAGGAGTTAAGAGAATGTCGAATAACAGTATTCTCGTTGTAGGCGGAGGATTCGCAGGAATCACCGCCGCCCTTGAAGCCGCGGAAATCGGCTATGAGGTTTACATCGTTGAAACCAATCCCTACATCGGTGGTCGGGTTGCACAGCTGAATCAGTATTTTCCAAAGCTGTGCCCGCCGTCCTGCGGTCTGGAGATTCAGTTCCAGCGCATAAAGAATAACCCTAACGTCAAAGTCATCACCATGGCTGACGTCGCGTCCGTTTCCGGCTCTGTCGGCAACTACGACGTGAAGATCACGCAGCGTCCTCGCTTCGTGAACGAAAAATGTACCGCCTGCGGCGAATGTGAGAAGGCCACTTCCACAAAGATCGAGTCCGAATTTGATTTCGGTACCGGTTCCCGCGGTCTCGCGTACAAGACCCATCCTTTCATGTTCCCCATGCGTTACGTGGTTGACGCAGACAATGCGTCCGACACCGAGCTGGCTGCCATCAAGAACGCCTGCCCGTACGACGCAGTGAATCTCGAAGATGCTGAAAAGACTCTCGAACTGAGTGTCGGTGCCATCGTTGTTGCTACCGGATGGAAGCCCTACGATGTTTCCAACCTGACCAACCTCGGCGGCGGCGCTCTCAAGAACGTTGTCACCAATATGCAGTTCGAGCGACTGGCATCCCCCAACGGACCGACCAACGGCAAGATTCAGCGTCCTTCCGACGGTGCCGAGCCCAAGAAGATCGCGTTTGTGCAGTGTGCCGGTTCCCGTGACCAGAATCACCTGAACTACTGTTCGTACATCTGCTGCATGGCTTCCTTGAAGCATGTCCGTTACGTCCGCGAGCGCAGTGACGCCAACGTCACCGTCTACTACATCGACCTGCGCACCCCCGGTCGCTACGACAAGTTCAAGTCCATCACTGAGCAGGATGACAAGCTCAATCTGGTGAAGGGCAAGGTCGCCGCTATCGTCGAAGATGCTACCGGCAACCCGATTGTCACCGTTGAGAACGCCATCACCGGCATCAAGTCTGACGAAAAGTTCGACATGGTTGTGCTCGCCACAGGCATGCAGCCCAGCCTCGACGGCATCCCGGCACCTGCCGGTTCCGTTGACGCCGACGGTTTCGTCATCGATGGCGAGGGTATCTTCGCCGCCGGTTGCGCCAAGCAGCCGCTTGATGTCATGAAGACCGCCCAGTCCGGCACCGCTGCCGCGATGAAGGCGATTCAAACCGTGGTAGGGAGGTAACCAATGGCTGAAAAGCTTGGAGTATATATCTGTGGAGGCTGTGACATCGGTGCCAATATCGATGTTGACGGTCTGGCCGAATTCTGCGCCAACGGCAAACACTCCGCCGCTGTGGCTGTGGCCAAGTCCAACCCTGTACTGTGCAGCCCCGAAGGCAAGGCCATGATTGAGGCCGACATTGCCGAGCACGGGCTGGATGGTGTTGTCTGCGCCGCCTGTTCCCCCCGCGCCAAGTGGGATGTGTTCAAGTTCGCCGATGATGTCCAGGTCGAGCGCGTCAATCTGCGCGAGCACTGCGTGTGGTCCTATCAGGAAGACCCGCAGTTCCCCGGTCAGATGGAAGTCATCGCCAAGGACTACACCAACATGGGGATCATCAAGCTCAACAAGAGCAACATCCCCGAGCCGGAACTTCCGGATGCCTACAAGACCATCATGGTCGTGGGTGGCGGTTTCACCGGCATGAAAGCGGCTCTCAACGCCGCAAGCATGGGTTACCCGGTCATGCTGGTCGAGCAGGCTGACACCCTCGGCGGCAAGGCTGCCACCATGTACAAATCCTTCCCCCTGGGCGCACCGTTCAGCGAGCGCGAACAGGAAATCGGCATCGACGCATTGATTGCCGAGGTTGAAGGAACTGAAAACATTCAGATCATTACCGGTGCTACCGTTGAAGCTCTGGCTGGCGCTCCGGCACAGTACAAGGCCACTGTCGGTGGAACCGAGTACGAAGTCGGCGCAGTCGTCATGGCTACCGGCTGGGTTCCGGGCAAGCCTGAATTCCTCGCTCCGCTGGGTTACGGCACCATCAAGAACGTCGTGACCACCGCAGAGTTGGAAGCCATGGCTGCCAACGGCGGCATCAAGACCGCTGACGGCAAGACCCCGACATCGGTTGCCTTCATCGTCGATACCTCCCTGTTGACCAAGGACGTTTCCTACGGCCCCTGCGGCGAAGCCTGCGAGGCTCCCGAGGACATGCCGTGTGACGACACCAAGGAAGACGAGGAAGAGTGCGACACCTTTGTTTATGAAGATAAAGAGTCCGCCAAGCATCTGGCATACAGCTCCGAGCTGACCTCTCTGGTCGCCTTGAAGCAGGCCAATTATGTGCGTGAACTCGCTCCGAATGCCATGGCCTACGTGTCTACGATCACATGATGGTCCCCGGCATCAACGAGAAATACTATCAGGCCGCTCAGGATGATCCGGGCGTCATGCTGACCAAGGGTACTGTCACCGGCGTCGAAGAAGCCGGCAGCAGTGTGGTCATCAAGGCCAAGGATACCCTGCTGGGCGCAGACGTGGCAATCTCTGCCGACCTCGTTGTCGTGCCGACAGCCATTGTCCCGACCACTGCAGCCAATCCGACCATGAACTTCGTCTACCGTCAGGGTCCGGCATTCCCGGATCTGGAACTGTTCGACGGATTTGCGGATTCCAACTACATCTGCTTCCCCTACGAAACCCGTCGTACCGGCGTTTACGCAGCAGGTTGCGTACGTCAGCCCATGGGTCTCGGTCTGGCAGCAGAAGATGCCGCCGGTGCCGCCCTCAAGGCTATCCAGTGCATCGAATCCGCTAACCGCGGTATGTCCGTGCATCCCCGCTCCGGCGACCTGAGCTTCCCCGAGTTCAACTTCATGCGCTGTACGCAGTGCAAACGTTGCACCGAGGAATGCCCGTTCGGCGCTCTGGATGATGACGAGAAGGGTACGCCGCTTCCGAACCCCACGCGTTGCCGCCGTTGCGGTACCTGCATGGGTGCATGTCCGGAACGCGTCATCTCCTTTGCCAACTACGGCATCGACCAGATCGGTTCTGCCATCAAGGAAGTCAAGGTTCCCGATTCCCTGGACGAAGGCGGTCCCCGCATCATCGTCCTGGCCTGCGAGAACGACGCCTACCCGGCACTCGATATGGCTGCCATGCGCGGCAAGAGCTGGAGCCCCTACGTGCGCTTCATCCCGGTCCGTTGCCTTGGTTCTGTCAACGCAATTTGGGTCGCCGATGCCATGTCCAAGGGTGTTGACGGCGTGATGATGCTTGGCTGTAAGTATGGTGACGATTACCAGTGCCACTTCGTCAAGGGTTCCGAGCTGTGTAACCGCCGCAAGGAAAACATCGCTGAGTCTCTCGGACGTCTGGGTGTCGAGCCCGAACGTGTCGAACAGTACGAAGTCTCCATCGACATGTACGACCAGGTTCCGGACATGATCGACGAGTTCGTTGAGAATATCACAACCAACTTCGGCCCCAACCCGTTCAAGGGCTACTAGGAGGTACGGCATGTCAAATACCGTCAAGGTACAACCGGACCTTAACTTCGTTAAAGAGTTGCAGGCCGTCGGCGGCGACTCTCTGAAGAAATGCTACCAGTGCGCCACATGCTCTGTCGTGTGCCCGCTGTCCCCGGCTGATAATCCTTACCCGCGTAAGGAAATGGTCTGGGCGCAGTGGGGTCTGAAAGACCGTCTGGTCAATGATATCGACATCTGGCTCTGCCACAACTGCGGCACATGTTCCGACCTGTGCCCCCGCGGCGCCAAGCCGGGCGACATGCTGTCCGCCCTGCGTAACATGGCCTACCGCAATCTGGCTCCGCTTCCGATCATCGGCAAGCTGATGTCCAGTTCCTCAGGCATGCTGCCGCTGGCCGCCGTTCCGGCGATCCTCTACGGCATCATCTGGGTCATCATGGCCGGCAAGCTCGGCTCTTTCCTGCCCGAGTTCGCTTGGGACGCCGCAAGCCACGGCTGGGTTCCGGTCGAGGACGGCATCATCGCATTCGGTGGACTGTTCCCCGGCGATTACACCATCGACCCGGTCTTCATGGCAGTGTTCGCTTTCATGATCTGGGGCTTCTATGCGGGTGTCCGCAACATGCTCAAGGCGTTTGACGCGCAGCCCAAGACGTTCATCGTGGGCCGCAAGGACGCTCCGAACATGATCGAAGCGCTTATTGATACCGTGAAATACGAAATCCTGCAGCACACCCAGTTCCTCGACTGCAATGACGAAGACGCAGACGAACTCGATGTGAAGCGCGCAACCGGCCACCGCTGGCTCATGTTCGCTTTCATCGCTCTGATGGTCGTTACCGGCGTCGTCGCCGGTAGTCACTGGGGCGGCTGGCTGCTCCGTAATATCGGCATCGAAGGCCTCGGCGGCATTGTGTCCGCAATCGGCCACACTCCGATGCCGTTCTACCACCCGATCAAGCTGCTCGCCCTCGTTGGCGCAGGTTTGGGTGTGTACGGCCTGATCGCGCTGACCAAGCGCAGGGTAAATCTGGACGAGACCAAGCAGTCTTCCAGCTGGTATGACTGGTACCTGATCACCTTGATCTGGACCATCTTCCTGACCGGTATCGGTGCCATGGTCTTCCGTGTCCTCGGCGCAGATACTGGCTTACCCGGTTTACTACGTACACCTGATCACGGTCTTCATGCTGCTTGCGTACCTCCCTGGTCCAAGCTCGGCCACCTCGTGTACCGTACCGTGGCATTGTCCTACGCCAAGAAGATTGGCCGCATCCCCATGGGCGCTGACAAATAGTCGCCTTGGTGAACATTCAAAAGAAGCTTACTTAATTAAGGAGGCATCAAATGGCTGAAGCTAAGGTATTCCCCATGAACGCTTTCGTGTCTGTTCTTCGCGGCGAAGCCGCTGACCAGACTCAGCTCGATATGCTGGCTTACATCACCCAGCTGAAACTCTGGACGCCGACGTCGCCCCTGTGGCACAGGCTCTGTCCAAAGCCTGGATCTACGAACAGGAACCCGGTCTGACCAAGTACGCTGAAGGCGATATCGCCAAGCTCGGCAATCAGGTCAAGATTGAAGCCCTGCCCGAAGGCGAGGCTACCCGCGCACAGGCTGTCCTCGACATCCTCGCAGGTCTGAAAGAAGAAAACGCTGCCCTCAAGGCCGAAGTTGAAAAGCTGAACGCCGAGAAGGACGAATTGGCTGCCAAAATCAGCCCGCTCGAAGCTCAGGTCAAGACCGTTGAAGCTCAGAACGCTGCTGGTGAACAGAAAGTCACCATGGCTTCTTCCAAGCTCGACGACATGACCAAGAAACTCAATGACCTGATGGCAGAAGTCGACAAGGTCAAGAGTCAGGGTGTTGTTGTTGCCGGTGTTGCCGGTGATGGCGCAGCCGCAGCAGAAGGTGGCGACGCAATGTCCACTGGCCCCGAAGTGGGCGGCGAACCCGAAGCCGATTTCGGCCTCGGTGGCGACGCTTTCGGTGGCGACAGCTGGTAGGTCGCAAGCCAAAGACAATATCAAGACCCCGCTTCGGCGGGGTCTTTTTTTTTGGGGATGTGAATAAGCAGGGAAAGGTGTTGGGTTTTTTGGTTGTTTTGGGATATGGTCGAGCCAGACTGTTATTTTTTGGCGCTGTGGAGGGTACCATGAAACCGACTGACCAGACTTTGAATGAGCAACTTCGAATAACTGAACGCGAAATTGAGAGTCGGTAAGAAACTTTGGGGATAGATCCGGGGGGTGAGGCCTTTTGAGAGAGGTCAAGCCGCTGGTCGTTGCGGATCTTGATGGGATCGTTGAGTCCTTTTACGAGACTTTGGTAGAGCTTGATGGTGTGGCTCAACTGATTGGAGATGCAGAGAGCCTGTTTCGGTTGAAAAATCATTTGCGGGGGTATTTGCGGACCCTGTTCGATGGTGTTTATGACATCAATTATGTGCAGTCTCGGTTGCGTATCGGACTTGTTCACAAGCGTATAGGCGTGCCTCCGAAATTGTACATTGCGGCGTACAAAATCCTCAGTGGTTTGCTTGCGAACATTCTCCGTGCCAAGAATGACGAAGGGTGTGATATTTGTGGTCAAAGGGCTGAAGCTCTGGAAAAGATGATGCTGTTTGATCTGGTGCTTGTGTTTGATACATATATTCAGGGTTTGATGAACGAAGTGCAGCGCAGTCGGGAAGACGTGGAAAAGTATGCCAAGGATCTTGAAGAAACCGTGGCGCGGCGAACCAAACAGCTTTCCGAGCAGGCCCGCAAGGACGGCATGACCGGGCTATACAACCAGCGCAGCTTCTTTGAATATGTGCGTATGGAGCTGTCCCGGGCACAGCGTCGGAGCGAGCGGTTTGTGATCTGCTACGTTGATCTGGATCATTTCAAGCAGGCAAATGACACGTTCGGACATAAGTATGGTGATTCCATTTTGATCAACGTGGCAAAGGCCATGGAAAAGGTTTTGCGCCAAGAGGATATCGGGGCACGGTATGGCGGCGACGAATTCTGTATGCTGTTGCCGCAGACGACAATGGATGGAGCAAAGCCGGTCTGTGAACGTCTGGCCCAGACGTTCACGGAACTTGACGAAGAGTGCGGCGTAACCATGAGCGTCGGCATTTCGGAATTCGTTCCGGATTCAGGCATGGACGTTGATATGCTCATCAAACAGGCGGATAAGGCCATGTATGTGTCCAAGCAGAAAGAGGGGCATGTCATCACGTTCTATTCCGAAGAGATGGAATAGCCCGACGTTTTTTTTTGAGTGAAACACCGTCCCTTTCAAATGAAGGGGACGGTGTTTTTTATGGTGGTGTTATTTGCGGTTGATGGCGAAAGGGCTGAACCCTTGGTCAACGGGCATGACTTCAAGGGAGTTTATGTTGATGTGCGGCGGCAGGGCGGTTGTCCAGTAGACGATCTCCGCGATGTCGTCGGGCAGGATTGGCTCGGTGCCTTCATAGACTCCTGCGGCTTTGTCGGCGTCCCCGCCAAAGCGAACGACAGAGAATTCCGATTCGCACAGGCCGGGTTCGATGTTGGTGACACGGATGGGCGTGCCAAGCAGGTCGGCGATGAGGTTTTTGGAAAAGTGATTCACAAAGGCTTTTGTGCCGCCGTAGCAGTTGCCGCCGGGGTATGGATATGTGCCGGCCACGGAACCGAGATTGACCACATGGCCGCGTTTCCGTTCGATCATGCCGGGGAGTATGGCGCGGGTCATGTAGAGCAGCCCCTTGATGTTCGTGTCGATCATGGTTTCCCAGTCAGCCAGATCGCAGGATTGGGCCGGATCAAGTCCAAGAGCGAGTCCTGCGTTGTTTACAAGGACGTCAATTTCGGCAAATTCGTCGGGAAGGCCCGCCAGCGCAGTGTCGATAGCGGATTTGTCCTGCACGTCGAAGCAGAGAGTGTGAACCGGTGCGGGGGCAAGTTCACTTTGGAGCGCTTCAAGACGCTCGGCACGGCGTCCGGTTATGACGATCTTCCAGCCTTCGGCCGCGTATCGGCGTGCCATGGCCT
>LQAJ01000190.1_pt1 | contig 23565 bp, 18 predicted proteins | sample 1535811 | NCBI WGS metagenome assembly LQAJ01 (sample SAMN04331587, study PRJNA305678) | bioreactor metagenome | isolation source: bioreactor_6 inoculated with Wadden Sea sediment 2nd replicate of a... | place: Germany: Wadden Sea, Janssand Flat
GGCATCTTCATGTTCCATCAGGTATTTCAGCCAGGAGAATATCCCCTGGGGATCAACCTCCTCGAAGGTAGGAAGAGAATCTGATCCCACAAGATGCCTGGCTTGCGTATACAGATTGGGAATGTAATCATCCACTTCATAATACCCCGCTATGATGGAATCATGCACCATGTGAGTCCACTGCCTGGAGGGAGCTTCGTCAAATGTATTATAGAACCAGACCTGATCTTCACTTCCGAAGTAGCTCTCCATGACTCCAGCAGCCGCTTCAAGTGAGTCTCTGAATTCAGAGGCGGTAAATATCGCAGTCAAAGTATCTTTCTGGAAAGTTGTAGAATCAACTGTAATGCCCCTCCAAACTGGCCTTGCGTATGCGCTGTCACTGTGAATACTGTAGTCTGACATTCTAGCAACCCAGGTACCGGGCCAGTGCCCCCATCTGGCGGTGGGAATCGGGTTCATGCAGATAAACATGCCGGTTTCACCTGCTGATGGAATAAGGTTGGAAGAAATGTCTTCAACATTGCCATCTGCAGATTGAAGCGCATCAAAGAAGTGCCAGGAAAGCATGCAGAATGTGTCAATATCTATTTTGTCATCGTTAGGCCGGTCGGCAATAATCGATATTGTGTTTGAGGGAGGGCTACCGGCGAATCCGGTCGTGGTCAGCAACAGGAAAACAACGGTCAGGAGAATACCCTGTGAGCTTGTTGATTCCATGTTAGTCACTTCCTTCATTCAGTATTGATATACTATTTATTGTGGAATATGACATGGCATGGGGGGGGGCATGTCAAGAGGTAATTACATCGGATTTTTCACAAGAGGAAAGTGGAATCCTTGAATCTTGAGTTTATCTGCGGGACAATCTACTGCGTAATATCCTCTCCGCTACCAACCTCTTCTCCCAGCAATCTCCCATGTCGGTTACTTCACGGATCAGTTCGTCAGGAAGCTTCAGCAGATTCAGCATCTGGGTCACCATGGCTCTTGAGAGATTGAGCTTCCTGGCAAGCTGGGCTTTCGTCAAATTGTGATACTCCATCTCAAGCTGCATCTCTTTGGCCTGTATGATGGGGTTCCGGAAGGTCTTCTTCACCTTCTTCGGTCTGGTCGGTTCGATGGTCGTGTCGTACCAGAAATAAGTTCGCTGGGAGACACGGTCGAGGCGCCAAAGCCCCATGATCAGCTCATGGGGCTTTTTCACAGTTGGCCGTCTATCCCCTTGTCGCCCCCCCATATCCTCTTTCATATCCGTTGATAAACAAGTATCTTACACAGGATGAAAGGGATGGCATATAATGAAATCAGGTTTCTACGTTTTCATCCTTATCGTGCTTTTTCTCTTCGGCTTCTCTTTTGCAGATACTCCTCTTATCAGAACGACAGTCGCAGACAGCTCAGATGTCTCTTTCATCGTAGCAACCCCACTCTCCTGGGAAACAGTTGAGAACGACAACTTGAGATACATAAGGTTTACAGACTCTCCACTGACGGATAGCGTCGGTTACCCTGAACTGCCCATGATTACCTGCCTGATAGCAGTACCGGATAGTGTTTCTCCATCCCTTGAGTATTCTTTCGGAATGGAACATGAACAGAGCGCTCTTCCGGTGTATCCGGCTCCTGCACGGATACTGGTATCAGAGAACTGTACCGCATTCATCGCCGACAGTTTTGCCATGGACTCCACCGCCTACGCTTCAGCCTCATTCTGGCCGGCTGAAAGGGGTGCGCCTTATCGGTGAAACAAGGATCTGTGACCAGAGGCTGCTCAAGATCCAGCTTTTCCCTGCTCAATACAGAGCAGCAGACAGTACTTTGAGCACTGTTACGAGTTTTAGCGTATCTGTTTCATGGGACAGCACTGAAGCAGTATGGAGCACCATTGGACTAGGAGAATTCCAGAGGTTCACCGAGAACAGTCCGATTGCAGGATACCATTACACCGAACAGAGTTATGCACCCGTACCGGACTACTTCGGAGTGGTTGATCCGTATGACGGCCCGGCATACCCGAATACCAGGATGCCGGAGTACATCATCGTCTGCGCTTCAGGGCTATACGATGACTGCAGCGATGCAATCGATTCCCTTGCCGAACACAGAGTGTCACTTAATCAGTTCGATGTGGCAACGGTTCTTACGGACGATATTCTTAATGATTTCGGTTCGGGGGAGTCTTACCTCACAGATGGAATGATCAGGGATTTCACGGAACACATGTGGGAGAGCTGGCCGGGAACGTCCAGTAATCTCCCCAGCTATCTCCTGCTTATAGGAGACCATGAAGACACCTCCTGTGCATCTGAAGACTGGTTCCTGCCCACCCATGAGTATTCAGCATCCGGCCCAGGCGGTACTATTACAGACATAGGCAATGATGAATGGTATGTGTACTTCAACGGCAACAGGAGCATTGTAAATGACTTCCCCGACATGATGGTGGGAAGGCTTTCGGTGAGGAACGGGGATACAGAGGAGACTGATACGCTTTCAGCAATGATTCGGAACATCATATCGCTTGAGCAGCCGATTCAATCAGCTCCACTGGTTGACAACAGAAGAAGGATCCTTCGCATTGCAGGTACGGGTGAAAATGATTCAGGTGATACAGGGCTTCAGGTCTACCGCAGCTGGGACCCGGATCGAGGCTGGACAGCAGGTTTCGCTGAATGGCTGGGGTATGACTACACCACTTACTACGGTGGAGACTGCAGAACTTTTACCATGTCGGACAGCAGCCAAATGTCCAGTGAAGATTTCATGGACGCATGCATAAACGAGCTGAAATCCGGAGCGGGAGTTGCATTCTATACCAATCATGGAGAACTCCACCTGCTCAGTGCCGGTCTGGACTGGAGCGAGGAATACTATCCCTATCAGACCGACTTTACCAAAGGAGCTCTGGACAGCACTTTCAACAACATTCAGATCGAGAATCAGCTTACATCCACCAATCAGTACTATTCAGCACCGTTCATCCTTATGCTCTGCTGCTCTGCGGGGACATTCAATCACACATATGCGGTTCATTCAGACAGACACCTGGATCGCTACTTCTGCCTGTGGAACACCCAGGGATATGACTACGACTTCGGAGTAGACTGTATTGCGGAAAAACTTCTCAAGAACACGGATGTTCCTGTGGCAGGGATATTCGCCAGCTCCCAGCCTTCAGATCCTGGGCATTACTCAAGTTACGGTGAGGGGATACTCGAGGCGATATACGCTCGAGGTCATGGACGGCTTGGTGACGCCATAGCCTCGGCAAGAACGGAATACATCGATGATTTCATTTCCTATGACGGCTACTTTTCCAGGTCCATCAGTCAGTTCAACCTTCTTGGAGACCCTGCCCTGGACATCAGCGACAGGGTAAGATACCCCGGTAAATGCGATCTGGAAGTGTATTCGGATGACGTTCATATCTCCCAGTATCCCCTTGAAACCCCCACCGGAATTTATCTGCCCGTGTCCATCACCGTTCAGAACAACGGCAGGCAGGAATCTGACAGATACGATGTAAGAGTAACGGTAACACATGGAACCAGCATTAATGTGAGTTACATCAATGACTGTGACGCGATCCCGGCAGGGGAGTCAGCTGTGCTGGAGCACCCCTACACCCCTTCCTCCCTGAACATGCCCCTGGACATAACCGTTGAAGTCGAGGTTGACTGCAATGAAGACTGCGACGACAGCTGGAGAGGCAACAACGAAGCAGAGACAACCGTTCAGCTTGTTGATACCTACCCAACGGAATCCGGCTGGCCGATGGAAGTAACGGGAGCGGTAACCACCACTCCGGTACTTGTGAACCTTGACTCAGATGCCAACCTTGAGATAGTATGTCTCACAGGCACTTCACTCACTGCTTTCGACACAGATGGAACGGAGTTGTGGCGACTGATGTCACAGGGATTTTCAGATGCTGCCCATCCGCTGGCGGCAGACCTTGATGCTGATGGTCATCCTGAGATAGTGCTGTACTGCTTCGACACCGACATCAAGGTAGTAAGCTACGAGGGTGTGGTGCTCGATTCCCTTGAAAACGCGTCGGAGGTTTTCGCAGTGGGCAACCTCACCGGCAATACAGGGCTTGAGCTGTGCGTTGGCTTTGGAAACAGCATCGGTCTCTACGGTCTGAGCAGTGGTTCCATCACAACTCTGGGGACGAAGGACTTCGGCTATCAGCACACCAGGAATCCCAAATCCCTGGTATGTGCTGATCTGGGAGGCAGCCATACCTACATGGATGTTGCTTACCTCAGCGGTACCCATGCCAGCGATCCTGGCCCTCCACCAAGGACCGGAATCGAAGTTTACAACTGGTCAACTTCAAGAACCCTGTATTCGGATACCATGAATGAGTTCGCCGTTACGGTAGCTCTATCAGCGGGTTCGCTAAGCGGTATTGAATCAGTGGGGTATCCTGGAAAGGCTTACTCCGATTCCACAGACATACCTGCTCACATCATCGAACCCGGAGAGGTGACTGAAGAGGTTGACTGTGACGATGAGGACATGCTTCCAACCACAAAACTCGTAAGTGGCGTGATAGCTGACTGGAGCTCGTTTATCCCCGGCACAGACACCTATGTGTTGCCATCGGAAAGGCAGTGCATGGCTTGGAATGTGAATGGGGAAGTGTTTTCAGTTTTTCCTGTTTCTTTCAGCGGGGCATCCGTTGGAAACCCCGTCAGCCCTGCTGCCTTGGGGAATCTAGACTCTGGTGCAGAAGCAGAAGTACTTTTCAGTACTGTCGTAGCAGGAGCAAATTCAGTACTCGCTTACAGATACAATGGCCTACCTCTTCCCAGCACCGAAGGCTGGCCGTTCAAGTTTCCTGATGGAGTCGGGGCGTATGGAGGTTTTTCTGTTGCTGATCTGGACAGGGACGGAAATGTCGAAGTGGTATTCGGTACTAATGACGGTCTGCTTCACTGCTGGGAGTTCGGCAGCTGCGCTACTGGGTATGCTCCCTGGCCAATGTACCAGCATGACTGCGGTAGGTCAGGTGCTCTGGAATGATGAGCCTGCTGCTGCTTTCCTGCTTTGCTGTGACAGTCGGACCTGGCTGGAGCGAACCATTCGTCGTAACGGATTCAGCCAATACTACTCGAAGAGAACAGTTCCTGTATCAGGACGAGATAGGAAGGAATCATCTTGTCTGGGCCGGTTACAATGGTGAATCACGCATCGCCTACAAGATGTTCTCCACAGACGGAGGAACCGAGCTCTATCCTGAAACCATGATCTCAAGGGATGTAAGCAGCCCCTATCTTTCACCGATAGTAACGATAGGTGACAGTCTGTATGCTTTCTGGAGAGAAGGCACTCCAGTCTACTCTGCTGCCAGGAGCATTGCTGACGGTAGCCAGGTACTGCCCGCTACCTACCTGTTCACGAACTCCACGTGGATGTACAGGATAAGGACCAGTCCTGACAGTCTGGGCAGGCTTCATGTGCTCTATAACGGAGGCTTCGAGGGAGCAGAGGTTTTCTATGCAGTCTGGAGCCCTTCACCTGACTCGGGTTTCACGACCGAGTACGAGTGGATCATTGAAGGCGCTCATGAAGACTGTGCTGTACTTGTGGATGGTGACAGGGTTCATATCGTGGTTAACAGCGAACCCGATCACCACATGTACACACAGTATGACCTTGAGGGTAATACTGTCGTGCCTCTGTATGACTTCACCGGAAACGACTACTTCTGGGCCAGGTATCCCGAACTCGAGATCGACAGCGAAGGGAATCTGCTCATAGTGGCACTGGTAAACGATCCAATTCTTGGATACACATGTGTATTATGGAGAATCCATTGTGAAACAGGCGAGCTCCTGACGGATTACAAGCCCCTTATCCTGCCGGAACCCCCTTCAATGGATGTCGGCAGTGGTTTCAACGTTTCTCCACTGCCGGATCTTAATACTTTCTACCTTTGCTGGTGCGGTTATGCAGCTGAAAACAAAATGTTTTACAAGGTGTTTGATTCAGAGGGTAACACCGTTGTGAGTTGGAAACTCGCGTATGATTATTCCGATGAAGATCCGGAAGATATTGGTTATCTGGATGGTTGTTCCGATGATGAAGGAAATCTCTACATCATTTTTTCACAGGGAGAAACGGAACCATACCTCGGTGCATACCCCACTTTCGGCTGGTTCGACTACAGCACACTCGGGATTGAAGATTCTACCTCGGACATTTCCTGTGAGGTTCAGTTCACCGTTTCTCAGAACCCTGTTACCGGCTCGGTTACTGTGTTCAGTGAGATTGACTCTCCCATTAGCCTAAGGGTTTTCGACCTGACCGGCAGGGAAGTTTCATCAATCAGTGTTTCAGATGGCGTGGGAGTATGGAACGGAACTGGTTTTTCCGGTGAAAGACTTCCGGCCGGTGTTTATAGCATTACAGATAATGATGAATTTTCCAGAACGGTTACCCTGCTTAATGAATAACCTGTAACTCCTGACTCTGCTCAGTCAATATTCTTTTCCTGGCAGACAATGCTTCTCCTCATTATCCTCTCGGTCACCAGCCTTCTCTCCCAGCCATCCCCCATAGCTTCCACCTCTTGGATTAGATCGTCAGGTAGTTTAAGCAGGTTGAGCATCTGGGTCACCCTGGCTCTTGAGATTCCGAGTTTCCTGGCCAACTGAACCTTGGTCAGGTTGTAGCACTCCATCTCAAGCAGCATCTCTTTCGCCTGTATGATGGGATTCCTGAAGGTTCTCTTCACCTTCATCGGCTTGGTCGGTTCGATGGTCGTGTCGTACCAGAAAAAAGTTCGCTGGGAGACACGGTCGAGGCGCCAGATAAAGGCCCCACGCAAAAGTGTGGGGTCTTTTCTAGTGGTCAGTTGATATCGGTACTGAGTATCCACAGCGTACAGCCCATGATCTCGGCTTCTTCCAGCATTGTGAAGTTGTTGATCCCTAGTACGAAGGCTCCGTCCTGGGTGATCATGCTGGTGTCCGCCCCGATAGCAGAAAGTCGTGGATGTTCTGTCAATTTAAGTAGATACAGGTTCTTATCAAGGCTTTGTCTGGTGTTTTCAGATGGATGAAGTAACAACCAGCTGAAAGCATAGTCGGTGTCCAGAGAACAACATGCTCCCCCTTTGAGAAGTAACCTTCCTCAAGCACCTCAACTTGCCTGCCGTTCAGATCAAACAGACTGAGGGTTGCCTGCGCAGGAGTAGTCAAAGTGAATGAAAGGGAGAGAGTTGAGGTAAAGGGATTAGGAGTCGGTTCTGAAAGCAGTAACGACTCAGACAACTCCCCTTCCATAAGTCCTTCTTCGGGTTCATATCGCAGCAATGTTCCGGGAGTATCCCCCCGCATGCAATGTACCCCCCTGAAGAGATCTGTCTTATTGATTGAATGTCATGAGCTTCGTAGACAATATCCGCCCATTGCAGATTTCCAATACTGTCCAGCTTTGCCACCATGCCGGATTGGATACCGTATGGTGGAGTACCTGGTGTGTTTTCCCCTCCGTAGATGTAGCCGCTGTCCATCGTGCTGCTCACAGAGTGCCCATAAGGTTGAGACCAGTTGGGAAGTTCAACATACCACTCTAGATTACCGAGTTCATCGGTATGTGCCAGCTTAGGCCAGCCGGAGGTAACGAAAGCAAAACCGTATCCGGTTGTGGACAAGGTCATGTCCCCACCAAGATTTCCATAGTCGAAGGAATCTGGAAAGTCATCAGCTTCCCACAGAATGTCACCAGTCCCTGAATCAAAGGAAACAAGCCTAATCCCTGCATCACCACCATGTATGAAGACAACCAGCTGATCCTCATACTCAACTACTCTGTGAGCTCTGTTGGAGTAGCCTTTCTCAAGCACCGTTGTCCAGAGGCTATCCCCTTGGGAATCGGTAACCATTAGGAATGATTGAACATGATCAGGAGCGACTGGATCGATTTCACCACAGACTGCATATCTGTCACCTGATATTGGCAGAACGCAGTAAGGGATATCATGTGATCCTTCAAAGTCATACTTCTCCCACCATGTCAGGCTACCTAATGGATCAACACAAAGCAGATAGATTGACTTATCCGCTGATATACTGTCTCTGCCAGAGCAAGCAGCAATGAAGTTCCCCTCCCAATCCTCGTCAACCCAGTATGAGTAAGTAGTAGTCAACAAGCCTGGAATGCCAGTTTCCCAGACCAGATTCCCATCCGAATCGTAAAGAAAGACTGTTCGAGCATAGTCCGAGTAGTACTTCCGGCCAGCAACAATGAAGTCGTGTGTGGAGGTCTCCCTGGCATCATAGAAAAAGGTCCCGTACTCAACGGTCCAGACTATTTGCGGCGGATCGATGGGGGAGAAAACCTCTGAAATCATCGACAGCAATAAGAGTAGAGAATACATTCTTCCCCCTTACTTAGTCAGCTTAATCCAGCCGATCCTGACAGTCGCAGTGGTACTTTGTGAATCCGAGGAAAACTCCAGCCAGAAACGCTTAGCGTTCTCATCATCCCATCTAGCTGATTCGGAGGACAGGTCATATGGACCAAATGTTCCCCAATCAGAGTCAATGTCGCCAAGTTCCATGCTTCTGTAACCACCGTTCGCTTGCTGCCAGTGCAAGGTTACCGACAAATCGCATCCAGCCTTAGCAATCATACTAAACTGGTCATAAAGACGCGTAGGAATGTAGTCAGAGCTACCGCTGCTTAAGTTCAGTTCGAATCGATTGGATGCTCTGCAGCGACAATGGGAATCATGTGAGAAGGAGGACTGTCGGCAACAGTCGAACTAGCCGCTAGGACCAGTACAGCAAGAACAAGAACAGCCTTCATACCCTGAATATCCATGATCCACCCATTTCGTTGTTACCATTAATCAGCAAATTGAGTATGCAGGATACTATTCCCTCTGTCAAGTCAGATACTTTGCAAATACTGTATTATTTATTCGGACAAGGAGCTGAATCACGCAACAATGCTATGCAGTAAGGCGCTCTCTCCTGCCTAAGGAGACATACTTTGAGCAAGACTGGTAGATTCTGGTATAGACTGAATGGACAGTTTGACATCGCTTCATGAATTCTGTTGTTTCACGTTATCCTCCTCTTGTGTTAGATCTTAACACCCTTTCTGTAACAAGTCGTTTCTCCCAATGATCTCCCATGGCCTTGAGCTGCTCAATCTGCTTCATCGGTAGGTTCAGTAGAGTCAACCACTGGTGAACCCTCGTACGGGATAATCCGTGCCTTCTTGCCAGTTCTGCCTGTGAGATCCCGTCCCTCTGCATCTCTTCTTGAAGTTCAAGGGCAACGAATATGGGATTCCGAAATGTCTTCTTGGGTTTAGGTTTACGGCAAGCAGATGGTATTGGGCACAACATTGAGAGTAATGAAATTGCGGGGTTCGCCTTGATAGAGAAACGAGGCGCCAAAGCCCCATGATCAGCTCATGGGGCTTTTTCACAGTTGGCCGTCTATTCCCTTGTCGCCCCCATATCCTCTTTCATATCCGTTGATAAACAAGTATCTTACACAGGATGAAAGGGATGGCTTTAGATGAAAACTGGCTCCCATGTATTCATTATAGCGATACTCCTTCTTCCAGGTTTCGCTTCTGCGGACACTCCACTCATTCGAACAACGGTGGCCGACAGCTCCAGAGTAGTATTCATAGCCCAAACTCCTCTGAGCTGGGAAACGGTTGAACATGACAGCCTTGATTTCATAAGGTTCATGGATTCTCCATTGACAGACAGTGTCGGTTATCCTGAACTGCCCATGATCACCTGCCTCATTGCATTGCCCGACAGTGTGACACCAGACCTTGAGTTCGCCTGGGCAGGGGAACAGGAGTTCCATGTGAATCCTGTGTATCCTTCCCCGGTCCTGTACCTGGACACTACAACCTGCACGGCCTCAGTGGCTGATTCCTTTTATCAGGATTCCACAGCTTACGCCTCCTCTGCCTTCTGGCCGCAGGACATGGTCAGGGTGATCGGCGAAACCCGGCTCTGCGGGCAGCGATTGATAAAGATTCAATTGTTCCCCGCAAGGTACAGAGCCTTGGACAGCACTCTCGTCACAGTAGCTTCTATCAGCGCTTCACTGTCATTCGACAGCTCCGAAGCGGTCTGGAACAGTGCCGGACTCGGGGCATTTCAGGACCTCATCGGTGACTCACCCATCGTAGGTTACCACAGGGTTTCCCGATCCACAGTACCTGTCCCCACCTACTGGTCCGAGGTTGACCCCCTGAACGGCCCGTCAAGAATGCCTGACTATGTGATCATCTGTGCTTCAGGATTGTACCGAGAGTTCGGAGATTCGGTTGACGACCTTGCCGAGCACAGAAGGGACTTCAACAGCTTTGATGTGGCTCTTGTTACCACTGCCGCTATCCTTGATGACTTCGACACAGCCAGCACGGGGATGCTTTCAGACGTAATTCTCCGGGACTTCACTGAGCACATGTGGGAGAACTGGACGCAGACTTCAGGAAAGAAACCCAGCTATCTACTCCTCGTCGGAGACCATGAAGACAGACTGTATCACGATGAGGCATGGTTCCTGCCAACCCATGAGTATGAAAACTCATGGGCACCGGAAGCGATGAATGCTAATGATGAATGGTATGCCTGCTTCAATCAGGAATCAAGCGTTGACAACGCTATGCCCGACATGTTCGTGGGAAGACTTTCAGTGAAGAACGGCGATGATGAATATGCTCCCGATACGCTGAGTGCCCTCATTGCCAATCTCATCGATCTGGAAGATCCCATAACAAGCGTTCCGATCCCCGACTACAGAAGAAGGATCCTCCGGTTGGCCGGAACAGGAAAAACTTATCCTGATGACTATCATCAGACCTTCGGCGTTGACAATAAACCCCTTTCTCCCTGGACGGAGAGTTTCACGGACTGGCTGGATTACGACTACACATCGCACTACTGCGGAGACGGCAGATGGTTCACAGATCAGGACCGAAGCGAAATGAAGAGTTCGGAATGGGTTCAGAACTGCCTGACAGAGTTCAGCCGCGGAGCCGGAGTGGCCTTCTACACTGATCACGGTGAACTGCACTTCTTCAGCGCGGGGCTGGAGTGGTGCCCCTGGCTTTACGAGTTCGGTGCCACGGGAGATGAGACAAAGGGCTGCAGGGACAGCACATTCAACAACTACCAGATCGAGCAGAACCTCACCGGCACGGTTCAGGGATATTCTGCACCTTTCCTGCTGATGCTCTGCTGCTCCGCGGGAACGTTCAACCACACCCTTTCTGAACACGATAACCGTGAATCTCATACATACTTCTGTTTTGACGACGAATCGGAGACGATGCCTTACAACTTCAGCTCCGACTGCCTTGCGGAACGGGTTCTGAAGAACACCGATGTTCCGGTGGCAGGTGTTTTCTGCGGTTCTCAGCCATCCAGCATGCGATGCTATGAATGGTACGGGAAGGGTATTCTTGAAGCAATCTATGCCAGAGGTCACGGTAGGCTTGGAGATGCAATCGCATCCTGTCGTCTGCAATATGTGGATCACTTTCTGAACTCGAATGGCCAGGGGTCTGAAGGACTCGGTCAGTTCAACCTGCTTGGGGACCCCGCCCTCGACATAAGCGACAGAGCCCGATATCCCAACAGCTGCGACCTTTCGGTTTATCCCGGTGAGTTCAATATCTCCCTGTATCCGGTTGAAACCTCAACAGGGATTGAACTGCCATATCATTCAAGATCCGAAACAATGGAGCGCAGGACTCGGACGAATGCGATATCCGCCTGATCCTCAGGAACGGGATCAACAGCGATACATTCTATATTGACTGTGATCCCATTGACTCCGGTGATTCCCTGATCGTTGAGTACACCTGGGACTGTGCTGCCTGGTTCCAGCCTCCTATGGACCTGACAGTTTCTGTCACTGCGGACTACGATGAAGAATGTTCCGACTGCTGGCGGGGCAACAATACCGGAGAAGCCACCATTCACTACAATGACACCTACCCGGTTCTGGACGGCTGGATTCTGGAACCCGACGAAGTCGGCGGCGTGATCAGCACTGCACCTGCTCTGGTAAACATCGACAGCGATCTTTACTTGGAGATCATCGTTCTTACCGGGAATACCCTTTCTGCCTTCGAGGAAGATGGATCAGTTATCTGGACAATTACAGAAGAGGGCTTTACCTGCGGGAGTCAGGTACTCGCTACTGATCTGACCGGGAACGGGAAGAGCGAGTTCATCCTGGCATCAGATGAAGGCATCAAGATCGTTGACTCAGATGGCGATGTTCTTCAAACCATTCAGATCATGTCAGAATCTTTTTGTGTTGGAGAAATGGAAAGCGCCCAGGGATTTGAGCTCTGCACAGCTGTTGGCAACACACTCTATCTCTATACATGGAACTCTTTGCAGGGACGCTTCGTCAGTAACGGCAGCAAACAACTGGGTTTCTCTCCAGCACCCATCTCATATGCCCTTGCCTCGAACGACATGGACGGAAACTCATATGAGGACATCGTCTACTGTTGCGGGTATGCATCAAGTTCAACTCCTCCAACTGGATACAACTCTCTCGTCGTATATGATTGGGAGACGGGAGGAACGCCTTATACGAAGACAAGGAATGTCATTGGATGGGAAGTTGCCCCTGCTGTAGGGTTGCTGAACGATATCCCTGTAGTGGGATATCCCTTCGGGTCATACGACAAGCCACACAATGAGGATCCGGCAGTCTGATCGAACCTGATGGAACTTTAGAAGCATACTGCGCTCAGGGGATTGCAGCGCAAACTCGCTGAGATACGGAGTATTCGCGAATTTCGATGAGAACTCTGGCGCAGACGCTTTTGTTCTTCCTTCTGAAATGCAGCCGTTGGCCTGGGACATCAACGGTGATGCTTTCGGCAACTGGCCACCTCAAGCTTATTCAGGGGGGGGTATCAGTTCTAGCATAAGCCCGACTTCTCTGGGAAACATTGATAACGCGATTTATGATGATGTGTTGTTCTCAACATGTCTGGATGGCAACTGCACAATACTTGTTTATAACTACCTTGCTGCAGTCCCTTCATCACTGGATTTCCCGATAACACTTCCAGAGAATGTACTTTCCTACGGCGGCTTCAGCATTGCCGACATTGACCGGGACGGAACCATTGAGCTTGTTTTCGGCACCAGCGACGGCTGCCTGCACTGCTGGGAACTGGGAAGCTGCTCAACCGGTTATGCCCCATGGTGCCAGTTCCAGCACGATGATGGAAGAACCGGTGTTCTCGAATGATGCTTACTGGCGTGCTCTACCTCTGCTTGTCCCTAGTTACGCCGAGTCCAGGGTGGAGTGCTCCGATTGTGATAACAGAAGGGCCTAATACTTCAAGGCCTGAGCTTCACCTTAACATGGATGATCAGGGCAGGTTCCACCTCATCTGGTCCGGTTATGGAGATGAAAGCAGAATCGGATACAAGGCGTTCCTTCTGGATGGAACGACTGTTTATCCTGACACTATGATATCGCTGAACTCGCACAGCGCTCTTGTTTCCAGAGCAGTGATGGGAGACAGCATCTTCGTCTTCTGGCGCGACTATAATCCCATCTATTACTGCATATGCAAAATGTCCACGGGAGAGATTGTTACTCCGGCAACCTACCTTTTCTCTACTTCCACCCTCTACCCATACATCAGAGCCTGCCCTGACAGCCTAGGAAGACTCCATGTGCTCTACAATGACGGTGGAGATGTCCGCTATGCTGTATGGACACCTGCTACCGGTTCAGGTTTTACGGTGGAACGGGACTGGAAGATTGAGGGAGCCCATGCCGGAGGGGTACTCCTGGTTGATGGGAACAGGGTCCATGTCGTGGTGCAGGATCCTGTTTATCATGACTACTGCTACCTGCAGTACGATCTGGATGGAAATACGACCATTCCTCTGATCGACTTCACTACTACAGGTGGAGACCTTGAATGCAGCAGATTCCCTGAACTGGGACTAGATCCTGATGGCAACCTGATGGTCGTTGAAGATATCGTTGACTCGTGCTGGACTATAGCTCTCTGGAAGATTGATCGTTATTCAGGCATAACAATGATCAACATGAGGCATATCGTAGATGAGTCACCTCCAATAATGTACTTCTACGGAGACTACATATTAAGAGAAATACCCGGAACTGACCTGTTCTATCTTGTGTGGACCGATTCACAGGTTAAGCAGGTTCTGTTTCTGCTCATGGACAGCAATGGAAACGCTATCGTAGACTGGGCTCAAGCCTACGACTATTCAGATGAAGATCCTGAAGGTTTACCCTTCATCAGCGGAGAGGCTGATGAAGAAGGGAATCTGTATATCGCTTATGAGCAGAATGAGACAGAACCCATCCAGGGCAAGTATCCAACCTTCGGTTGGTTCGACTATGACTATGTAAGCGTACTACAGCAGGAGGCGAAGGTAGAGCCGTGTCCTGGTTTCTCGTTCTCCAGCAATCCTGTAACTGGTTCGGTCACGGTCGTTACCGATACGTGTAACATATTACTCAGAGTATTCGACCTCATGGGTAGAGAAGTATCGAAGATCTCAGTTGCGGATGGAGTTGGGATCTGGAATGGAACTGATTTTTCCGGCAAAATGCTTCCATCAGGAGTCTACACTATTGTAGGGGAAGGTGAGTTTTATCAGAGAATTACCCTTCTTGACAGGTAATCTGACAGCAGACACAATCCCATTCAAATTTTCCAGCTCACAATTCCGCGCAGCATCCTTTCGGTCAAAAGCCTTCTCTCCCAGTGGTCCCCCATCTCCTCCACCTCACGGATGATTTCTTCAGGGAGCTTCAGCAGGTTCAGCATCTGAGTGACTCTCGCTCTGGAAATGCCCATCTCTCTGGACAAATCAGCTTTGCTCCGATCGTTCAGTTCCATTTCCAGAGCCATCTCTTTAGCCTGTATTATGGGGTTCCTGAAGGTCTTCTTTGACTTGGGCATGGGCTTGCTATCTACAGTTGTATTGAACCAGAAAAAAGTTCGCTGGGAGACACGGTCGAGGCGCCAGATAAAGGCCCCACGCTTTCGCATGGGGCCTTTATACTATTATTACTCATCTCATTTTCATGTCATTAAGATACATTTACCCTTTTATGGCTAAATATTCTTTCAATTAAGAAATTGCTGATCACTATACAGCTCTGATACATCTACAATTTAACAATCTGGAGCGAAGGGCTTTCGCCTCCGGATTCTGCTCTTATCACATATGCTCCTGCTGGCAGTTCATTCCCGTTTGAGTCTTTTCCATCCCACAGGCAGAAACCCTGACCGTCAGGGAAAAGATTGATAATATGCCTGCCCTGCAGATCATATACGAAGACATCAGGTTGTTCAGCCCCGCCGGAAATCGAAATCTCCAGAATGTCTGAAAAGGGATTTGCAGAAGTTGAAATTCTCATGGAAACCTGTTCCACTTCCTCGTATTCTTCACCCTCAACTGAAACCCAGTTGTGATCGAACCAGCCAAGGACAATGTAGTAGGAATCTATGGACTCGAAGTAAGCGCTCCAGTTAACGAACACATCCCCATCAGTGTTCACGTCGGCAGCTATTCTTTCGAGATCCTGCGGGTCTTCATCTGAGTAATCGTACGCAATATACGGCTCCTCAATGAAGTTTCCATCTGAATCGATAATGGCGAACTTGATGTAGTGTATGTGCGGTGAGCCTCCAAGCTCGCCTTCGCCCCACAGCAGATAAAATGACTCGGCACCAGGCCGGGGCAGTATCACCGGTTCTTTCAGTGTTGTCCACTCAGAAGGCCAGTATAAGATCTTCCTGTCAATGAGAAGAGAACCTGTATCCCCATTGATTTTATACAGGGACAGGAACCTTGGTTGAGCATCATCAGGATTCTCCACAAGAAACACCATAGCGTTCCCGTTTGAATCCAGGGTCATGCTGCACCGATTCGATTCATCAGCCTCCTCATCAACTAAAGATACAGGCAAAACGGTAACATTGCCCTCCAGGTCATACTGAATGTACATAGCACTATCGTAAGGCCAGCCCTTGTTGTACTTAATATGAACACGGTCTCCATCAACGATGATCAGGCTCTGTTGATGGCTGTCAGGGATCGTGTCCCGGAATACTTCACCCACTCCCGGATCCAGTACAGAGTAACAGATCAAACCATCGGGAAGGTTGCGAACCATGTGGATTCTACCCAGGCTGTCAGGAGATGAATCTATTAGAGGCCAGGTGGACCAGCCTTCTTCTGAGTACAGAGTAGGCTCAATGACGGTGGTTCCTTCCGCGCCAAGAACGCTGAACCAGGCTGGATTGTAGTCTTCTCGCCAAAAAGAGATAGCTGTGGAATCTGTTTCTGAGGACAAACTTACATATGATGCCCAAGTGTCATTGGATAACATCCTATCGGGAAGAATCACAGAACCATCTGGAAGAAGTACATTGTAACCAACTCTGCTTTCCCCCTCATAGCGGTTCCATATCTGATGAATGTGATTAGAGCCAATTACAAGGATATCTTTCCTTTGGTAGCCATTTTGCATAGGTGTTTCGATTGATTCGATAGGATAGCTCCACCCCTGGGCATGTGTGAGAGAAGCGAGTGACAGAAACAGAACATGGCTGATCATTCCAGTGCGCCTGTCCTCTCCGGGTCGTGCTGGACCTGCAGCCAGGGAGAATACCCTTCGTCGCAGCTGCCCAGTTCCCACACATGAAGATAGTTATCCATGGTGCCGAATACAACCTCGACCTGTTCGTCGTTGTCGATATCCGCTAACACAAAACCGCCGCAGACTTCCGAGGGCAGCCTGTATGGGAATCCGAAAGATTGAAGGTCATCTCCAAGGTAATCATAAGCACATACCCAACCGTCTCTAGTACCCACAATCAAGTCAGGACTTTCATCCCCATTCAGATCTCCTAGAGCTGGGAACGGAGGTCTAGGGTATGATGGATCATCATAGCCATCATTCCAGTCCTCATCACCATTGTCTTCGAAAGCGAAGCACTGGTTCTCTGCTGGAGCAATTACTCGGTCAAGGCCTGAGCCAACTGCCCAGTCGGCCATTATGCAGCAAAGCACATCATCGCTGCTGATTCTTGAGGCCGTAGAGCAGCTGGCTGCAGTGGACAGGTCTGATGGATCGAGGATGTCAACCGGGTTTCTTGTTTCAGAGTTGGTGACACGCCTTGATAATGCAATAACATCACCAGAACCCAGGTCTCCAACAGCCGGTATGGAAGAGAAGTTATCTCCTGGCCAGGTTCTTGTTTCATAGAAACTGCCGGGATCATCCGAGCTGTACAGACCCGTGAAGCTGCTGAAACCTGTGGTGTAGAAAGTAGTTGTAAGAATAATTTCGCTGCCGCTGTTGCCATCCAGCTCGCAGGCATTGAGCCATGCTGTGCGCAAGGTTTCACCTGCTGAGACAACAGATACGCTGTCAACTTTTGCCAGGCTTCCGCTCTGATACCTGAGGATGTAGAGCTTGTCATTTGTGACGAAGGCGATCTCATCTCTGGGAAGGAGTCCACCACTTTCAATGAATACATCGGAGACAACAACAGTCTGTGGAAAGTACTTCCAGATATGCGTCAGCGTATCATGGGCGAAGGATGCCATGTAATCCCCGTCGGAGCCATCAAGTACAACGAGCTTGTCAATCGTGTCAAAGATGACTTCAGGGTTCCCATCTCCGGTGACATCCGCCACGGTGGGAATGCTGTACCCTGTACCCATCGTCGGGTTGATCATATACGCCTGAGATTCCCATAGCATTGTATCCGGATAGGATGGATCGATTGCACATACATGGGCATTCCCCTGCACAAAGACGATTTCCAGGTCGTCGTCATCATTCAGATCGGCAAGGACTGGAGGAGACTTGATTGAGCCCGCCACTCGAATGGGCCAGCCGGAGTCGTTCGGGTAGAAATCGAGAAGGGTGATTGCCCTTGTGGCTGAGTTGTTGCCTGTCCATGAATCGCTGCAGTCCTCGTCGGGATCCGCTTCACATGTTACGATCAGTTCCATATCTGAATTGATACCGGAAGGAACTCGCCACCCATCGAATGTAACTGTGGTTTCCGTGCCTGCTGCAATGCTGGAAAAAGACTCGGTGAGAGTCGTATCATAATGGAGGTCATCGATCTCAATATCAAGTACGGCATCAAATGCTCCGGAAGCAGCAGCCCCGGCGTTCCTGATGGTGACATTAAGATTCGCGGTCGTGCCTGTTCCTACCGGCCTTGTGGGGTATCTTAAGAGTTCAAGGTCTGGAGGTGCCACTATCAGATCACAGCAGTTTCTGAACTTGACACGGTCTCCCAGATCAACGGCAGGATCCCCAAGCAAGTTGTATAGAGCAATGTCCACGTAGAGCCGATCATGAAGCTCTTCGAACCGCATACCGGCAATAGCGTCACCCATCCTGGTATTCCCATAGTAAAGAATGGACTCCATGAGTCCCTGAGCAAGACCGTTGTATTTACTTATATAGGTTGCTGCCGATCCTGCAAAAAAACCGATTGCTCCTGCATCGGGATGCTTCAGGAACTTCTCTCCGATACAGTCTATTCCATAGTCAAAGACAGGACCGGCATTGGGATCGTCATTGAAGCAGTAGTAGAACCTGCTCCCTGTATCTGTGTGCTCAGCGTTCGTGTGGGAAAAACGCCCCGTTGCACAGCACGCGTTTATGATAAATGGGTAACCATGCGGACTAATATTGTCTTCGGAGAGACTGTCAACATCAAAGCAGTCAAATGTTGAGTCCGGTAAGCCCTGAAATTCTGGCGGGGGCGGATCAGTCCAATCCATTCCTGCGCTGAATGCATGGGGAATTCCGTGATTGATGTATAGAGCTATATGCTGACCTTCCGAAAAGCAATCATGAAGTTCGGAAAGCCATTCCAAACTTGTCATTGAACAACCATCAGCTGTAGTATCTGCTCTAAAATCCCCTCCGTAGATGTTATCCCAACTGTAACCAGCCCAGGTACGTATAGAATCGACCCAAGTTGACTCTGGACGCCAGAAGTACCCATTGTGATCATAATCTCCCAGTAAATATGTTATATGCCTTCTCCATGCCAGGCTATCAGGCGCCGGTGCGGTTGAAGCAGCTTCGTAATCCCTTATCACATCAATGAAATCCTGAAGCTCCTGATTGGTTCGAACTGGAATCCTTCCCACCATCATGTCCGGAATGGACTGCTGAGTCGCATAGGGCTCATCGAAGTAAACATACCAGTCGTCATCGCAAATGCTGTTCTCTCCAGACCAGCTTAGTGAAGGCGAATGGTGACGCTCATAGGAGTAAACCGGAAGATACCAGTCTGATGCTCCATAACTGGGATCTTCTGAGTCTCCGATGAGAAGGAGGTAAGAAGGGCGTTTGCTGGACGATGGCTGCCCCCAGTCCCACATGGTTTCCGTAAAGTCCCTGATGTCTGTTGGTGTGATTAAGAGTGTGGAAGAGAACTGGGAGAATAGGCTGTCCGTGCGAACAATCGCAACATCGAATCCTCGCAGGTCAGCATGGTGCCTTGCGAGGGTGTCAACCCATGCTCCGTCAAGACCGGCAGCGGTCAATATCACGTAGTCAGGAACTCTGACGGGGCCTGTAGTAAGGTTTGTTGGTCGCATAACTAAGCCGGGGACTGGAGCCCATGGATCATCATCAGGAGTGTACCCGATTATCCGATCGCCAACGGTAGCCTCAAAAAGCCCCAGATCGGTAACCGGCCAGCTTGAAGTAGTGTCATCGAATGCTACTGTAACCTGAATATCGCTCCAGACCCTGAGACTATCATCTTCTGCAAGGTACTGGACAGGATAAACATCAACGACAGCTATTCTTGCTTCTCTGAATCTGAGTTCGCTGACATACTCAACAAGTTCACTCGGGTACCAGCTTGATGATACGTATGCAACACTGTCCTTCCTGAAAAACTCGTCTATGAAATACGCGGAAGTAGAATCGTCCACCAGGCTGTCTCGGGGGACTGGGTATACCGGGAGACAGCTTATCACATCTGCACAGTTCGCGGAGTAACTGAACGAAAGGTCGGTGCTGTCCGGTACCCATACGAAGCAGCGCACTATGGGTAACTCTGGCAGACCTATGCTATCGGTGAATGCAACTCCTGGGGTGTTGCTGAATCTCAGGTAACTTACTGAGCCTTCAGTAAGCGTGTCCGCAGAAAGTCCTCTGAGCTCAACATCAAATGTAAGGTAGTCATCCCATGCATTATTGAATTCTTCCATTGGTGCGGTTGCATTACTTGAACCAGCGTTGAAATCCAGCCATTCAGCGTACAGATTACCAGCAGTGATAATCGAGGTAATTAAGAGCATTTTCAACATGTTAGCACCTTTCTGAAGCATAGGATTGCTTGCACAAGTACCCATGTTATTATAGTTACTGTCAGTTCCCGGGACTTTTCAAGTCTGACTGAATTTCAGATAGTGCGACAATGATTTTTCCCCTCAGCATCCTCTCTGTCACCAGCCTTCTATCCCAGTGATCCCCCATCTCTTCTACTTCCTGAATCAGTTCTTCAGGAAGCTTCAGCAGGTTCAGCATCTGGGTCACCCTGGCCCTTGAGATGTTGAGTTTTCTGGCAAGTTGTGCTTTCGTCAGGTTGTGATACTCCATCTCCAGCAGCATCTCTTTCGCCTGTATGATGGGGTTCCTGAAGGTCTTCTTCACCTTCTTCGGTTTGGTCGGTTTGATGGTCGTGTCATACCAGAAAAAAGTTCGCTGGGAGACACGGTCGAGGCGCCAGAGCCCCTTGATTGAATCAGGGGCTTTTCTATTCACTGAACTTGCGTGGGGCATATTGAGGAACAGAACGGCGGTTCATTCCTCTTCCCTTACCAGCCGCAGGCCGCAGCTGATGCTCCTTGTCTCCTCGTTCAAGCTGCTGCGGCTGGCACAACGGAGGAACTGCGCATTGTTGCTCCAGCTGCCTCCCCTGACGATCCGACCACCCTGATTCCCCCCTGATATCCAGGCGCTGCCATCGGAAGGTGCGCCTGTGTAGTCATCGTGATCCACATCCTGGCACCACTCGAATACATTGCCCAGCATGTCGTACAGCCCCCACTGGTTCGGCTCAAGGGAGCCGATCACATGGGTTGAGTTGCCTGAGTTGGGATTGTACCAGCCGTACTGTCCCACAACTTCCGGAGTGTTGTCGTCGCCCCAGTAGAAACAGGTCTCGGTGCCGGCCCGGGCGGCATACTCCCATTCAGCTTCCGTGGGAAGTCTGTAGTCGTAATCCGGATCGATGGCACTCAAACCATCGATGAAATCCTGGCAATCGTTCCAGTTCACATACTCTACTGGAAGGCTGTCTCCCAGAAATTCTGAGGGATTGAAGCCCAACACATTCACCCAGATTCGCTGGGGAACCTCGGTGGTCATCATCTCAAAGGGTGAACTGAATGTTACGGTATGAACCGGGGATTCATCCGGCTGATGGAACCATTCGGTGCTGTCCGAACCCATCTGATATGAACCGGCGGGTATTTCTGCGAAGTCTCCGATCTCATAACCCTGTATGGAAAACTCAGCGCTTACTCCGGTGTCCCCCTCCGCGGTGTACAGCCTTATCCTGAAGTCATCCCCCATCCAGCAGACGGTGGGGATCTGATCGGGTATGGAAATGCTGCCCGTGTTCCTCAACTTGGCGATAGGAATAACGGTGGAATCACTCTTCAGCACTTCTACCCAGATCCAGTAAGATTCAGCTATGGGCTGCAGATCGTATTCAACCGGAGCCTCGATCTGCCACAAATGCCAAACAGTATTACTGTCGGGCAGGAACACCTCAAAATCGCTCTCAGGCTCCGGGGAACCGGTGGGGTTGTCACCACATGAAAGAGCAATAAACAGAGCTGTCAGAACAGCACAGCCCACTTGAAGAAGCTTGCTTCTACTCAATGTAAACACATCTCCTTACAACACTGGTCCCGGGTGTTGAAAGCCTCACAAGGTAACACCCTGAAAGCACTCCTTTAGGGGCCCATTGCGCTGAATGTTCCCCAGCCGGGAACACATCATCCTCAACCGTATCCGTCAGTCTTCCGGAGAGGTCGTAAACACTCAGATCAACCTGTGAGCATTCAGGTACAGAGAACTGAACCTCAAGAACAGAGGAGAAGGGATTGGGGGAAAGGGAGGTGATAGTTAACCCACCAGTGATGCTCTCCCCTTCAATCCCGGTCTCAGGAGCGTAGCGGAGAAGAGTCGCTTCGTTGCCCTGGGCTCCGCAGGCAATGTAACCCCCTGATGAAAGCTGCCGTATGCAGAACAGGTCAATGCATTCATAAACATAGTCACGCCAGTGTTCGTTGCCCTCGGAATCGAATTTAACAACCATACCAGAATAGTTGGAACCTGGATCATCCGGCTGCTCAGTGTTAATGCCTCCATAGATGTAGCCGCCATCCATTGTATTGCTGATGGAAGAGCTGAAAGGACGCGACCAGTAGGGAACTTCATAATACCAGAGAACATTCCCTAACTCATCTGTATGCACGATATTGGGATAGAAGGCAGTAACGAGAGTATAACCGCCATCTGTGGTCGAGGAGGTCATATCTCCATAATCATCGTCATAAGAAGGATAGCACTCGGGATATCGTCTGCCTCCCACAACAGCTGCCCGTCGTCTACCGATAGGGCCAATATTCTAGGATTGATGCCGGTTATGTATGTAACCAGAGCATCATCTACAAGAAGAATCCTTCTCGCGTTAAGATAGTGAGGATCTGAAACTCGAACAGACCATAGAGAATCCCCCTGCAGATCAGTACGCATTATCCATGCTTCATCGCCCCTGTCTCCCGCAATGGCATATCCATCATCGAGTGCTATTACACAGTTCCCCTGGTCGTTGGTTTCTGGGGCATCGTATGCCATTGTCCAGATCTGATTGCCATCACAATCGAACTTGGCAAGCATAACGGCGCTTGTTGGCGCTTCAGGAATACCGCAGCTACCTGTTACAATGAATGAACTGTCGGCAAGTTCCTCTAGCCAGAAACCTGCCTGATACTCTAAACCATCAACGCCTCTTGTCCAGAGTGTATCTCCAGCTGCAGAGAACCTGTATATGCATTTGTTGGCTGAACCTCCACCAACCATCAAATGCCCACCAGCAACAGCATAACCTTCATCAGAGGTTTCATGGACATGGTAGAATCTTCCAAGGGACTCTTCAAAGAAATACTTCACCCAAACAATTCCCGGCGCATCCATTGCCAGGCTGAATGACTAAGAAGGAGCAGTGGAATGATCATTGTCTTTCTCATAGCTCACTCCTATTCTGTAAGCTTGATCCACCCGATTCGGACATACCTGGGAACATTCCCTGCGCAGTTGAACTCAAGCCAGAGTTTGATCGCATCCTTGTTCGCCCAAGCGGAAGAGCCCGCTGTGAGATCCACCGGTTCCATTTCTGTCCAATCAGGGCCTATGGCCTCGCCTAACACTATACTATGACTCTGAAGGTCAACATCCTGCCAGTGGAGGGTTACGG
>LQAJ01000191.1_pt1 | contig 23555 bp, 33 predicted proteins | sample 1535811 | NCBI WGS metagenome assembly LQAJ01 (sample SAMN04331587, study PRJNA305678) | bioreactor metagenome | isolation source: bioreactor_6 inoculated with Wadden Sea sediment 2nd replicate of a... | place: Germany: Wadden Sea, Janssand Flat
TCAGTTCTTATGACCATGTCTTTGAGGTCTGAGCGAAGGACCTGCCATTCCAGCGAACCCTCCGCTGCCAGATTCTGTTCCAGTTCCTCATTGAGCGTTTCGGTATAGGTGTTAATTAATCCGACCAGTTGAAATTGGGCATTAAGTTTGGCCCCCATTTTGACATCTGCGCCTTGCCGGACCAGTGATTCATTCTGGATCAGCCCCAGCTCATCCAGTGGCGGGGGGTAGTCGATCCTTGCGGTGTAATCCGGCTCTGCCAGGGCGATCACTGCGCCGCCGGGTCGGGTCACACGTTTCATCTCGGCCAGCACCTGAACTGGGTCTGCCACCCAGAGCAGCAGGTAATGGCAATAGACTGCGTCAAAGCTGTCATCAGCAAAGGGCAACCGGTGGCCGTCTGATTGTATGAGTAGGTTTTTGGCGTTTTTGGTCTTGGCAAAATAAAGACTGGGGCGGTCAATATCCACCCCAGTCAGGGTAAAGTCAAATTCTTCTGTAATGGCACCCATCACCGCACCGGTACCGCAGCCACTTCCAAGACCTGGCTGCAGGGTTTCAGACCAGCCTGTTCAAAGAGGTGCCGGCGAATTTCAGCGGTCCAACCGGCCTGCTGTTGAAAACGGGCATGCCAATCGGCCAGGGTGAGTTCCGGGTTCATTTAGACCAGATCTGCTCCCATTCATCGGTCAGCAGGTTACCCATGATCTGGTCAGCCAGCCCCTGGGCGGGAAGGACGTCACCATCGGGTTCCACATAGAGCCAGGCCTTGCCAGCACCTTCCACGAAAGCTTCGTCGCCTTCATTTTCCAGCTCCAGTGAAACGGGATTATTGCTGGAATAGGGCACGGGTAGGTCCCAGACAAGTTCCAGTTGCTGCACAGCAGCATAATCTCGCAGGCTTTGCAGTTTCTCAGCCATCTCCGGGTCGGCCACACTCAGCGAGAGGGCATTTGTGCCCATTTCAGCGAGCCGATGGATCACAGGCTTCAGGTCTGTGCCATTGCGGAGGGTCAGGTGCACGGTGGTGAAGAGGTCATCGGGGAGCACTGTTTCCAGGACTTTCCAATCGCGGTCATCTTCCGGGTCGAAGATCATCATGAAATGGTCCAGGCCGCTGGTCAACAGGGTGTCGAGGTAGGCTTTATCGCCCAGCTTGAGCCCATCGGATAGCAGGCCGGTCACAAGCCCAAGGTCTTCAGCTTCCTGAAGCAGTTCAGGGAGGTCTTCCCGCAGTCGGTTCGCCACCGGTGAAGAGGATGTGGGGGATGCCAGCCTGATAGGCTTTATTGAGAACGGTTTTCCATTCCGTGGTGGTCAGTTCACGGTCCACACGGTCCACCGGGGCATCGCTTTCCTGGCTGTGCTTATCCACACGGTAGGTCAGGGCGCAATCCAGCCGGTAAGGGGCGGAGATGTCCGCTTCATAGGGCTCCTGGCGTTCAATTCCCAGATAGGTCACCGGGTCCAGATCAGGCGTGTGGATCAGGGTCTGAATTTGATCCTGAAAGGCCTCAAAGTCCAGATTGACCTGTTCCGGGTCCACCTGGTAACGCTTGGCGACGCTCTCCGCGATTTCCGCGGTCGGGGTTTCTTTGATGATGTGATAGGCATATTCCACAGCGCTCTGGTTGAGATGCAGGACGGTGGAGGCGTTGATCACGAGGATCCCGCTGCCATCTCTTTCAATCCGGAGGTGCAGCCGGTATTGGTCCTCCTGGTCTGCTGGTGACAGGTAACTGTACATGCCGGTTGGAAGGGGTTGTTTGTGAGAGAAAAATTGCTTGACAGTTTGAATGAGATTGGCCATATCCGCTCCGTTTATTTTGAAATATGGGATTCTGGATGGGATGGATCGTCTGGTGTTCACGGGCCAGTGGACAGCCCCCGCCGCATTCGGGCAGGAAGTCACAGGTCAGGCAGCCCTCGGGCACATCGCTCCGGTTGCGGAGGGAGATTGCCAGGGGGTGTTCCCAGATCGATTTCCAAGGGTCCTGAAGCATGTTGCCCAGGGCCTGATAATAGGATTGGCAGGGGATGACATCCCCATTGGGTTCAATACACATGTTATAAAGCGCCGCTGTACAACCCTTCACGCCTAAATCCAACTGCAAGGGGTTGAAATGGCAGTATTGGGTGGGGGTGTACCAGATCAGGCGCTGCCCCTGGGCTTCTGTGATCTCGCGGGCGATTTCCAACAGAGGCGGCAGGTCTTCTTCGGCCAGGCCGGTATCGACCTCTTCGCCCTTGCCGGAATAGATCAGGGCATTCAGACCAACGGTTGGTACACCCAGCTCACCCAGGAACCGCAGAGTCTCTTTAACATAGGGACTGTTGTGGGTCAGCAGGGTGGTATTGGTCATGATGTAGAGTGGTGACGCGATCACATTGCGCACACCGGCAACGGTCTGTTCCCAGGCACCTTTCGCAGCCACCATCAGGTCATGGATGGCCGGGTCATGCGATTCGAGGGTGATTTGAACATGGTCCAGCCCGGCGTCCACCAGGGATTGCACGAAAGCCGGATCTGCCAGCTTGCGGCCATTGGTGTTCAGGCCGGTGATCACGCCCAGCGATTCAGCATAGGCGATCAGTTCCGTCAGGTGGGGGTAGAGCGTGGGCTCGCCACCGGTGAAGACGATATGCGGGATGCGTTGATCCCAGACCCGGTCAATGACAGCTTTCCATTCCTCAAGGCTCAGCTCAGGATATTGCCGTGAGCGGGCGTTGTACATGGCTGCAGTTATTGTTGCAGCGATAGGTGATAGCAGGTCCATCCGGTAGGGTGCGCTGGGTTTAGCGCTGAAAGGCGCTGTGGTTTCCAGGTCCAGTTCGCAACCGGACAAGCGCCATTGGGTCTCAGGAGTTCTTCGACCTGATTGATGAAGTCCATGAAGTCATTTTGGGCTTCTTTGGCAGAAACACTGAATTCCCGCTGTAAGGCCCGCGAGGCCGTCTCTGGGGTTAATCCTTCGAGGTGAAAATAGGTCATCGCCGCAGCAGAGGGGTTGAGATGCACAACCCGGTTGGCATTAACGATCAACAGCCCGCGCCCATCCGGATCGATCGAAGGTGGATGCGGGTTTTCTCGTCCTTGTCCTCGCGCCGGTAATGGTAAAGCCCGGTTTTAGGTAAGGGCGTGCGTTGAAAGATCTTGGTCAATTTACCAGTAAACGAGTTTGATGGTTTCATAAGGTATGAGAGGCTCCTGGCGCAAAGAGCACCAGGAGCGATAAGGTTGAATGAATTTAGCGGCCGCCGCCAGCACAGGCGCAGGCACAACCGGCACAAGCGCAAGCACAGGCACAACCACCGCTGTGACCACCGCCGCCTCGGAAACCGCCGCTGCCGGACTTGCTGGTAACGGGGATTGGGTTGGTGCGGGTGGTGACGCTGCTGGTAAAGGAAGTCAGGTTGCCGACCACGCCGGCCGCCATGCCCGTCACACCGTTGACCACGCCAGCAGCGAAGTCGGAACCGGGGATGTTAGGCAATGAGGGCGAGCTGCTGCGTGAACCGCCGGTGGAAACTTTGCCAACCGAGGGCGTAGAGCCGCTCAGCCGGCCAATATTGCGCCGATAGGTGGGCGAATAGCGGGGCCACCACATGGAACGTAGACCGGGCCGCCCACGAAGGTTCGGCGGGTGCGTTCGGCATAGTCGTCGTCCAGCATGGTCCATTCCAGGGTCTGATCGTAGTATTCGCTCTTGACCTCAGGAGTCTGGGCTTCTTCCACCATCTTCCAGGCTCGGCGCATGATGTCTTCATAGTAGGCGATGGTTTCTTTGCGACTAAAGCCTTTCATCTTGTTTGAAACGCTCTTCACCAGGTCCACCATCATTTTTTGCAAGGAGGTTCGCCGTTTTGCATCGGGCTCCTTGAAGGCATTCAGGAAATCAATCTCATATTGATGCAGTCCAGCCGGCAGCGGGTCTGTGACCGTTAGTTTCAGGGGGTCGGATTGTTCCACTGTCGCAGCATCCTTTTTGATCGCGCCAAAGAGGACCATGGTCATGATTTTATCCATCGGCTGTTCCATCAGGATGGCCGATTCGACGGCTGTGAGGCCGCGCTTGATGCCATGTCCCTCGATTTTCATCTTGGGCGGCAGGTATTTCATCTTGCGTTTCTTTGCGCCGACGGTGCCCTGATAGATGCTCCAGCCAAAGATGGCCATGAAGAGCAAGCCAAACCAAAGCAGCATATATTGCCGCCAAAGGCGTCAAAGATGAAGGGAATAATCCCGGATGAGCCGCTTGGCGAAGAACTGCTGCCGCTGGGAATCGACTTCACGATGGTCTCAGCGGGGATATATTGATCCGGGAAAGCCGTGCCAAAGATATATTGTGAATGCAAGTCGGCGGTATCGGTATACCAGGAGTAATACATCCGATCTTCAGCCGCCGTCCGTCCGATATCATCGGGGTGTCGGCACCCGGCCAATTTGAAGGGTAGTAATACACACCCTCATCATCACCCACGCCAGGGGGGAGGATCAGGGTCACCCGGTAGGCTGTTCCGCTGCTTTTGTCATAGGCAGAATCAAACCAGGTTGGGCTAAACTGGAAATTCGCATAGTTTTCACGGTCGCCATTGTCATATGGCGTGATGACGTCCTCGACACCGGAAATCCAGGCAGTCACTGTGCCGGTTTGTCCCGGTGGGATGGCCTTGTCATCGAGATTCAGGGCGAAGCCATTGGTGACATAGGGCGAACTTTCCACTTTGGTGATCGCCTGACCATCTATTTCACCTTGAATGCTGTTGAGGCTGTAGGATGAGGATGGCATACCGATGTCAACATACTCAATCGGTGCACCTGTAGGTAGGTTCTGGAACTCAAATAAATACCAGATGGATAAGGTGCCATCCTCTTCAATATATGCTTCCACTTCCATTGCGGTGACTGTGAACGCGTAGTCCTGCGCCGAAACGGTCGCGGGCAGCGTAAAGACTCCCAATAGAACAACAATGAGAAGGATGAACTTCAGTTTCTTCATTATTTCACCACTTTGGTTCTTCAGTCAGTTGGTATGTAGTGCCGCAGCTTGGACACTCGACCACTGGCGCACCAGCGACCATCTTGATATCCTCGGCGCTGAGAGGCGAGCCGCATGACTTACATTTGATCGTATCCATGCTTACTTCACCCGGCAGATCAACCTGCAGGTTAACCACCTGGTCACCGGCCTTTTGAGGCGGGGACAGCTTGGTGCCAACAAAGATCAGCACGAATCCAATGACCATCCCGATCAGGCCGATAAATATCCAGCCAGGGGAACCTTCCGCGCTGAATGCACCCAGGATGAACAGAAATCCGAAGAGGATGAAGACAGCAGCCGTTATGAAAGCAATGATTCTTCCTGCACGCATAGGACCTCCAATATTGATTTATATTATTTTCTCTATGGTTATTTTAGCCCAGAATGTCTTTCTTTACCTGAGAAAATCACAGGCTTTGATCCAAGCGGTGAAAGACAGAGCCCATATATAGCGTATAATAGATTTGTTTGAAATAAATTCATTTCACCAGCTCTAATTATACAGGATACTGACCTATGGCAGAAGTAATTGTCCCAGACGTTGTAATCAGCCGGTTACCCTGGTATCTCCAAACTCTTAACCAGTTAGCAAGGCAGGGGATGCATACCGTTTCCTCAAAAATGCTGGCTGAACGGCTGGGGACAACTGCAGCTCAGATTCGTAAAGATTTGTCTTATTTTGGGGGATTTGGTAAACAGGGAACGGGCTATTCGATCTACTATTTGATCGAACAGCTTCAAAAGATCCTCAACCTCGACCGGGTTTGGCAGGTTGTGGTGGTTGGCGCAGGAGACCTGGGCCGGGCGCTTACCCGCTATCAGGCTTTGCCAGCCGCGGGATTGAGATTGGCCTGCTTTTCGATGTCGATCCAAAGGTGATTGGTACCCCTGTTGGTTCAGTGGTTGTTGAAGATGTTGCGGTTATGGAAGAAAAGATTCGGGAAAAGGACATCAAAATCGCCATTCTGACCGTGCCTGCTCAGGCAGCGCAACAGACAGCCGATAAATTAGTCGCTGCGGGTATAAAATCAATCCTGAACTATGCCCCAATCACGCTGACTACACCGGTATCGGTCCATGTGCAGCATATTGATCCTGTGCTTCACCTGCAAAGGATGATGTACTATCTGGGGGATTCCAAGCGCTAACTTCTTAGCGGGGGATTTTCTAATAGGGACAAGAGAATATCGGCATTTTCCAATTGGTTAATGGGCAGAGAGATCAGTTCGCGCGAAGAGGATTTTTCCAGCAGCGCGAATTTTCTTTTTTTGAACTTTGGCTCAATGTCCTGCCAATAATAGGGCATTTTCTGGATCAGAAGGGCCTGAGGGGTGGCAACCAGGTCTCGATGAAAGCTGATTTTCTGTCCCTGCCGAAAGGCTTGTTGGGCTTTTTGGAACAGCCGGGGGAGGATCGCTTCTCGGCAGCGAAGGATCAGTTCTTGAGAGTTTGTGACCTGGTCTGTGATTTTGAAGGTCTCCCCATCCACGGTTTCAAGTTCAGCTCTGGACTGCACATCAATCACGCTGGTTGCAAATTTGATCAGGTCGATTCGGGCGTCAAGGCGGGTGATTGATTCCCACCGGATATTCTTGTGATTCTTGCCATTCTTGAAGCTCAAACCAGAGGGACCAATCTCGATCCCATCGTATCCATGCCGCGTGGTGAGGAAAATGATAAGCAACCCTATAATCAGGCCGCAGATGAAGATCAGCAAGGGGATGGGGAGGGTCCGAAGGATCACCGCCCGGCCGAAGCGCTGCATGACGGTCCAGGTGATGAAAGCCCCGTAGAGCAGGGCAATAATGGAGATCAGAATCAATATGATCCCGGTCGGGATTCCAATGGTCTTTTTGAGATTATGGTAGCGAATGGGATAGAAACTGACCAACCCGTCCTGCCTCACAGGCTGACCTGGCGAATTTTGATTACGCTTTTGCTGGGTCGAGACGGGTTCGGTCATCAGGTTTGTCCTTTATGACTTGGGCGGAAGATTTCGGCTGAGTTCATCCATCATTGAGAAGGCTTTGGCCGCTCCTTCCACCACACAGGTCGTGGGGTTATCCACCAAGTATGCGGGAATACCGAGGGCTTTCGTAAGATACTTGTCAATCCCGCGCATCAGGGCCGTGCCGCCACACAGGGCCACGCCGCGGTCAATGATGTCGGAGATCAGTTCCGGTGGGGTCTTTTCCAACACGTGCCGGATCATGGTGACGACTTCTTCGAGCGGCTTTTGCAGGGCTTCGACGATCTCATCTGTGGTCAGGATCATGGGCTTGGGCAAACCGCTGACCTGGTCCTGGCCCTGGATTTCCATGGAGTGCTGCTCATCCTGTGGGATGGCAGCGCCAATTTTGATTTTCAACTGTTCCGCGGTGGGTTGGCCAATGATGAGCCCATATTTATGACGGACGTAATCCACGATGGAATCATCCATCTTGAGACCGGCTATTTGGGTAGTCTCAGCGGAAACGATGCCATTCATCGCCAAAACAGCTGCCTGAGATGTGCCGCCGCCCAAACTGACGATCATGTTGCCGGTGGGTGTGCTGATGGGCAGGTCCACGCCGATGGCGGCTGCCAGGGGCTGCTGAATCAGGTTAACATCTCGGCTGCCAGCGCCCAGCCCTACTTCATATACCGCGCGGCGCTCGACACTGGTGATGCCATAGGGGATGGTGACCATCAAATTGGGGCGGAAGAGCAGCATCCGTCCAGTCACGCGGCGAACAAGCTCGCGCAGCAGGTTTTCGGTGATTTCAAATTCCGCGATGACGCCGTAGCGCATCGGATGGTTGACCTCAATGGTGTCGGGAACACGGCCCAACATATCCAGAGCGGATTGGCCGATTTCCACCAGTTTTAGCTCCTCCAGGAGGATGGCAACCACGGTGGGTTCCTGAATGAGGATGTCTTTGCCTTCGGCAATCCTGGTATTGAGCGTACCCAGGTCGATTCCGAGTTCGTGTGAGAGTCCTGCCATAAAACCTTCCTTATAAGGTGTGGTTTCTATCTATGTTCTGGGGTTTATTGTAACCGCAGATGGTCCAAAATTATAGATTTATCCAGATGAAGATAACCCTGACCGCGGTGCGTTGTCAGCATTAATCTCAAATGGTCAATTAATCCCGTTAGTTATACCGATATTCTATCATTTATGGAATAGGGCTTGGTTTGATGAAATTATAATCATGGCCTTGGATGTTTTTCAGCAGGGGATATAATAAACCCACCTTGTTATTTTGAATTAAAAAGGATAGAAATGCAGGACTTAGAAACCCGTTATCAGGAATCATTGGATTTCCTCTATAGTTTCATTGATTACAGTCTGAAAAGGAATTTTCGGAATGCCGCCGAGAAATTCAACCTCGATCGCATGCGTCACTTCATGTCCCTGATGGGGGACCCACAGAAAGATTATGGCATTATCCATGTGGCGGGCACGAAAGGCAAGGGTTCGGTTTCATCCATGTGTGCCAGTGTGCTCAAGGCACAGGGCTACCGAACGGGGCTCTATACCAGCCCGCATATGGTGGACTTTACGGAAAGAATTCGGATCAATGGCGAGGAGATCGGCCATGAAGATCTTGTCATGCTGGTGGATGAACTTCGCATCGTCGCCGAGACAGTCCCAGAGATCACAACCTTTGAATTGACCACGGCTCTGGCATTTCTTTATTTTTCCCGCCAGAAGGTCGATTACGCGGTTTTAGAGGTTGGCTTGGGCGGGCGGCTGGATGCCACCAATATCGTGGACCCAATTGTGTCCGTCATCACTTCCATTTCCTATGATCATACTAAAATCCTGGGCGATACCCTCAGCGAGATTGCCGGCGAAAAAGGTGGGATCATCAAACCCGACCGACCGGTCGTGGTGGCACCGCAAAAAGAGGAAGCCCGCTTGAAACTGGAGCAGATCGCTGCTGAACGTGGCGCCCCTTTGATCCAGGTAGGACGAGATTATCTCTTTGCGGCCGACTCGCACAGCCTGAGCGGGCAGACCTTCCTGGTTTGGACGCCGGATGAGCAGCCCATGGTGGACGAGTTCATAGAGAGCGGCGGCCGTGACCTTTGGAGCCCGATGCGGTTCCATATCCCGCTGTTGGGCTTCCATCAGGTGGAAAATGCCGCCACAGCTTTCGCTACCCTGCAGACGGCGGAAAAATACGGCGTTGCGTTGAGTCAGCAGGCCTATCAGGACGGTTTCGCAGGTGTTAATTGGCCGGGCCGTTTGGAAATCCTGCGGAAATCACCTCCTGTGGTGGTGGATTCAGCCCACAACCGCTATTCAGCCCTGCGGCTTCGGCAGGCGATGGATGATTATTTCCCCGGGCTGCCAATTGTGCTGGTCTTTGGCGCATCGGAAGATAAGGACGTCAGCGGGATGTTTCAGGAGCTGCTCCCCCGAGTGCGTCAGGTAATCACGACCCAATCCGTTCATCCCCGGGCCTATGACGCTATTGAACTGGTGGATATGATCCACCGCAGCGGACGGGCCGCCAAGGCCATTGTGCCGGTTGAGGACGCATTGGCTGTGGCCTTGCGGGAAGCTGGCAGTGAGGCTGTTGTGTTGATTGCCGGCAGCGTTTTTCTCGCTGCTGCGGCCCGTGAGGTGTTACCCAAACTCGGGAATAATGGTACGGAATGATAAAATTAAACGACCTTATATTTAGAGATTTATCGGAGAGATTATGAACGACGAACAATGGTTTCCGCCATCTGAAGATGACAAAGATTTGATGGGGAATATCCATCAACGGACGGAAGAGCTCTATCGAATTTCAGACCGCGATCCGAACGACGAAGGGGTGTTTGTCTGCCCAGCTTTCGTGCTGAAAGATGTCGTGGTGTTCCCACACATGATCTCACCGATTTTCATAAGTAATGAGATCAGCCCCAAGGCGATTGAAGCCGCCCAGGGACAAAATAAGACGGCGATTGCACTTTTCCTGTCCGATGAAGGCGTGGAAGGCGACATGATGAGCCAATACCTGCCGGTTGGCATGGAATTGGCCGTGGGGCGACTCTTGAACATGCAGGGGGGCAACCATTCCGCATTGGTGCAGGGGCGGCGGCGGGTTGAGATTGTGAATATCCTCGAAACAGAGCCTTATCTCATCGTGGAAGCACGCCCGATCCAGGATGAATACCGGATGACACGCCAGGTGACTGCTCTGATGCGGACGGCGCGCAGTCTCTTTGAGCGCTGTGTGGAATTGAACGACTCCATTCCTGATGAAGCGCAGCTCTTTTCCATGAACATCAATGACCCCTCCTGGCTGGCGGATATGATCATCACGTCCCTTTCGCTGGATAATGAACTGCGCAAGGAGTTGATGGTGCTCTCTCATCCGGCTGACCGGCTGCAGCGAGTCAATAAAATCCTGGCGGAAGAACTGGATGTCCTCGAACTTGAGGATGAGATCCAGGCCCAGGTGCAGACGGAAGTGAACCGTTCGCACCGGGAATTCTATTTGCGGGAGCAGATGAAGGCGATTCAGACTGAGTTGGGAGAAGGGGATATCTGGACAGAGGAAATCCTTGAACTGCGTAAATTGATCAAAGAGAAGGATATGCCCGATGAGGCCCGGCTGCAGGCAGGGCGTGAACTGGAGCGGTTGCAGCAGATGCCGCCAATGGCACCCGAGGTGGGAATCATCCGCACCTACCTGGATTGGATGGTGGAACTGCCCTGGAATGATTCCAGTGAGGATAACCTTGATGTGGTTCATGCCAATGAGGTGCTGGAGCGGGATCACTACGGGTTGAAGAAACCAAAAGACCGCATCATTGAGTATATTGCGATCCGCAGCCTGAATCCCACTCGCTTACGCCAGCCGATCCTGTGCTTCGTGGGCCCTCCTGGCACGGGTAAGACCTCGCTGGGCAAGTCGATTGCCAACGCTTTGGGGCGCAAGTTCGTGCGACTCTCGCTGGGCGGTGTCCGTGATGAAGCTGAAATTCGGGGTCACCGGCGGACCTATATCGGTGCGCTCCCCGGCCGGATCATTCAGACCATGCGCAAAGCGCAGACCAATAATCCGCTCTTTATGCTCGATGAGATTGACAAGCTGGGCGCGGATTTTCGCGGCGACCCTTCGTCAGCGCTGCTGGAGGTGCTGGACCCCGAACAGAATAACGCCTTTTCGGATCACTATTTGGAAGTGGACTATGATCTTTCCAAGGTGATCTTCATCACCACAGCCAACAGCCTGGGTTCCATCCCACCTGCTTTGTTGGATCGGCTGGAAGTCATTGAATTTTCCGGTTATATCCTAGAAGAAAAACTGGAAATTGCGCGGCGATTCCTGATTCCTCGCCAGTTGGAAGAAGCAGGTTTGGAAAATGAAGGGATTTCTTTCCAGAACTCTGCGCTGACCAAGGTCATCCGAGAATACACCTTTGAAGCTGGGGTCCGGAATTTTGAACGCGAGATCGGTCGAACTCTGCGGAAGATTGCACGCATGAAGACGGAAAACAAGGAATATCCCAAGCGGATCACACCGACCGCCATTACCAAATTCCTCGGACCTCAACAATTCTTTGAAACCGAGGCCGAAGGGGAGGATGAGGTTGGCGTTGCCACTGCTATGGCCTGGACGGAAAACGGCGGTGAGATCATGCCGGTGGAAGTTTTGATCCTGGATGGCAAGGGCAATCTGCAAATCACCGGACAGATTGGGGATGTGATGCAGGAATCTGCTCAGGCAGCTTTATCCTATATCAAATCACGGTCCGATATCCTGGAAATTGATCCGGAGATATTTGAGAACATAGACGTGCATCTCCATGTGCCGGAGGGCGCTATTCCAAAGGATGGCCAGCGCAGGGATCACGATTTCAACAGCGATGATTTCGGCTTTGACGGAACGGCCCAGCTATCACTCCGTCGCCATGACAGGTGAGATCACGCTGCGCGGCCGGGTTCTGCCGATCGGCGGTGTGAAGGAAAAGGTTTTGGCGGCTTATCGGGCAGGCTTGAAGAAGGTGATCCTGCCGGCCCGCAATGAGAAGGACCTTGAAGAACTGCCCAAGAGCGTTTTGAAGGAACTGGAATTGGTCTTTGTGACCCACATGGACGAAGTCCTACCTATGGCGCTGCACGATAAACCCAAGGCCTCCAAACCTGCCAAACGCAAGCCGAAAATGAAAACAGCATCTGAAAATTCAGATGCTGCGGAAGGCTAGTAAATTTAGATTCTCAATTTAGAGCAGATTATTCTCCATGGGCGCCTGGCCTTCATCGGATGAGGGCTGGTTATACGCGTCCACTTTCAGCGCGGTGATCCCATTCCGGACCTGTGACAGCAGCCGGTCGAGGTCAGATTCCAATTTGGAGAGCGAATCAAGGATATACTGATCGGCCTCGTGCTGGGTGAGAGCGGCTTCCTGGTGGGCTCGTTCGACAATCTGATTGGCCTGACTGTTGGCAGCCAGGATCAGTTCATTATCATCCAGGCTTTTCTCAGCCTTATCCCGTGCCAGGGCAAGGGTCCGGTTGGCCTCTTCTTTGGCTTGCGCATGATGCGGTCACGCTGGGCGATGATCTGTTGGGCTTTCTTGATCTCTTCCGGGATCGCAACCCGCATCTGATCGATCAGATCTAGCATACGATCCTCATCCACGATGACACTATGGGTTAACCAGACAGGACGGCTTTCATTGAAGAGCTCTTCCAATCGATCAACAAGATGTAGTATATCCATAACATCCTCCACTCATTCTAGTCATCGTTTTTAGTTGCAAGCCTCATACCAATATTAACATATTCCTGTTATTTTGTGAATCAATCCCGCAGAGAGGTCAGGGGCACGATATCCTGCTCTTCTCCCAAAGCGTGAAAGCGCGCTTTGAGGGCTTTCTCCACATGCGGCGGCACCATGCTGGAGATATCCCCATCCAGTGCGGCAATCTCCCGGACAGTTGTTGATGAGAGGAAGGTGTGCTCCTCAGAGGTGATCAGTGCGATCACGTCAATATTTGGCTCCAGGCGGTTATTAGCCAAAGCCATCCGGAATTCATATTCAAAATCGGAGAAGACCCGCAGCCCGCGAATCATTGCCCTGGCGCCAATTTCCTTGACATATTTCACCGTCAACCCGGTGTAAGCTGTGACGCTGATATTGCCCACATTTTTAAAGGATTCTTCAACGAGGGACAGGCGTTCTTCTGGTGAGAAGAGGATATTCGATTGATCCCGAGCGTAGACTGCCACGATCACTTCATCAAACAGGTCGGCTGCGCGTTTGGCAATATTGATATGACCGTAATGGATTGGGTCAAAGGTTCCGGGAAATACGACGGTTGTCATTTCAGCTTAAATCTCCTTCGCCGCTAAGCCAAAAATGGTTGAGGGCATTCAGCATTAGTTGGTGTTCAGGTGCGGTTAACTCCGGGTCGTTTTCAAATACCTGTTTGGCATATTGACCGGCTTTTTCGATCAGGTGAATATCGGTCAGCTTTGCCAGCCGCAGGTTTTCATACCCGGATTGACGGGTCCCCAGGAATTCGCCGGGTCCGCGTTGTGCCAGGTCGTATTCTGCGAGGATAAAACCGTCATTGGTGCTTTTCATCGCCAGCAGGCGTCATTTTCAGCCGCGTCTTTGGTCTCTGGGATCAGGAAACAATAGGATTGATCCTGACCGCGACCAACCCGGCCGCGGAACTGGTGGAGTTGGGCCAGGCCAAAGCGGTCTGCGCCTTCAATCAGCATGACGGTGGCGTTGGGGATATCCACACCAACCTCTACCACCGATGTGGAGACCAGGATATCCAGTTCCTGATCGCGGAATTGCTTCATCACAGTTTCTTTTTCTTCAGGACGAAGCCGGCCATGCAGCAGGCCGACCCTAAGAAGCGGGAAGACATCTTTTTGCAGTCGTTCTTGTTCTTCCACAGCAGCTTTCCGCTCTTCATTTTCACCCTGTTCCACCAGGGGGTAGATGATGAAGGCTTGATGGCCTTCCCGAACCTGGGCTTTGATCAGGGTATACACCCGTTCTCTCTCGGTGGGATATAGGATGTGGGTGCTGACTGGCTGGCGACCAACCGGCATCTCGTCCATAATACTGAGGTCCAAATCGCCATAAATAGTTAGTGCCAGGGAGCGGGGGATGGGGGTGGCGGTCATGACCAGCAGGTGGGGTTCTCACCCTTTTCACGGAGCGCTGCTCTTTGAGCGATACCAAAGCGATGCTGTTCATCCACCACAACCATTTGAAGGTCTTTGAAGACCACGGGACCTTCGATCAGGGCGTGGGTGCCGACCAGAATCTTGACTGTTCCATCGGCCAGCCCAGCCAGAATTTCTTCACGTTCGCTATTGGGGGTGTCCCCAATCAATAAGCGGATTTCATTCTCGTGGAGGTAGGCGTTTTCAGTATCTGAAGCCAGCAGGCGTTTGAGGCTGGCAAAATGCTGTTCAGCCAAAATACTGGTGGGCGCCATGAAGGCGGCCTGAGCGCCGTTTTGGACGACGATTCCCATGCCTAACGCGGCAACGATGGTTTTACCAGAACCGACATCACCTTGCAGCAGGCGGTTCATGGGGTGCCCGGCTGCCAGGTCCTGGGCGAATTTCTGCCAGGGCTTTTTGTTGGGCCCCAGTGAGCTCGAAGGGGAGCTTGGCTGTCTGTTCCAAAAGCCAGTTATCATCCACTTCATAAATCCGGCTTTCCGGACTGATCCATTCCTGGCGTTGACGCAGGAAGCCTAATTTTAGTAAGAAATGTTCATCAAAAGCAATCCGATAACGGGCCTTGCTCAGGTTGGATTTGTCTTCGGGGAAGTGTATCTGCATGAGTGCTGTGGAAAGGTCCATCAACTCAGCATCAGCCAGGATGAATTCCGTGATGAAATCGGGAATCTTGGGTGCCCAGTAACTCACCACATTGTGCATCGTGCGTCTCAGCCACCGCTGGCTCAGTTTGGCCGTCAGGCTATAGACCGGGACGATGCGGTTGGTGTTGATCTGTTCTTTTTCCACCTGTTCATACACGGGATGGTACATCACCAGGCGGCCCAGATATTGTTCAACCTTGCCGGAGATGGAGAGGAACATGTCCTTGCGCAGATAGCGCATTTGATATTCCTGGTTGAACCACATCAATTGAATGGCACCGGTGCTGTCGGAGACGATGGCCTGGGTGATCTTGCGTTGGCTGTTGGGAGTCTTGAAGGTCTTGACCGATTTGACATAGGCCAGGATGGTGACTTCCTCACCGAATTCCAGGTCCTGGATCAGCTTCATTTGGGAATAATCGTCATAGCGATGGGGGAAGTTGTAGAGCATATCCTCTACGGAGTTCAGTCCCAGTTTTGACAATAATTCCGCTTGCTTGTCGCCGATCCCACGGATGATGGTGGTGGGTGCCCTCAGCCCCTGGAGCGTGTCCGAGATTGGCAGGGGGGCGGGGGCGCTTTGGCGCCGCGTGGTCGTCCCACGAGATTTCTTTTCAGTTGGTTTTTGGGGCGCGGGTTTCTGATTCTCCTGCTTCTTGGGTTCCATAGATTGCACCTGTATTTCTGTTGGATCCGGCAGATGTTTAATGCCCGCCACATCCAAAATCTGGCCGATCTCTTTGAGAGCATTGGCCCTCTCTGCGATTGGCAGGTTGGTGTAGTTTTCATGATCTTCGAGACTTGCTGGATTAGGGCTTCGTTCATACCTTCCGCCCGGGCTTCTCCCACCCAGGAATCGGTGAATTTCTCCAATCCCCCAACGACAGCTTTGTTCTGATAATTTGAATTCGGCTTCCAGCTTGAAGATTTTATAAAGTTTTTCCGTTGATAGAGCCATAGTTTTGATGATACCTTGTCAGATCAATAGTGCATTCATTTTAACGCAATTCATCCCATAATCATAATATATCATGGCAGAAAGCGTAATTTCCCAACAAAGCCCATTAAATCAAGAACCCCGTGTTTGGCGGGGTTCTTGGCTGTTTCAGAGAGCAAGGATTATTCAATCGCGATGATAAGTTGATAATGGGGCTGAGCCCCTTCATGGACTTCAATTTCATGATCGGGATATATGGAGCGGATCTTATCGGCCAGTTGGTTGACCTGGGCCTGTTTCATGTCTTCACCATAGAAGAGGGTGATCCGTTCAAATTCGTCGGCTTCCGCATCCACCAGGAGTTTTTCACAGGCTTCATCAATGGAGCTGGTTGAGGCAACCAGTTTGCCATTGTGGAGGGCGATCACCTGGCCTTTTTCCACCTGAACACCGTCGATCTCAACGGTCCGGGTAGCGATGGTGATCTCGCCGGTCTCCACTTCCGTCATAGCGTCTTTCATATCGGCGACGATTTCATCGAAATCGCCATCCGGGATCAGCCGGAACATGGCTGAGAGGCCCTGGGGGATGGATATGGTTGGGATCACAGCGACCTGTTTGACGGTCATGGAGGCCGCTTCATTGGCTGCCAGGATTATGTTCTTGTTATTTGGCAGGATGATGACCTTATCAGTCGGGAGGTTTTCAAAGGAGGCCAGGATTTCCTTAATGGAGGGGTTCATCGTCTGGCCACCCTGGATAATCGCTGCCGCACCTAGGCTGGCAAAGATCCGGGTCAGCCCGGAACCTGGAGAAACGGAAACGACTGCGATCTCATCGGGATGGACCTGGGCCAGCTTGATCTTGGGTTTCTTCTTGTTTTTCTTCTCATCCATCTGGGCGAGCAGATTTTCGATAGCGACTTTTTGGATCGTGCCCAACCCCATGGTGTAATCAATGGGTGTGTAACGGTTTTCGGTGGGCACGTGGATGTGCATCCGGTACATACCGTCGCCTTCACCAACCTGGATTGAAGTGCCAATGTCTTCGAGGGCTTCATAATATTTCTCGAGGTTGAAACCGTCTTCCGGTTTGAAGTCGATCACGACTTCATAATCCTGTCCGGGTTCCACAGTTTCCATAGCGTTATCGAGGTTCATCTCCGAGAGCGGCAGGACTTCAGCGATCGGCTTATCCAGAGCCTCACCATTTATGAATCGCCACATGCCTTCAAAAATGCAGAGGAGGCCCTTGCCACCTGAATCGACCACGCCAGCCTGTTTGAGGATCGGCAGAAGGTCGGGGGTCCGCTGTACGGAAGCATCGGCGGCTTCCACAATATCCGCCAGAACCTCAGTAAAGGAATCAGTGCGCTGGACGGAGGCTTCCGCCTGGGCAGCGATGTCTTTGATGACGGTCAGGATGGTACCTTCCACCGGGCGAACAACACCTTTATAGGCCGTCGCTTTTGCTTCTTCCAGTGCCGCAGCCAGGAGTTGGACGCTCATGGTGCTCTCGTTATCCAGTGCGCGGGCAAAACCACGCCAGATCTGCGAGAGGATAACACCCGAGTTCCCGCGGGCGCCCATCAAAGCGCCCCGTGCAATCGAGTGAGCTAATTCACCGGCATTGTCCGTGCCGGAATTTTCGACTTCGTCGAATGCCGCCTGCATGGTCAGGACCATATTGGTGCCCGTGTCGCCATCAGGAACTGGGAAAACATTTAAGCTGTTGACATTCTGCTGATTTGTTTTCAGCCAGATCATCCCTGCTTCTAAGAGGGTCTTTAGACCCTGTCCATCGATCGGTACTGAAACCAGATTATGGCGTTCTTCAGCACTCAACTTAGTCAATTCGGCTGTACTCATAATGCTCCAAAGATATTTTGTCGCGATAAATTCATCGTTTAATTCAATAAAAAGCGTTAGTCCATATTGCTGATCCGCAAGCCGCGCACATGCACATTAATTCTGCGCACGGGGACCCCGACCGTTTTTTCGACGTTTGTATTTTACACTATTAACAATACTGTTGGTAATGGATTTGATCCGGGTGCCATACTCCACCACGATGTAAAGATCAATGATCAGTCCATCATGATCAAAGGTTACATCAACGCCATATTTAGCGTCACGTTTGAGGACTTGGCGGATATTCTCAACCAGGTCCTTGGGCGCGAGGCCCACGACCCCATAAGAGGTGAGGGTGGATTGTCTGGCGATGGAAGCAATGGCTTCCTTTTGGATCAGGATGCTTCCAAGTTCGTTGTGTCGATTTTCTGTTTCAGACATATTTCTTATCACCTTAGTTTGCTTGTCACTCGTGTAAGAGTATGGTAAAATAATTCGCTGTTTGGGTGAGCGATTCACCAAGTTCAATCAGTCATTATAACTTAAAGATGTGAAAGGACGACATCATGGCAGTCTGCGAGATTTGTGGAAAAAAGACCACTTTTGGTCATAACCGTAGCCACTCAATGCGGGCAACCAACCGGAAATTCAAACCAAATCTTCAATCTGTCTCCGTTTATGAGAACGGCCGGACAGTTCGTAAGACTTTGTGCACTCGCTGCATCCGGACACTGGTTAAATCCTCTAAATAGGGTTAACCCATTTAGAAAGCATTAGTCGCGGCGTTTTGCCGCGATTTTTGCTTTAAGAATTAATTCTCCAAAGCGGAGCTCAGGGCGTTGATGCCAGCCGCAATGCCACCGGGGTATTTGAAGATGGCAGACCCCGCGACGAAGTTGGTTGCGCCTGCTTCATAGCAATCCCGAATAGTCGTACTATCCACGCCGCCATCCACCTGGATCATCGCTTGGGAACCGGTGGCTTCAAGGAGGGCTTTTGTCCGGCGGATCTTATCCAGCATAGTGGGGATGAAGGCCTGTCCGCCAAAACCGGGGTTGACCGTCATGAGCAGGACGTGATTGAAATCGTGGGTCAGTTCGCGCAGATCAGTGACCGGTGTGCCGGGGTTGAGTGTGATCCCTGGGGAGACACTTGAGATTGCGGATGTTCTGTAAGGTCCGATGAATGTGAGGACAGGTTTCATAATGTACGGTGATGTGATCCGCTCCGGCATCGGCAAAAGCCTTGAGATGGCGATCGGGTTCAACAATCATCAAATGTACATCCAAAGGAAGATCGGTCACCTGCCGTAGGGTTTTGACGATACTGGGCCCAAAGGAAATGTTGGGGACGAAGCTGCCATCCATGACATCAACGTGGATCCAATCTGCACTGCCATCAACGGCTTGTTGGACCTGATCTCCCAATTGGCTGAGATCAGCAGAAAGAATTGAAGGGGCAATAATAAAGGGCTTCATTTTTGATAAACCTGCATTCTATAAAATTTATGGTCGAATTGAAAAATAAATAAATAACCAGAATGGCACCAGACCCAAGACGGTTGTGAAAGCTAATAATCCCAACCCCCAGGTGATCCAGTCGATCCCGGTGGCTTCGTCACCTTCAGATTCCTCATCTTCAAATTCATCAATGAACCCATCTTCAATGGGATCAGGCTGATTTTCCAGGGAGTAGAAGGGGCGATCGAGGGAGGGATTTTTGCCATTCTTCGCCTGGGGCAGGACAATCGGGCCGGTTTTGTCAGTCACGATCCCACCAAAGGAAAGCAGCACCCGACCCAGTTGATCGGCTGTGCGATAACGGGAGGAGGGTTCTTTGGAAAGGACTTTGAGGGTGATCTCTTCCAGAGCTTCCGGTATGGCCGGGTTGATCCGGCGAGGGGCAGCGGCGGCTCATCACGGTGCATCCGAGCTAATTCGGTTGAATCGCTGGCTTCAAAGGGGAGCTGACCGGTTAGCATTTCATAAAGGATGATGCCCAGTGAATAGACATCGGAGGCGGGGGAGGGTGCGCTGCCGGCGGCCTGTTCGGGTGAGAAATAATGGGGGAGCCCCAGACGATCTCGCTGTGTTCTTCCGGGTGAATGGTGGCCAACGCTCTGGCAATTCCAAAATCGGTGACCTTCAGCCGGTAGTCTTTGGAGACCAGCATGTTGTGGGGTTTGATATCGCAATGGACCAGTCCCGCCCGGTGGGCATAGCCAACTCCGGCGCAAGCCTGAGCCATCAGGCCAACCGTGTCTTCAACGCTGAAATGACCTCTCTCTCGGATCAGGGTTTTGAGGTCGGTGCCGTCAATGTATTCCATCACGATGAAAACCTGGTTTCATCCAGGCCAAAGTCATAGACCGTGACAATGTTGGGGTGAGAGAGATTGGCTGCGGCTTTAGCTTCCTGTTTGAACCGTTCCCGGAAGTCTTCGTCTTTGGCATAGTCTTCTTTGAGGATCTTTACGGATACCACACGTTCCAGCATTGTATCCATGGCCTTATATACCACGGCCATGCCGCCCGAACCAAGAGGTTCAAGTAGTCGATAGCGATTATTTAGAAGCGTCGGTTGTTCCATAAATGTTGTAAATCCTCAATCAACCTTAATTATGCCAATTTTACATTATTTTACCCCTCAAAGCGGGGAATGCACCCCCTGACGGGGATTTCACCCCCTGGCGGGGATTTTACCATCCAAGAACGGCGTAAGCCCAATTCGGACTGTTTTAGGCTATAATTAAACCGATATCAAACCAAATAGAATAAAAAGCACTCTTACAATGAAATCAAAAAAAGATCGACCTAAAATCCTTTCTGAACCCAATCACATTGTTGACGACATTGATCCTTCTGGCTGGGCTGGTCCTGGCTGCAATTGCGATCCTGACCCTTGGGCGGAGTGAAAACGCTGGTGAACTCGTCACTCCCCAGGTGACCAAGATCGCCGTCGCCACCCAGACGCCTCAACCTCTGCCGACTGCGATGGTTGCCTCACCGACCCCCACCAGTATATTCTTTTGCCGAACGGCGTGATGGGCGTTGGGGCTTATGTCAAGGTGACTGGTACGAATGGGGCGGGCCTAAGGATGCGGGCTGAGCCTGGGCTGAGTGGGGCGGTAAATTCACTGCGCTGGATGCGGAAGTGTTTCTGGTGGTGGATGGCCCAGTTGAGGCGGATGGCTATACCTGGTGGTATCTGGAAGCGCCCTATGACCAACCCGGAGCGGTTGGTCCGCTGGTGATTTCCTGGCCCCGCTTGAGGAGGAAGATCAATAGTCTGTTCGGTTTCTTTGTGATGCAATGCACTTATCCAGTAAAATTATGATGGTAATGGCAAAGAATGCCTTTGGAGATCATAATGTTTGATTTTTTTAAGAAAATTTTTCAAGAGAAATCTGAGGGGGGGTTGGCTTTCCGATTCGCCAACAATGCAAGCGAATCAACCCGATCTCCTGACCATTAACCCGGAAAAATCCGGCTTACCTTATCAGGTCGCGACCTGCCAATCCGTTGGCAAGGAGCGGACCCATAACGAAGATACCCTTTTCGTGGTCAACACCTATCTGGATGGGATTGACCCTGGTTTGGCTTTAGGCGTTTATATCGTGGCGGATGGGATGGGCGGTCACCAAAGTGGTGAGATTGCCAGTCATCTGGCCGTGCAAGGCGCTGGCTTTCATCTTCTGGATCAGCTGCTTAAAACGCAGATCTTTGAGCGCAAGGGATTCACAGAGCAGGAGGTCATGGACCTCTTGCGAGAAGCCGTTGCCCAGGCCCAAAGATGATCGGTCAGCGGGTGCCCGGCGGCGGGACGACCCTCACCCTGGCGTTGATCCTGGGGGACCGGGTCTTCACGGCGCATGTCGGTGACAGCCGGTTGTATATACTTTCGGGAAAGGGCAAACTGACCCTTTCAACCAAAGACCATTCATTGGTCAAACGATTGGTTGATCTGGGTGAAATCACAGAGGCAGAAGCCGCCACGCACCCCCAGCGGAATGTCCTCTATCGGGCTTTAGGGCAGACCGATGCCCTGGAACCGGACCTGGGACAACTGACGCTGGCAGCAGGTGACTTGATCCTGATTTGCTCGGACGGGCTTTGGGGCACGTTGGATAAAAGTAAACTGAAGGCGATCCTGGGAGATGATGGACTTAGCCTGGACCAAAAAGCCAATGCCCTGGTGGATGCCGCCAATCAGGCTGGTGGGCCGGATAACATCTCGGTAGTTCTGGTCAAGAGGATTGTGTAATTTTTACAGGAGGAAGTATGCAGGAAGCGCTTTCAAGAAAATATCGGATCCTGGTCGTCGATGATGAACGCCGGATGGTGGGATTCATCCGCTTGAACCTGGAACAAGATGGCTTTGAGGTGATTGAGGCGTTTAATGGTACTGAGGCATTAAACAGACTGCGGGATTCGTTGCCCGACCTGATTTTATTGGATGTGATGATGCCGGATATTGACGGCTTTGAGGTTTTACGGACGATCCGCGAGATCAGCCAGGTACCGGTGATCATGTTGACCGCTAAGGGCGAAGAGGATGATAAGGTTAAGGGGCTGGAACTTGGCGCCGATGACTATATCACCAAACCCTTCAGCCCAAGGGAACTTGTCAGCCGGGTGAAAGCCGTGCTGCGGCGGGGTGCACCTTCGGATGAGGACGATCAGGGCGTGATTGATTTAGATGACCGCCTGAAGATCGATTTTGGGCGGCGGGAAGTCTGGGTGGATGGCAAATTGGTCAAGCTCCGTCCTACGGAGTACCGCCTGCTTTATCACCTGGTGCGCAATGCTGGCTGGGTGCTGACCCATGACCAGATCCTCACGAAGGTCTGGGGTTACGAATATCGCGACGAACCGCATTATGTGCGTTTGTATATTAATTATCTGCGGAAAAAGATTGAAGAAGATCCATCCAACCCGAAATATATCCTGACGGAAAGAGGAGTGGGCTACCGTTTTGTGGATTATAAGCGGGATGATAAAGCCTGAGCGAAGGATAGCTATGGAAAAGAAAGACATTTTGCTTGTTGATGATCATGAGGTTGTCCGGCTGGGGCTGAAATCCCTGCTGGAACATAACGATCAGTTTGATGTGGTTGCCGAAGCTGGAACAGCTAAGGAAGCCGTCGCCCAGGTGGAGAAATATCATCCGGATGTTGTCCTGATGGATATCCGGCTGCCGGGCGCTTCAGGAATTGAAGCCTGCGAGGAGATCACCAAACGCTGGCCTGATGTGCGCGTGGTGATTTTGACCTCATATGCCGAGGATGAGATGCTCTTTTCCGCCATTCGGGCGGGAGCGAGCGGGTATGTCCTCAAGCAGATCGGTGCGGAAGGCCTGATCACGGCCATTGAAGCCGCCTGCCGCGGAGAAGCTCTGCTGGACCCCGCTGTGACCCAGCGCGTGTTCCAGGAAGTACGCCGGGCGGTGAAGGAAGAGGAGGCCGCGGCTTTTGCCAACCTGAGCCAACAGGAGAAGCACGTTTTAGCTTTGGTATCTGAAGGCAAGACCAACCGTGAGATTGCGGCAGCGCTATACTTGGGCGAGGGAACCGTGCGGAACTATGTCAGCAGTATCCTCAGCAAACTTGGCGTGAGCAATCGGGCGGAAGCTGCTGCCTATGCGGTGGAGCATAGCCTGAAAGAGTATATAGACCGCTAAGAACGCGATTTTGTTATAGAGAATAAACGGGCTGTGAAAACACAGCCCGTTTTAAGTTAATTCTCAGGTTAACTCCACTGGAATAATCGCGTTGCATTCGCATAGGTGATCTCAGCGACTTCTTTGGGGCTGGTGTTGTGCAGCTTGGCGATTTCTTCTGCAATCAGAGGTATGTAGGCTGGCTCATTGCGTTTGCCACGGTGGG
>LQAJ01000192.1_pt1 | contig 23524 bp, 26 predicted proteins | sample 1535811 | NCBI WGS metagenome assembly LQAJ01 (sample SAMN04331587, study PRJNA305678) | bioreactor metagenome | isolation source: bioreactor_6 inoculated with Wadden Sea sediment 2nd replicate of a... | place: Germany: Wadden Sea, Janssand Flat
ACATCAGGTACTTCGTTAATTTTCGCCACATTTCTGTTACCGAAAAACCAGAGTAATATACAGGCCAAAAAAGGGTTTGTCAAACCTTTTTTCCAATCAATCTAAAATTATCTTATGATATTTTTTCTTCCCAGCCCGAAGAAGGATTTCTCCCTGGTTCAGATCCGCTTTTTCAATTCGCTGATCCACGCTTGATACCCGGTTTCCATTCACATATGCTCCGCCCTGCTGTACCAGGCGCCTGGCATCGGATTTGGAAGTACATAAACCGGTCCGAGTGAACAGGTCGATGACAAGATCGTTGCCCATCAATTTTTTTCTTCGATCTGAGTGGCAGGAACAGCGTCATCAGTTGCAGGGGAATGGATTCCTCGGGGAATCGTGGCTCCGGGCAGCAGGTTGTCGGGTACCTCAATGGCACCGAACATGGAGACCGATGCTTTTAAGGAATTCCGGGCTTCGGTTTCACCGTGGGCAATCTTTGTGGCTTCATAGGCCAGAATGGTTTTGGCCTTGTTGAGATCAGCACCTTCCAGAGTTTTGACCTGATCGATTTCAGGCATGGGAAGAAAGGTAAACAGTGACAGAAACCGGGCCACATCCGCATCATCACAATTGATCCAGAACTGATAATAATCATACGGAGAAAATCGGTCCGAATCCAGCCAGATCGCGCCTTTATGAGTCTTTCCCATTTTGATGCCGGCGGCGGTGGTGATCAGCGGGAAAGTGATGCCAAAGGCCTGTTTCCCCAAAGTTCTGTGAATCAGGTCGATCCCGGATACAATATTGCCCCACTGATCGCTGCCTCCCATCTGAAGCATGCAGTCATAATTTTGCGCCAGTTTCATGAAATCATAAGCCTGAAGCAACATATAATTGAATTCAATAAATGTCAGGCCTTCTTCCGATGCCATCCTAGCTTTGTAGCTTTCCGCCTTGATCATCCGGTTGATGGAAAAATGCCGGCCGATGTCCCGCAAAAACGGGATATATTCCAGTTTCGTCAACCATTGGGCATTGTCCAGCAACAGGGCCTGATCATTGTCAAAACTAATAAACCTGGAAAGCTGGGCTCGGATTCCTGCCTTGTTTTCATCGATTTGTTCCTGGGTGATGATCTGACGCATTTCAGTTTTACCGGACGGATCTCCGATTAATCCGGTTCCCCCGCCCACCAGGCGATGGGCCGATGACCGTTGCGCTGCATATGAGCCAGGGCCATGATGCATACCAGACTGCCCACATGCAGACTGGTGGCAGTGGGATCAAACCCGATATAACAGGTAGCCCGGTTGTTTTCCAGATAGTCTTCCAGCTCAGCGGTATGGGTGACCGCATCAACAAATCCCCGCTCTTTCAACACTGATAATACACTCATGATTTTCCTGCTATTTTTTGGTATATTCCACCGCTCTGGTTTCTCTGATCACCACCACCTTGACCTGTCCCGGAAAGGTCAGGTTCTCTTCGATCTGGCGGGCGATTTCCCTGGACAGCAACACGGCGTCTTCATCACTGATCTTTTCACTTTCCGTGATCACACGGATTTCCCTGCCCGCCTGAATGGCATAAGTATTCACCACTCCGTCAAAGGAATTGGCAATTTTTTCAAGATCTTCCAGCCGTTTGATATAATTTTCCAGGCTTTCTTTCCTGGCCCCCGGTCTGGCACCGGACAACGCATCCGCCGCCTGGACGATAAAATCATACACAGACACGGGCATTTGATCTTCATGGTGGGCCGCAATGGCATTGACTACCGCTTCAATCTCGCCGTATTTTTTGGCCAGTTTGGCGCCGATAATGGCATGTGCCCCATCTACTTCATGATCCACGGCCTTGCCAATGTCATGGAGCAGGCCCATCCGTTTGGCCAACTTAACGTCCAATTTCAATTCTGATGCGATCACACCGGCCAGAAACGCCACTTCGATCGAATGCTGAAGCACATTCTGGGCATAGGAAGTGCGGAATTTCAATTTTCCAAGCACCTTGATCAGTTCTGGATTAATTCCATGTACCCCTAGATCGAAGGCCGCCTGCTCACCTGCTTCCTTGATGGCCAAATCCACTTCTTTTCCGGCCCGTTCCACGACATCTTCGATTCTGGCCGGGTGAATCCGCCCGTCGGAGATCAGTTTTTCCAGGGAAAGACGTGCGACCTCCCGCCTTACCGGATTAAAACCTGAAAGAATCACCGCTTCGGGGGTATCATCAATAATCAGATCAATGCCGGTGGCTGCTTCCAGTGCCCGGATGTTTCGACCTTCTCTGCCGATGATTCTGCCCTTCATTTCATCTCCCGGCAAATGCACCACCGAAACCGTTCTTTCCGCCACATAGTCTCCGGCATACCGCTGAACGGCAGTGGATATAATTTTTTTGGCTTCCTTATCCGCCTGTTCCCTGGCTTCGCTGGTGATCTTTTTTACCAGTTTGGCCCCTTCATGCCGGGCATCCTCTTCCATGGTTTTCAGCAGAAGGTCTCTGGCTTCCTCCAGAGTCAACCCGGAAATTTTTTCCAGCTCTTTTCGGGTTTCTTCCACCAGCGCATTATAATGGGCTTCATTTTGGGCTACCGCATCCAGTTTTTCATTAATTTCAGCTTCCTTGCTTTGAAGTTCCGCTTCTTTTTTTGAATAGCAGATCTTCAGCCTGATCCAGTTTTTCGCTTTTTTTAGACAGTCTGCGGGCTTCTTTTTTTAATTCTTCTCTGGTCTCCTGGGTTTCCGCATCAAAACTGCCTTTCATCTCCAAAAGACGGGATTTCGCTTCCAGCTGGGCTTCCTTGATCAATGTTTCCGCTTTTATTTCGGCCGATTCAATGATCCGTCGCTGTTCTTCTTCGATGTTGAGTTTTTCTAGAGAGAACTGTTTCTTGAGCCTGAAAAAACCGACGACTCCCAATATCAGCAATCCTAAAATAATCAGTGAGAGTACAATTTCCATTCAGCCAGTCTCCTTCGCAATATATATGATTAACAGCACATGGTAACACAGTGTGCTGCGTGTCTGGTAATCGCTCAAAAGAATTATAAAAATGGGATGACGAATCAAAAATGGCGGGATCAGAAAACGTTGCAGTAAACAGTTGCCCCCGCAAACTGCCGTGTTGTTTCAAAGGCTTTGAACCATTGGTTCAAAAGTGGGTGCTCAGTTAACACCATCAGGCTTTTCCTTACTAACGAGGAACCTGCTCACCGGTATCAGTGTGAGCGCCCTGTTCTGTATGCGTTAGGACAAAGTCTATTATACAATCACGCACATTGCAGGGGTGCACTTGATATTCAGCAACTGCTTCTCATTACAGATCGTTATCAATCTTATCCATCAAAGATGAAATTTTATTCTCCATGTCTTTTTCGAGTTCAGCATACCGTATTTTCAATTCATGATAATCTTTGGACAGATTCATGGCAGCAAGAAGCAGAACGACCATTCTGTTTCTTGATGAGTTTTTATTCGGAACCATGCGTTCTGCCCTCTGAATATAATCCGTCAAAGATTTGGCAACTTTATTCGGATCTTTTACCTGATCACCCGGTTTAAACCTGAACTCTTCTCCAAAAAGATCGATTTTAATAATTTCATCCAATGAAATTCCTTTACTGAATCACGATCATCAGTCATAGGGGCAGGTTCAGCCAGTTTTCACTGACCGTGCAAAGTTGTCCAGCTTGGTCAGAAGCCCATCAATTTTTGATTGAATGACTGCCTCTTGTTCGGAAATCTGTGCTTCTGTCTGGATTCTTTTTTCAAGATCTGACTCCAACTGTGTGATTCGTTGCGTCAATTCCTGATTTTCTATTTGTAAGGACCGAATCCGCCCCAGCAGCGTATCTACTTTTTGTCGACCTCATCAAACTTATTATGTATCTGATCGTTCCCCAATTTTATAATCCTACTATACAAAATTTAATTCAGTATAGATCAAATCCTTTGCCAAAGTCAAGGCAATTCATTTGGCATGAAACCCGCCAGATCCCTTGTCTTTTCAAGTTCGACCCGGGTATTTATCCCCAGGGCCTGCGATGGCTCCTTCAAGAGTTTGACCGCCACTTTCTCATTACTTTGACAGGCAATTTCAACCACATCGGTCAAATAATATTCTGCCTGTTGGTTGGCAGGCACCAGTGAATTCAGAGCCTGGGACAGAAACATCCGGTCAAAACAATATAACCCGGTATTGACGCGCTTGATTTTTCTTTCTTCTTCAGTGGCATCCGCATCTTCCCGAATCGCCACTACTCGTTGGGACCGGTCCTGCAACACCCGCCCGTAACCGCCAGGTTGATCCAGATCCGCAGCCAGAATCGTCACTTTAGCCCGTGTTTGACGATGAACAGACACCAGATCCTTCACCGTTTTCTGCTGAATCAACGGCACATCACCGTAAAGAACCACCACATCCCTGGCATCACTGGACAACGCCGGCAAGGCGCACTTGACCGCATCACCGGTACCCATAAGGCGCTTCTGCAAACAAAAATTCACAGGATATCCGGCGGCGGAAACCGCTTGCCGAACTTTATCCGCCTGATACCCCACCACTACATGAATGTGGTGAACCGGAACCACTTGACCGGCACAGGCAACTACATGCAGGATCATGGGCTTTCCTGCCACGCGGTGAAGCACCTTAGGCAGATCCGATTTCATTCGGGATCCTTTTCCAGCAGCCAGAATAACTATGCTCAATGCATCCATTCCAATTCCTTATCAGGGACAGATCAAAGGTTGCTCAGCAAAAAGGGGTGCGCCCCGCAAATGGGACGCACCCCTTTTATAAGGAACAATCAAAAAAACGGATCCGCTATTTGACAGATTGCGCCACTTTCAACCGGTACAGGGCCCGGCGCAATGCCAGTTCGGCCCGCAACAGGTCGATACCGGCCGCCCGGTTGGCCAGGCGCTGTTCCGCACGCTCCTTGGCAGCCTGGGCCCTGGCCACATCAATGTCCTGCTGACGTTCCGCCGATTCAGCCAGAATCGTCACCTTATCGGGCAACACTTCAGCAAACCCGCCATTCAGGAACAGATGATGGTCTTTCCCGCTGGCATCTGTGTATCGAAGCGTTCCCACTTTCAGAGAAGTCAGAAATGTGGTGTGCCCCTTGAGCGCACCAAATTCACCTTCTGTTCCCGGTGCCACGACGGAATTCACCGTCTCGCTGACAACGGCTTTTTGTGGTGTCACCACTTCAAGCATCAATTTTTCAGGCATGAGTAACCTCCGGGGAATTAATCGGCTTTCGCTCTCTTAATGGCATCTTCGATGGAACCCACCATATAAAAGCATTTTCCGGAAGATCATCATGTTTGCCTTCTATGATTTCTTTGAATGACCTTACGGTATCTTCAACCTTTACAAAAGCCCCTGGCATACCGGTGAACGTCTCAGCCACATGGAACGGTTGGGAAAGGAATTTCTGCAGTTTCCTGGCCCTCTGGACAGTGACTTTGTCTTCGTCAGACAGTTCATCCATACCCAGGATGGCAATGATATCCTGCAGTTCCTTGTATTTTTGCAGAGTTTGCTGAACCACCCGAGCAACATTGTAGTGTTCCTCACCGATATAGGCCGCATCCAGAATTCGGGACGTGGAATCCAGCGGGTCCACAGCCGGGTAAATTCCCAGCTCGGCAATCTGACGGGACAATACCACGGTACCGTCCAAATGGGCAAAAGTCGTTGCCGGCGCCGGATCGGTCAGGTCATCTGCTGGTACGTAGACGCATTGCACAGCGGTAATAGACCCCTTGTCCGTGGAGGTGATGCGTTCCTGAAGCTCACCCATGTCCACGGCAAGTGTCGGCTGATACCCCACGGCTGACGGCATACGACCCAGAGTAGCAGAGACTTCTGAACCCGCCTGGGTAAAGCGGAAGATGTTGTCGATGAACAGCAGCACGTCCTGCCCTTCCACATCACGGAAATACTCCGCGCAAGTCAGAGCGGACAAGGCCACCCGTGCCCGGGCTCCGGGAGGTTCGGTCATCTGACCATACACCAGAGCACACTTAGGAAGAACACCTGAATCCTTCATTTCATGGTACAGGTCGTTGCCTTCACGGGTCCGTTCCCCCACACCGCCGAACACGGAGATACCACCGTGCTGCATGGCGATATTGTTCACCATTTCCATCATGATAACGGTTTTGCCAACACCAGCACCGCCAAACATCCCCATTTTACCGCCCCGGGGAAATGGTACCAGCAGATCGATAACCTTGACGCCGGTCTCAAGCACCCGGACAGATGTATCCTGCTCCACAAATGTCGGCGGATGTCTGTGAATCGGCAAGGTGTTTTCCCGGGAAATGTCTCCCAGGCCGTCCACGGGTTTTCCCACCACGTTCAATACCCGTCCCAGGGAAGCTTCCCCCACAGGCATCATAATGGGTGCGCCGGTATCTTTCACGGGCATACCCCGCTGAAGTCCGTCGGTGACATCCATGCCGATACACCGGACCATATTATCGCCTAAATGCTGGGCCACCTCGATGACCAGATTGTCTTCTTCTTCCCCGATGGTGGGGTTTGTGACGGTCAGGGCGGTAAGTACCGGCGGAAGGTTGCCGGGCGTAAATTCGACATCAACAACCGCACCCATGACCTGTGCAATTTTACCTATATTTTCAGCCATTTTTTTCTCCTAAATAAAGCTGTTCAGTTACTGTGAGGTATATGGTTTTTATCCCTTGAGCGCTTCCGCACCACCGACGATATCCATGAGTTCGCCTGTAATCTGGGCCTGACGAGTCTTATTAAAGATGGTCTGAAGTTCTGCCACCATGTCTTCACATGCTTTTGTGGCATTTTCCATGGCCCGCATACGAGCGGTATGTTCGCTGGTGGAGGTCTGAAGCAGTGCATCATAGATCTGAATAAACACATTTTTGGGCAGCATTTCGCCCAACAATACGTCGGAAGACGGCTCACAGATATGTTCAGGCAGAAACTCTCCACTGACATCCGCAGGGGTGTCTTCCACCATATCCGCCAGAGAGGGTATGGGAAGCAGCTGTTTGATCACCGGCTCCTGTCTGGCCACACTCTGGAATTCAGAATAGATGATGTATACTTCGTCCACATCCCCTTCAAGAAAACGGTCAATCAGCTGTTGGCCCGGGGTTGCAGCGGTTGAAAAAGCAATTTTCCCCCCCACCACATCCAGGAACTCCGCGTCTATGGTATAGGGTGACTTTCTGACCCAGTCCCGGCCTCTTTTGCCGAAACAATAAAAAGACACTTCCTTGTCAGACAGTTCGGATTGAGCGAATTTTCTGGCTTTGTCGACCAGGTTGATATTGAAACCACCACATAACCCCCTGTCGGACGTGCACAGAATCAGGACCACTTTTTTGACTTCCTGGGCCGGTATCAACAACGGACTGACGTCTGAACCGGATTTCCCTGCGATACTGCCCAGCACTTCGGCAAATTTGGAGGCATAGGGTTTGAAGCGCTCCATATTGGTCTGGCAGCCCCGCAGTCTTGAAGTGGCAACCATTTTCATGGCAGAAGTGATCTGCTTTGTTTTCTTAACGCTGCTGATCTTGGATTTGACTTCTTTTAATGTTGCCATTATATCTACCTTTCAAGCCTAATGATTTTCAAATGATTGTAACGAAACGGTTTCGAAGAACTTCCCACCCGTATGATCAGATGGTGTCCTTGAATTCTTCGTCATAGGCTTCCAGGGCTTGTTTCAGCTTGGTTTCAATATCAGAGGTGATCTCTTTTTTCTCTTTCAAGCCTTGGTAGATTTCAGGAAACCGGTTTTCCACAAATGAGTAAAGCCCTTCTTCATATTTGGCGACCGATTCCTTGGGATATTTATCCAGATACCCTTTGGTGCCGGCATAAAGCACGGTTACCATTTTTTCCATGGGCAGGGGCTGAAACTGAGGCTGTTTAAGGAGTTCCACCAGTCTTTCACCGCGGGTCAGCTGTCTCTGGGTCCCGGCATCCAAATCAGAGCCAAAAGCAGCAAACGCCTCCAGTTCACGGAACTGGGCCAGATCCAGACGCAGGGTACCGGCCACCTGTTTCATGGCTTTCACCTGGGCTGCACCACCCACACGGGATACGGAAAGACCCACGTCGATGGCCGGACGAACACCGGCAAAGAACAGGTCTTTGTCCAGAAAAATCTGGCCGTCGGTAATGGAGATCACGTTGGTGGGAATAAATGCGGATACGTCCCCTTCCTGGGTTTCGATGATGGGAAGGGCGGTCAGAGACCCGGCCCCCTTTTCATCACTGAGTTTGGCGGACCGTTCCAGCAACCGGGAATGGTTGTAAAAAATGTCCCCGGGGAACGCTTCACGTCCGGGCGGACGTCTAAGCAGAAGGGACACCTGGCGGTAAGCAACCGCCTGTTTGGACAGGTCATCATAAATGATCAGGGCATGTTCGCCCTTGTCTCTGAAATATTCTCCCATGGCACATCCGGCATAGGGTGCCAGATACTGCATGGCAGCAGATTCCGAAGCAGACGCCACCACCACAGTGGTGTAGTCCATGGCCCCATGTTCTTCCAGGGCCGCCACCACCTGAGCCACGGTCGATTTCTTCTGACCGCAGGCCACGTAGATGCATTTCATGTCCGTTTCTTTCTGGGCAAGGATAGCATCCACTGCCAAAGCGGTTTTACCAATCTGCCGGTCCCCGATGATCAGCTCTCGTTGTCCCCGTCCCACAGGGGTCATCCCGTCCACGGCTTTGGCGCCGGTATAGCAGGTTCATGAACCGATTTTCTGGCGATAACACCCGGGGCCACCAATTCCATGTTCATCATGGTATCGGAATTAATGGGGCCTTTTCCGTCAATGGGTTCTCCGGTCGTGGTAACCACCCGTCCCAGCAATGCCTCACCCACCGGAACAGATGCAATACGATCGGTTCTTTTGACAACGTCCCCTTCCTTGATGAGCTTGTCATCACCTAGGATGGCGATACCCACATTGTCGGATTCCAGGTTCAATGCAAGGCCCAGCACACCACCGGGAAACTCAACCAGCTCCATGGCCTTGACTTTTTCCAACCCATATACACGGGCAATCCCATCACCCGCAGACAGAACCACACCGGTCTCATTCAGATCAACCTTGGCGTCAAACCCCTTGATCTGATCTTTAATTATCTGGCTTATTTCTTCTGCTTTAATTTCCATTAGACACTCTCACCTTTTTTTAAAGTTTCCCTCATATTGATCAGCTGAGTTTTCACGCTGCCATCCAAAACAAGATCTCCGATTTTGGTAACCACACCGCCGATGAGACTTGGATCCTGTTCCACATCCAAAACAATTGTTTTCCCACTCTTTTTGACAGGCCGTCCCGGATTTTTTCCACGGCTTCCGAAGACAATTGTGTGGCAGAAGTAATGCTGGCTTTAACGATCCCTTTGAGTTCATCGGCCAGATCTTTGTAATACGAGGCAATATCTCTTAAATGCCCAATTCTTCCCTTATCAAAAAGCAACATAAGGAAAGAATTCATAATCTTGGACAGATTCGCTGATCTCAGAACCGCTTCCAGCACCTTTTTCCGGTCATTTTTGTTATACAGCGGATTGGTCAGAACCGCTTCAAAACCTTCCTGGGTGTCAAACAGGGACACCATGGCTTCAAGTTCTTCCTTATATAAATCCGCCTGGCCGTCTTCCTGGCCGATCATGATCAATGCCTTGGCATAACGCCTGGATACTGCTAAATTTTTCATTATGCCACCACCTTTTTCAAATAATCGTCCACCAATTTTTCCTGATCTTCAGATGAAATGGCGTTCTGAATAACTTGTTCCGCATGCGCCACCGCCTGGGCGGAAATCTCTTTCTGAAGTTTCATTCTGGCTGTCTTGAACTCCTGTTCGATAGTCCGCTTGGCCATGTCCTCCAGTTTTCCGCCTGTGCTTCCGCTTGAGCGATAATCCTTTTTTTGGCTTCTTCTCCCTGTTTGATGTACTCTTCGATGATCTGTCTGGACTCCTGATCCAGATTGTTGAACCGGGTCTGATATTCAGCCAGTTGTTTTTCAGCCTCGGCTTTTTTCTGTTCAAGGTCTTTCAGCTCATCCGCGATCTCTTTTTTCCGGGAGGAAAAAAAAGATTTCACCGGTTTTCTCCCCAGTAAAAACAGGGCAATGGCCAGCACCGCAAAGTTCAGTGTTTTCCAGGTATCGATGGTCAACCAGGAATTGTGAACCTCCCCATGACCGGACGAGGCCCAGGATGTGGCTGCGGCAACCCCGACAATCAGGGCTGTCATACCGGACACTTTAATCTGTTTACGTGTAAAGGTGATTTTTTTCATCAGATAGCCCTCCCCAGAATTTTTTCGCCGATGGCTTTGGCAAACACTTCCACCTCATTCTCCAGGGTTTTGCGGGCCTGCTCAGTTTCGTCTGCCACCTGTTTTTTGATCCGGGCAAGATTCGCCTGAGCCTTTTGATTAATCTGGTCGATAATTTCCCGTTCCTGCTTGGATGCCTCTTCCACAAAGGCCTCCTTTTTTTTCAAGCCCTCGGTTCTGGCTTGCCGCAACCCATCCTTGTAGGATTCCTCCTGGGAAGATAGATCAGCATTGGCTTTTTCAACGCCGGATTCAAGACCTTGAATCTTTGCTTTTCTTTCCAGAAGTATCTTGCGAATGGGTTTGTACAGCAATTGATTGAGGACAAAGAGCAGAATCAGGAAATTGATCATCTGATATACCAAAGATATATCAGGAATCACAGTTATCATAAAATTCCCTCCGCCAGTTAATAATTATAAAAAATACAACGACTTATATCTTAGCGGCCGCTTTTACGCAAAAACAGCCCAAATTCCGTATAAAATCGTGACTTCAGTACCATCCGGGTAACCATTTGTCAACATGGAATCAGAAAATATTTCCCACATTGGCGGGCATGGAACCGTTTGCGCACCACCGAATCAACTGGTGTAAAACCGGCGCATGCTGATATTGAGTAAAACACCGAACCCCACCATGTTGGTGATCACCGAAGACCCCCATAGGATACCAAAGGCAGGGGCATTCCCACCACCGGCATCAATCCCATGACCATCCCGATATTGATAAAAATCTGCCAAAAAACCATGCTCGTGATACCGAACGCCAGGATGGATCCAAAAAGGTTCCGGCAGTTATACGCGACGTTCAATCCCCAGCAAATCAACAAAAAATACAGCACCAGCAGCACCGTGCATCCGACAAGCCCCCACTCTTCCGCTAGAACGGAAAGAATAAAGTCCGTGTGCTGTTCAGGCAGAAAAGCCAGGGCGTTCTGGGTTCCCTTCAAAAACCCTTTGCCCGTAATCATGCCCGATCCGATGGCAATCTTGGATTGAATGATATGATACCCCGTCCCCAGAGGATCCCGGTCCGGGTCCAGGAATGTCAGAATCCGGGTCTTCTGATAGGCTTTAAGGCCGAAAAACCAGACAAGTGGAATGATCCCCGCACTCAGACCACCCAGAATCAGCAGCACCTTTTTTTCCACCTTGACAAACAGGGTCATGGCCCCGGCAATAAGCAGCAGCATTAATGCGGTCCCCAGATCCGGCTGAATGACGATCAGGCCCACCGGAATCATGCACAGAGCTGCCGGCCTGAGCAGTTGTCTGAAATTAAGCCCCACCGAAGACACCATGCTTGAATAGACCGATGCCAGACTGATAATCAATGCAATTTTCATCAGTTCGGACGGCTGGATGTTGACTCCGCCCAGAGACAGCCACCGTTGGGATCCACCGCCCGATCGGCCAAAAAAAAACACCCCGAGAAGAAGGATCACACACCCCGCATAAATGAATATGTTCAGCTTGTTCAATTTCCGGAAATCAAAAAACAGGACCGCTGTCATAATCCCGGCACCGGCTCCCATCCAGACAAGCTGCCTTTCAAACAGGGGATGAAACCCGGTTCCCTCCCATCCCGCCGTTACGGCGGAATAAAGGACCGTCAGCCCGCAGGCTGAGACAGCCAAAATCAGCAGCAGCAGCCCCCAGTCGAAATGTTCCAGCAAACGTCGGTCAAACATAGCGGTTTTTCATCCTTCAGGTTCGTTCTGGTCGGCTTTTTGAGGCTCCAGCAGACCCAGATAGTGTTTCACCAGTGTGCCTGCCACCGGGGCAGCTGCCGATGACCCATGTTCCCCATGTTCGATGATTACGGAAATGGCGATCACCGGATCTTCAGCCGGGGCGTAACACACAAACCAGGCATGGTCCTGAAGGGTTCGGACCTGCTTTTCATTGTCGAATTTTTCTCCGGTCTTCCTGGAAAACACCTGAGCTGTGCCGGTTTTACCCGCCATTTCAATCTGTTTGATCCGGATACTTCTTGCCGTCCCCCGGGATCCTTGGATCACATCGGTCATTCCCTGTTTCACCAGTTCCAGTGTTTTTTGCCTGCCGGTATTCCTCCGATGATTTCCGGATCGATTTGCGTCACCACACTCCCATGAACATCTTTCACGGTATTCACAATTCTGGGACGGAACAACGTTCCCCCGTTGGCAATGGCTGCCGTGAACACGGCCATCTGAAGGGGAGTGACCAGGTTGAAGCCCTGGCCGATACTGATGGAAAGGGTTTCTCCGGGGAACCATGGTTCGTTGAACCGCTCCCGTTTCCAGACTGACGTGGGAATCAATCCCTGTCGTTCATGGTTCAGGTCAATACCGGTGGGACGTCCCAATCCACAACCGTTGGCATACTGGGCCAGTGCATCCACCCCTATTTTTTCCCCGGCAAGATAAAAAAAGACGTCACAGGACTGGGCCAGTGCATCCACGACATTCAATTTTCCATGCCCATGTTTGCGCCAGCAGTGGTACCGCCGTCCCTTAAACATATAAAACCCCGGGCAATAGGTAGTGGTATGGCTGTCAATCAGGTTTTCTTCCAACGCTGCGATAGCGGTCAGGATTTTGTAAGTGGACGCCGGAGGATATTCCGCCTGAATCACTTTGTTGATCATGGGACGACCCGGATTCTCCATAAGTGCCTGCCAATTTCGGCTAGAAATCCCGCCGATAAAGTCATTTTGATTGAACCCGGGGTGACTCGCCATGATCAGAACATCCCCATTGGCCGGATCCAAAGCCACCACAGCCCCATCCCGATTTTGAAGCAAGTCTTCGGCCAACTGCTGGAGCGGCAGATCCAGCGTCAAATGAAGATTGTTGCCAGGCTCGGGTTCTACGGTTTTCAGCACCTTTACCACCCGGCCGTTCACATCCACTTCCACCTGTCTGCCTCCCCGCCGTCCCTGAAGATAGGATTCAAAACTCTGTTCCACCCCGTACCGCCCGATCTGATCTCCTGATTTGACGTGAGGGAAATCTCCGCTTTCCAGTTCTTCTTGATTCACTTCCCCCAGATATCCCAGAAGATGGGAGGCCAATTCCGGAAATATATAATGACGGGTGGGTTCTATCTCAACAAAAATGCCGGGCAGATCAAACCTATGTGCTTCCACAACGGCCAACTGATCCCTGGAGATGTCCTTTTTCAATAAAATGGGTCTGTAGAATGCGGCCGATCCCGCCTTCCGAATTTGATCCATTAAATCAACATAAGGTTCATGAATCAATGAAGATAAAAAAGAGACGGTGTCCGGCACGGAACCGGCATCCTCCAGCACAATCATCAGGTCGAAGGCCGGCCGGTTGTCAACCAGCAATTCCCCATGCCGGTCAAAAATAAGTCCTCTGGAAGGTTTGATACTTTTCAGGCGGACACAATTGCTTTCAGACAGCCGCCGATATTCCTCCCCTTTTATCAGCTGAAGATAAATCAGTCGAAAAAACAGCAGCATAAACACGATCAAAATGCAAAGACTGGCAATCATCACCCGCTGTTTCATCCAGTCCCGCTCTTTGTTTTTCAGCAACTCAACCATGTGCCCGGGTTCTTTTGCCTTCCTTGTTTTTGACGTGTCTCCGGATTATTTCCAGCCACCAACGGTTCCCTTTGGAAATCATTATGACCCCTAAAGGCACCAGCACTCCCCCCCCATGCCATCTGCCTGAGCATCAAAGTGATCTCCATTGACCCGATTCCTGAATAATCCTGACGGACAATGACCGAAAAAAGAAAAAAATGCCTGCTGAATCGCCACCGACAGCAAGCCGATGACCATAACAAACAGCGCATGCGTCTGGAAAACAATCTGCCGGAACAACCGAACCATCAAAAAAAATCCAGACATAAGAAAACACATGAATGAAAAACGGACCGCCGGAGATACTGTCCATGATAGCGCCGATACCGGCAATGGCCGCCAGGGTCAGATAATGGGAAAAATGAAGGCTGAAGAATACAACAAGGATGATAGTCAGATCAAAACAATAGAAAGATGCGGGTAATCCAGGAAGCAGCACGGTTTGAAAAACAACGAAAAAAAGGGTGATAAATCCCGCAAAAACCCAATTTCATTGTTTGTATACCAACACCTCTTCCAGTTTATCAAAATCCACGCTGGTTTGAACCATGATATCCTGAAACAATCGGGAATGATCTTTTTTTACATCCAGAACCGTCCCGATTTTCAATCCTTTGGGAAAGACCTGATCCAGACCTGAAGACACGATGACATCACCGGCATGAATCTCTTCCTTGCGCAACGCATAAACCAGCACACACCGGTTGTCTCCCCCTCCTTTAACGACCCCTCTGGCCCGCGTGTTTTGCACCAGAATATCGACAGCAGAATTCCGGTCGGTGATAAGCAGCACCCTGGAAAAATTGGGTGATACCTTTGTAATCTGACCGACAATCCCTTCCGGAATTACGATAGGGGCATTTTTTTTCAGACCGTGTTTTTCTCCTTTATCAATCATCAGGTTTTAAACCAGGGGGAGGGATCCCGGGCAATGACCCGGGCCGCCACATAGCTTCCGGATGCCGATGATGTGAATGCCAGGAACTTCTTCAGCCGGTCGTTTTCAACGGTCAGCTCCCGGTTCTGATTTTCAATCTGCCGGACCCGGGCCAGCTGATTTTTTAATTCAACGTTTTCCTGCGCTTTTGACACACAGGAAAAATAATTGTTCCAGATGGATGACACATACGTGACAGACCGCTGCACCGCCAGTTGAAACGGGGCCGTCAATGTGATCAGGACTTCTTCTGGACCCTGCATCTGAAAATTCTGACGGCTGGTCATACTGATCACGACCAGATTGATCGCGGCAAATAATCCCACCCCGATAATGATTAACATTTTACGGGAGAACATGCTCTCAATCGATCACCACTTCGGTTAGAATATCAATACTGTCCAGCGCTTTTCCACATCCCAGGGCCACAGTCGACAAAGGATCCTCCGCCACCACAATGGGAAGGCCGCTTTTTTCCCGGAGCAGTTTGTCCAGATTTTTCAGCAGTGCCCCGCCACCGGTCAGTACAATCCCGGAGTCCACAATATCGGCTGCCAGTTCCGGCGGGGTTTGTTCCAGGGCGATCCGCACGGTTTCCACAATGGCTTCAATCTGCTCGGAAATGGCCATCCGAACCTCTTCAGAATCAATGGCCAGAATTTTCGGAATCCCGGACACCAGGTCACGCCCCTTGACTTCGATGGTTTCAAGATTTTCCAGATCCGGATAAGCATTGCCGATGGTGGTCTTGATGATCTCAGCCGTGCGTTCTCCGATGAGCAGGTTGTATTTGCGCTTGATGTGCTGGCTGATGGAGGCATCCATCTTGTCTCCCGCCACTCTTAATGACCGGGTATAGACGATTCCGGCCAGAGAGATAACTGCAACCTCAGTGGTGCCGCCGCCGATATCCACCACCATGTTGCAGGTGGGTTCCGTGATGGGAAGGCCGGCACCAATGGCCGCGGCCATGGGCTCCTCAATCAGAAAAACCTCCCTCGCACCGGCAGATTCGGCCGATTCCCGAACCGCCCGCTTTTCCACCTGAGTGATGCCTGACGGCACAGCAATGATGATCCGGGGGCGCACCATGGTTTTCCGATTGTTATGAACCTTTCGGATAAAATGCTTAAGCATGGCTTCGGTCACTTCAAAATCGGCAATCACCCCATCCCGCATGGGCCGAATGGCGACAATATTACCAGGAGTCCGCCCCAGCATCCGTTTGGCCTCCATCCCCACTGCCAGAACTTTGCTTTTGGCCCGGGCGTCTGTTCTTACCGCCACCACTGAAGGCTCACTCAACACAATACCTTTTCCCTTGACATATACCAGCGTATTGGCCGTCCCCAGGTCAATGGCCAGATCGTTTGAAAAGGCGCCAAGCAACGAATCCGTAATAAAGTTCATTTTACCTCGTTTGTGTTCTTAAAAATTTTCAATTGAATAACAGGTACACGTGTCGATCATCTCCTGAAACACAGTTGCTAACAAAATTGATCGTTTTTTACAAGAATAAAGTCCAATGTCCTTGTTTATTATTTTCGTCAGCGTTTATTTTTTCGTCAGCCGAAATCACAAAAACAGCGGGCAATGCAGTCATGGATCTTTGGTCTGAATGCCCTTATCTTCTGATTGGCGCGGGAGGGATGCACCCGGTTGGTCAACAGAATGACAATCGCCCCGGTATCCGGATCCATCCAGAAAGAGGTCCCGGTAAATCCCAAATGTCCCACGGCCCGGGGTGAAAAAAAACTGTCCTGCCGATGATCCGGTTCTTGACGGGGTATCAAACCCTGCGGCCAGCGTATGGCCTGGATATTTGTGGACGAATTTCGCCGCCACAAAGGGGTCCAACACCCGAGAGGACCGCCGTTCCATGGCGTTCAAAATCTCCAGGCAGAGCTGAAAAACGGCTGCCGCAGATCCGAATAGCCCGGCATGTCCCTGAATCCCGCCTGAAACCCAGGCATTCTCATCTTCCACCTCCCCGGTAAGGACCCGTCCCCGCCAGGGACAATTTTGCGTGGAGATCAGCCGTGGCCGAACTTCCGGTAACAGAGGTGCGGCCAGATCGATAAAAAACAGATCATCAATCCCCAAGGGATGATACACCTGATCCCGGACAAACCGATCCAGCCGGACCTGCGTAACCGTCCGGATCATCCGGTCAAGCAGCATATACCCCAAATCACTGTAGACCTGATTCTGGCCAGGAAACGATGTCAACGGTTCAGACAAAACAAAAGAATCGATGGCCTGCAATGGATTTGATCGGGTGGCAGCCTGTCTGAAATATTCGCGATGAGCCGGCAGGCCGGATGTGTGCCGCAGCAGCATGTCCAGGGTGATCCGTGCTTTGGGGGTCCTGGCAGTCACCGGGAGATGGTCTTTCAGGGTTGCATCCGGATCCAGGCGCCCTTCCTGGACCAGCACCATCACGGCCATAGCCGTGGCCAAAGGTTTGGTGAGGGAGGCCAGGTCAAACAGGTCATCGGTTGCCACCGGGCGCCGGGTCTTCAGATCCGCCACTCCGAATGCCTGGAGATAGAAGATATCATTCCGCCGGGCACACAGCAGCACAGCCCCGGGAAACACATTGTCTTTGATGCCTTGGATCATCAGACGGGTCACCGGATCAGATCTCATGGCCGTCCTGTACTGTGTTGCCACCGCAGTGTCATGTCACCCGTGTCAATCCGAACCTGACAGCCCATGGGCAGCGAGAGGTTTACGGCACCATGCCCGGCCTCCAGGCCCGTTAATACAGGAATCCGGTATTCCCCGAAAATATCGGTTAATATCTCCGGCAGGTATTCAGGGTGGTCACACCGTTCAAACGTACCGGTGATTACCCCCTGAATCTGATCAAACAATCCGGCCAGTCTCATCTGGGTCAGCATGCGGTCGATTTTGTAGGCCGGTTCCCCCACATCCTCCAGAAACACCACCCCGTTTGAAAAATCCGGGGAAAACCCGGTTCCCAGCAGATGCACCAGTGTGGCCAGATTCCCGCCCACCAGGACACCGGCTGCCCGTCCCGGTACCACACACCCTCCCCGGGCAATAGATACCACGCATATCTGTCCGGTCAACGCATTCGAAAAAGCGGTGCAGGTGGCTGGGCCGGCGTTGACCAGGGAAACCAGGTTGGGGCCGTGAATCACGCCCATACCTGCCCGCTGCATCACAGGGATCAACAGGGCCGTGGCATCGGAAAACCCGATAAACAGTTTGGGATGAGTCCGAATCAGTTGCCAGTCCAGGTACGGCAGCATGCGCAGGGTTCCGAAACCGCCCCTGGCACAGATAATTCCCCTGATGTCCGGATCTGACACCAAGCCATGGATCACCTCGGCCCGGCACTGATCGTTGCCTGCCAGATACCGTTTCTGACCAAAATCTGATCGGGGGCCTTCACGCGGAACCCCAAGATTTTCAGACACTCGATTCCCTGATTCAGACGGGTTACGTCAAACCGGGCACCGGGGGCAGCGACCCCCACCTGATCTCCTTTTTCAAGAAACGGAATACGCATGATTTCCATGCTGGTATTTTGACAAAATCCAGAAAAATTGCAATACTGTTTATTTAAAAAATAATTTTAATTTCAAAGGATCTAATGCGTTCCTCCCATACCCCCAAAATCCTGGCACCGGCCGGGGACAAAACCACGTTTCTGGCAGCGCTTGCCGCAGGAGCGGATGCCATCTACTGCGGGCTGAAGCTGTTTTCCGCCCGCATGGAAGCCACCAATTTCAGCATCGAGGAGCTGTCCCGCCTGTCCCGGCTGGCAAAATCCCGGCAGGTTCAGGTACATATCGCATTCAATACCCTGATCAAGGAATCGGAAACGGACAAAGCGCTCCGTCTGCTTGCCAAACTGCACCGGTATGTGGCGTTCGACGTATTGATCGTCCAAGACCCGGCCGTCATTTCCCTTGCCAGGCAGGCGGGCATCACCCAGGACCTGCACCTGTCCACCCTGGGCAACCTTTCTTTTGCCGCAGGACTGGAACCCGCCCACACAGCCGGGTTTTCTCAAGTGGTGCTGCCCAGGGAATTCTCTTTGGACGACATTAGGGCCATGGCTGAAAAAACCCCCGATGAGATGTCCCTGGAAGTGTTTGTTCACGGGGCACTGTGTTACGCGATTTCCGGCCGGTGCTACTGGAGTTCCTGGTTCGGCGGAAAAAGCGCACTGCGGGGCCGGTGTGTCCAGCCATGCCGGCGGATATACCAGCTCAAGGGGGAGAAACACCGGTATTTCTCCTGCATGGATTTTTCAGTGGACGTGCTGGCCAGAGTACTCGGGGAGATCCCGGAAGTAGCCACCTGGAAAATCGAAGGCCGGAAAAAAAGCCCCCATTATGTGTATTACACGGTCAAGGCGTTTCAACTGCTCCGGGATCGTCCCTCTGAAAAAAAACAGGCCCTGATCTATCTGGACCATGCCATGGGACGGATTTTCACCCACTATCACCTGTTGTCCCACCGCACGCAAAACCCACTGGATCATCAAAACGACACGGAATCCGGCCTGTTTTTAGGCTGGGTAAGGAACCCGGCCGCCCCCTTTTTCATCACCAGAGAACCACTGTTCACTGAGGATCTGCTGCGCATCGGCAATGAAGAAGATGCCGGGCACTTCATTCACAAAGTCACCCGTAGTGTGCCCAAAAAAGGAAAATTTGTTTTACCCCGGCACATGCGGCAAAAAGTGAAAAAAGGGGCCCCGGTGGTTCTGATCGATCGCCGGACCGATGAATTGTCTCAGCTGCTCGAATCCCTGGATGCACAGCTGTCCGCCATTGACCGGGTCCAGGTCCGGCCCCTGCCCCAAACTAAGAAGCCAGCCAAAGACCCTGTCCAGAAACCCCGGTCCGCCAAAGCCCGAAACCGCATCATAGATCTTCACGTTTCCCGAAAAATCCAGGGATCATTAAAGAGATCTGGGAGTTCAGGCATCTGGATCTCCGGCAGCCGATACAGCACCCGCCCGAACAAAGCCACCTGGCTGTGGCTGGATCCGTCCATTTTCCCGAAAGAGGAATCCCTGTGCCGGCAATTCATTGCCACTGCCCTGAAAAAAGGGGCCCGCCACTTTGTTTTAAATGCACCATGCAGATCGGTCTGTTTGAGAACCCGGACCGCCTGAATCTGTGGGCCGGTCCTTTCTGCAACATCACCAATACCCCTGCCATCCGGGTACTGAAACGTCTCGGGTTCAAGGGGGTGGTCATTTCTCCGGAAATGAACAAAAAAAACGTGCTGTCCCTGCCGGAAGCGTCTGTGCTTCCTTTAGGGATCGTGGTCCGTGGGAACTGGCCCCTGGCTGTCTCCCGAACGCTTTCGCCCAAACTGTCTCCGGGAAATTTTTTCACCAGCCCCAAAAATGAAGGGGCCTGGGTCACCCGGTCCAACGATCTGTATTACATTTATCCAAACTGGTCCCTGGACCTGACCCCCCACCGAAAAACCCTGGAACAGGCCGGATATACCTGCTTTGTCACCCTGGAGGAACCGGTCCCCAAAGGGGTGTTTCTCAAAAACAGACCCGGGTTGTGGAACTGGGACCTGAAACTTTTATAGTAAAGATGACCCGGCCATACTTTCTGGAAGGCCGGGTCGAGAATGTTTGACTAAGTCAAGGGGCAAAAAAAGCTCAGGGCTTGATCCGGATGGACGGATACAGGCCCTTACGTTCTCCGGTTCGGTAAGGCTGGATAATGTTGAAAGAGATATGCTGGTCGTCCTGGGCATGTCCCCTTTTTTCGCCATCTTTGTAGAATGCGCCGTTGAGCAGCAGGATATGGTGGAGCCGGTTCTTGAACGCCTCGATAAAAACCGAACCTTTTCCGTAAAATGTCATTTTCCCGATGCTCAGACTGTCTCTCACTTCTGCCAGGTCATCAAGGGCAATGGTGTGATCTTTCACATCTTCCTGGACCGGATCAGCCCCCACACCAGATGTTCATCCGGAATATGAACGGGGTGTTCCGGGTCCAAGATGGTGTGGGGCATGACGATACAGCCCTCCCCCAGATGGATGCGGGCGGTTTCCTTGCCGTTCAGAAACGCATTAAACCCCACGAAGCACCCCTGTCCCACATCCGCATGAATGATTTTGCCGCCATGGGCGGTAATACACATACCGGCAAGACGGGAATTGACAATATAGGTATTCTCCTGGGCATTGGACCCGTCCCCCATCACCGCATTTTCCAAGACGCCCGCTGTGCCACCAACACATTATTGCCGATTCGGGTTTTCCCCAGGATAACGGCATACCGGTTTACGGCAGACGTATTCGGTGCCTGGTACGGCTCCAGGTTCATGACATCAAAGAGTTTTTCGTAGGATTCCTCTCTTTCTTTAACAAAATCATACATGATACCCCGGGGCTGGTGCTGATCGTTGGTCCCCACAAAATAATCCAGTGCCTGTTTATCATATTTGAATTTGAACTCGAAATTTTGACTCCGGATCCAGATGGTGCCGGGATCAATCTTGCGGTGGAACAGCTCACCCATCTGGACATAGGAAAATTCCCCCACAATGCACGAATGCAGGTTCATCAGATCCACCGTGGCAAAGGGACCTAAAAAACATCCCTCCAGGGTGGACCCGTGGATGTTGACATAATGGGTGGAAATGGTGTTCCGGATGCCGAATTCTTCCGGGCTTTCCGGGTTATGGGAGTTGCTGTGCACCAGGGTTTTATACAACAGGCTGTCCCGGATGGTGATCACCTCATCTTCCACCAAAGGGATAGCCTTGGCGCACCGGATGTTGTCACCTTCGCGCTTGAGCTCATCTCCCCGGATATCGCTTTTATAGATGGCAGATCTCCCCACATAGCATTTGCCAAGAAAATAACTGCCGGCAATATTGGAATTTCTGAAATGAAAATAGATGGGATGTTGGGAGGTGATGCCATAGAATGCGTAGAATTTGAGCATTTTTTCATGATCCAGCGCATGGGTCACAAAGGGTTCGGTATCAAATTCAAACTCATCCAGGTTCACGTTCACACGGCTGATGATTCGGTCGGCCAATTGCTGTAACTGATTCATTGTCGTGCCTTTCATTGTTAAATAATCTTGAATATGCATGCTTTGTTATTTTGCATGAAGGATACATTCCGATTCATATACCATAGGAAAACACTTGGATACAAGACATATCGACTTTCTTCTTTCTGATCAGAGGGCTGCATTCAGCCGGATGCGAGAACAGATTTTTCAAAACGCTTAAATCTAAAGAAATGATGCGGTCAACTGAAAAAACAACCGTCCCTGCCGGAATCTTTTTCTTTTCAGATGATTCCGGCAGGACACGGCCATTATTTAAAAAAAGTCAAAAATCCGTGGAGGTTGGTCAGCGGATGTGGCGGGCACCCGGGAATAAACAGGTCCACAGGAAGGATGCTTTCGAGACCTTTGGCCACTTCAGGACTGCCGAAAAACGGCCCGCCCATGATGGTGCAGCTGCCCACGGCAATCACCAACCGGGGTTCGGGCACCGCCTCATAGGTCTGTAGCAGTGCGGTTTTCATGTTCCGCGATATCGGGCCGGTGACCACAATGGCATCGGCATGGCGCGGCGAGGCCACAAAATTAATACCGAACCGGGCCAGGTCGAAAAACGGGGTGGCCAGCACGTTCAAATCCGCTTCACACGCGTTGCACCCGGCGGCCGACACCTGGCGCAGCTGCAGGGACCGGCCGAACAGTTTCTTGAAATGCTGTTTTGAATGCCGGGCCAGGTCCGGCAGGGTCCCGTCGGTAATCAGATCCGACCGGTTTGCCGTGGAAATCTCGTAATCATTAGTAAAAGAGACAAAAGTCTTTTCCGACACCCGTTCACAGGTACCGCAGAACACGCACCGTCCCATGTCGATCGTCTTATCCGCCGTATTGATGGCATCCTGGGGACAGGCATCGGCACAGGCCCGGACCACGGAAGGATCCGCATCCATGTTGATATCAGGCCGTCCCCGGTAGCGGGGAAAGACCGCGGGTTTCTCTTTGGGGTAATTACAGGTGCGGTAGCCTTGTTCAAACCGGTTTTTAATACGCTGAGCATGGTGGCAAACTCTCTTTATCCGTTAAATTCAGAAAAACCCATCACCCGGATCCGCCCGGCACCAGGGCCGGCCGGTTGATCATCACAGATCAAACCCGCAGTAAGACAGGTTGAAACTTTTGTTATTCAAAGGAAAATCTGAAATCCCCGTGTCCCGGAGCGCCATGGCCAGGCCGTTCCAGTTGTGAAAGGACGGGTCCTTGACCTTGTACCTCAGAATCTCCCCTGCCCCATCAGTGAGCAGGGCATGGGATACCTCGCCTCTCCAGGCTTCGTTGAGCGTGACACTCAGACTGTCCGGCGGCAGAGCCGGAAAGATTCCGTCCATCACCCGGGTGGCCACAGGCCGGTCGATCAGTGACTGGATCATCTCCAGAGACTGGAGCACTTCGTCGCGCCGGACCAGGCACGGGCATAGACATCCCCGGACAGTTTGGGGTTTTCCGGCACCTTGAGATATGCGTAGTGCTCGGTGGGAAACCAGCGCCGCACATCATAGGCCAGCCCGCTGGCCCGGCCGGCCGGCCCCACCAGCCCCA
>LQAJ01000193.1_pt1 | contig 23326 bp, 22 predicted proteins | sample 1535811 | NCBI WGS metagenome assembly LQAJ01 (sample SAMN04331587, study PRJNA305678) | bioreactor metagenome | isolation source: bioreactor_6 inoculated with Wadden Sea sediment 2nd replicate of a... | place: Germany: Wadden Sea, Janssand Flat
ATTACCCCCCCTTGACATGACTACTGTTTTGCAAATAATACCTCTATTGTGTTATTTTTTTTTAATTTTCGTGTTCACCATAAGATACACGTCAAGCTCAACGGGAGCAAAGGAGCTATCCTATGTCAGGATGCACGCCAAAGTCAGCACCGGTCGTAACGCCGGTCGACTTGTCTTCAATCCACCCCAACAAGGAGGGAACAATGAAAAAGATTGAAGGCGTCATGTACCAAGCCAACGCACCGAAGGGAGTCGATCCGGACAGCATCTTTTTTGTCCAGGTAGACGCCACCAAGTGTGAAGCCTGTGGTTCATGCGAAGAAGTTTGCGGGACCGGCGCAATTCAGTCCATCAATGAAGATGGTATTCGTCAGGTCATTGACCCTGCTGCCTGTATGAACTGCGGACAATGCCTGTCCAACTGTCCTTACGGCGCTATTTACGAAGGCGTCTCGTATGTTGACGAGATATTCGAAAAACTTAAAGACCCGGATACCGTAGTCGTGTCCATGCCCGCCCCGGCAGTCCGCTACGGCCTTGGCGAAAGCTTCGGCGCCGCCACCGGCACCTACGTCGGCGGCCAGATGCATGCAGCACTGCGCCAGCTCGGCTTCGACTACATCTGGGACAACGAGTTCACAGCCGACGTCACCATCATGGAAGAAGGCACCGAACTCATCCAGCGCGTTCAGGAACAGGGCAAGAAAGACGCCCGTCCCCTGCCGCAGTTCACTTCCTGCTGCCCGGGCTGGGTCAAGTTCGCCGAGACCTTCTACCCGGACCTGCTGCCCAACCTGTCCAGCTGCAAATCGCCCATCGGCATGCTCGGCCCCCTGGCCAAGACGTACGGTGCGCATGAAACGCACACAGAAGCCAAGAAGATCTACACGGTTTCCATCATGCCCTGTATCGCCAAGAAGTACGAAGGCCTCAGGCCCGAACTGGCCGACAGCGGTTTCCGTGACATCGATGCCACGATCAATACCCGCGAACTGGCGGCAATGATCAAGACAGCGGGCATCAACTTCAACAGCCTGCCCGAACAAAAGCCCGACCCGGCTCTGGGCGATTCCACCGGTGCTGCCACCATCTTCGGCACCAGCGGCGGCGTCATGGAAGCAGCTCTCAGGCTCGCTTACGAGGTTCTGTCCGGCAAGAAGCTGAAAAACCCGGAAATCAAGGTCGTCCGCACCCACGAAGGCATCAATACAGCTGACGTCAAGGTGCCCGGATTCGGTACTGTCAAAGTCGCCGTGGCCAGTGGCCTCAAGAATGCCGCCAAGCTGTGTGATGAAGTACGGGCCGGAAAATCTCCGTACCACTTCATTGAAATCATGAGCTGCCCCGGCGGTTGTGTAAACGGCGCAGGCCAGCCTCTCGATCCGGAGATCACCGCATCCCTGTTCAGAAGCACGGTCGCCAAGATCAACCAGCGCTTCCGGGCACGCAAGGTCACCGCATAAGGAGGAATGAAGATATGAAAATGAATAGACGTGGTTTCATCAAGGCCTGCGGCATCATGACCGGCTATGCAGTCCTCAGCGTCAACATGACAAAGGTCGCTATTGCCAGCGCCATGGACTTTGTGGGTCTGCGCCAGAAATCCGTATACGATGCTGACGCCAACTCCAAAATCTACAAGCTCAGAAAGTCTCAGGACAATCCCATGGTCAAAAAGATTTATGACCACAAAACGGGTTTCCTGCATGAAGGCCCCTGCGGTCATATGTCCCACCACCTGCTGCACACGCATTATGTCGACCGCACGCCCGTGTGAAGGCTCTCAAGGCCAAAGGCTTCAAGCTGAACTTCTAACACCGTCAAACAGCGTTGTCCTGCGGCGAGGATTCCTCTGACCCAAGGGCCAAACGCTTTCCCTTCCATTCACTCCATTCCATTCTTCCCCTGCCCATCCAGCATCATTTCGCCTGCTTTGCTCAAGTTGCTTTGCCTGCTTCTCGTGTCACCTTTTTTTAAAAAGTTATACATTTAATGTAATTTTTTCTTGATTAGTATTATTCTTTCGCTTATGAATTTCCCCAAGAACACCTCCGACCGGAGAAAATCTGCCTGCGGCAAGGGTTAGCCTGAACCTCAGGGTGGAGCCTTCTGGATTTCTGCCCTTACCGTACCGCAGTTGTATGATCCTGAAGCTCCCTCCTTTACCGCATGCAGATTGCCCGGACTGAAAACCGGGCTTTCTCCTTTGCGGGAAAGCAACAAAAGAAAGGATCATCACATGGAAAAACGGCTCGGCATCATCGGCATAATCATCACGGACAGATTCAAAACGGCTCCGGCAGTCAATGAGATTCTCTGCGAGTATGGAAAAATCGTGGTTGGTCGCATGGGACTGCCTTTCAAGGACAGGGGCGTAAACATCATTGATCTGATCGTTGAAGCGACTACCGACGAAGTTGGAGCGTTGACGGGCAAACTCGGCATGCTGGAAGGCGTGCGGGTCAAATCACTTCTGGTCTAAAACAGGGAGCAAACTCATGAAACAGGACAGCACATTAGACGGCAAACTGCAAAATTTCATCGACGAGGAAACCATCCGGGCCGAGATGGCCAAAAGCGAGAATCCCAGCCCCGGACTGATCAAGGAAATCCTTCTCAAGGCCGAAGAAAAACAGGGACTGGACCCGGACGAGGCCGCAGCCCTGCTCCGCAACACCGACCGCGAACTGGATGAGGCCATCTTCGAGACCGCCATCAACATCAAGAAAGCCATCTATGGCAATCGACTGGTGGTCTTCGCCCCGCTCTACATCACCAACGAATGTTCCAACCAGTGTCAGTACTGTGGATTCAAGGCGGCCAACAAGGAACTGGACCGGCGCACCCTTTCCCCTGAGGAAATCAAAAGTGAAGTCGAAGTCCTTGAAAACATCGGCCACAAACGGCTGCTGCTGGTCTACGGTGAACATCCCACTCTGGGCGCGGACTGGATCGCCGAAACCGTCAAGGACGTGTACTCGGTAACCTCGGCCAAGAGCGGCGAAATACGGCGCGTCAACATCAACTGTGCCCCGCTGGACGTGGAAGGATTCCGCAAACTGCACGAAGTGGGCATCGGCACCTACCAATGTTTTCAGGAAAGCTATCACCGTCCTACCTATGAGAAACTGCACAAGGCAGGACCCAAAAGCGATTTTCTGTGGCGTCTGCACGCCATGCACCGCGCTCAGGAGGCAGGCATCGACGATGTGGGCATGGGAGCCCTGTTCGGACTGTACGACCCGGTCTACGAAGTTCTGGGCCTGCTTCACCACGCACGACAGCTGGAACGTGACTGGGGCGTGGGACCGCACACCATCTCCTTCCCCAGACTGGAGCCGGCACTGAACGCGGACATCGCCTACAACCCGCCGTACCCGACCACGGACCACGAATTCAAGAAAATCGTATCAGTGCTGCGTCTGGCAGTGCCGTACACAGGACTTATCCTGACCACCCGCGAAAATGCCGAATTCCGCAAGGAACTGCTGGAAGTAGGCGTGTCCCAGCTCTCGGGCGGCTCACGGACATACCCCGGCGCGTACAGCGACCCGGAATATGACAGGCCCGACGTGCAGCAGTTCTGTGTCGGCGACAACCGCAGCCTTGACGATGTCATTCAATCCATCGTCGGCGAACACGGATACGTACCGTCATGGTGTACCGCCTGTTACAGACTGGGCCGCACGGGTGAGCATTTCATGGAGCTGGCCAAAACAGGCTTCATCCAGAAAATTCTGTCTGCCCAACGGGTTGCTGACTTTCAAGGAATACCTTGAAGACTACGCGTCCGAGGAGACAAAGAGAGTGGGTGAAGAACTCATCCGCAACGAACTTGAAAACTATGCCGATCCCGAACGCAAAAAGCTGCTCACGGACCGAATGGCCCGCATGGAAGCAGGCGAACGGGATCTCTACATCTAGGTGGAACACGAATGAGACTTACCGCGGGAATAGAAGCGCTGGATATGCCGGCCCTTTTCAGGGCCGCCCGCAGAAGAATCATTCTCCATGCTGCGGTGTATGGGGCTTTTGCAAAATCGCCCCCGCACCGCAGCAGTCTGGAGACGACTCTCCGCAGGCCTGACTTCAACCGGCTCGACGTCATCGTCGTGGAACCGGGACACGATGCAAAGTGGATACACTCCTTTCTCGGAGCGCTCAGGTTCGGCATTTCCATTCAAGGCATCAGGGACGAGATAGAATCGTCACATCGATACATGACCGAAATGCAAGCCCGGTACCCGGACAAGATTCACCTGCATCCCGTCCGCCGACTGCCGTGTCTGCCGATAGTCGTTGCCGACGACACCATTGTCTTCGGTCAATATGCCCATGCGGAAGAACATGCTCCGCAAGGGTTCTGGGGGGCTTGTCGAAACCGATGTCGAGCGGCTGCTGCGATGGGCCGAAACCGGCAAGACACCGACAGAAGCAAACAATGAAGACCTCGCAGCCTTCCGGCTGGTCAACGAATGCGTCCGCGCAATGAACACCAACCAAAACGAATCACAACCATGAACACCCTGACTGAACAAGAAATCCTCGCCTATCTGGTCGGAGCAGACGACAAAGAACTGTTCGGCCGGGCCGAAGCCACGAAACAGGAAGTTTTCGGCAACGAGGTATACCTCCGCGCCATCATCGAATTCTCAAACATCTGCGACAAGAAATGCCACTATTGCGGCCTGCGCGCTCCCAACAGCACGATTTCCCGCTACCGCATGGATGTTCAGGCAATCCGTGACACGGCAGCCGCGGCAGCAGATGCTGGGGCAGGAACAATCGTTCTCCAGTCCGGTGACGACTTCGGGTATTCCACACAGGTCATTGGGGAACTTGTCCGAGACATAAAGGAACGCCATGACGTGGCAGTTACCCTGTCACTGGGGGACCGGGGCCTGGACGAATACGAATTCTGGCGTGACTGCGGCGCGGACCGCTGCCTGCTCAAACTGGAAACGACCAATCCCCGCCTGTACAAACGAATCAGGGGCGGCGAAGATTTCTCGGCACGTCTCCACAGGGTTCAGGGCATACGCGACATGGGCTACGAAATCGGCTCCGGCGTGATAGTCGATCAACCCGACTCCGACATGATTACCACCCTTCGCGACATCCTGTTTCTCACCCAGCTGGACCTCGACATGATCGCCATAGGGCCGTTCATTCCGCACCCGCACACACCGCTGGGCAACGCGCGCCCCGGCAGCATTACGCTGTCGCACAGGGTAACGGCCCTCCTGCGCATCCTCAATCCCCACGCCAACATTCCGTCCACATCGGCTCTGGGGACCGAAAGTCCCAAGGAACGGCAACGGGCCCTGACCAGAGGATGCAACGTCCTGATGCCTTCCATGACACCCGAGGAGCACCGCAGGACTACAACATTTACCCCGGTAAAAACGAGGCCATCTCGGCATCAAAACACTCACTGGATAGTGCCAAAGACATGATCCGTTCACTGGGCCTGACACCCTCGTCCTCAAAAGGTCCCTCAAAAAAAAGCCCCCATGTCCATGAAAGTTCCACGCAGAATACGGTTGGACCTTGCGCTCACAGGGAGACGGAACGGGAACTGGTCGCCGCAGATTAACCAAACCACGAATCCGAAAACAGACATCATCGGACCTGCCTGTAAAAATCCCCGTAGCGAACATATCGCTACGGGGATTCTCTACATTATCACTTTACGGAACAGGGCATAACACCCGTCAGTTCATCGCATCAATTCGAATCAAGGTGGCAGCAGGCGAAACGGCCGGGGGCTATCTCCCGACGCTCCGGGGCGACCTGTTTGCAGATATCCATGGCATGGGCACAGCGCGGATGAAAATGACAGCCGCTTGGCGGGTCCAGAGGAGATGGAATCTCACCCTTGAGCGGGGAGAAATCCACGTCACGCTTGTCCAGCCTCGGCACCTCGTTGAGAAGCGCCTGCGTGTAGGGATGAAACGGCGAATCAAACAACTCGTCCACCGGCGCGGTCTCCACGATACGGCCCAGATACATGACCGATATCCTGTCGGAGATATGCTCCACCACGCCAAGGTCATGCGAAATAAACAGGCAGGTCAGATTGTGCTTCTCGCGAATGTCCATGAACAAATTGAGAATCTGCGCCTGAATGGAGACATCGAGCGCGGCAACGGACTCGTCGCACACCAGACATTCCGGCTTCACCGCCATGGCGCGGGCAATGCCGATACGCTGGCGCTGCCCCCCGGAGAACTGATGCGGATAGCGGTTCTTGTAGGACGGGTCCAGACCGCACTGCTCCATGACGTCGGTCAGATACCCATCAAGCTCCCCATTCGTGGTCAGCCCATGATACAACGGCGCTTCACCGATGATGTTCTTGACCCGCTTGCGTGGATTGAGCGACGCGAAAGGGTCCTGAAAAATCATCTGGACGTTGATGGCATAGTCGAGTTTTTCGGCGTCGTTCATGAAGGCGACGTCCTGGCCCTTGTAGAATATCTTCCGCTGGACTGAGGCAGGATGTCACAGATCATGCGCCGAGAGTCGACTTGCCGCAGCCGGATTCTCCGACCAGCCCGACCACTTCACCGGGCATGACGAACAGGTTCACGTCGTCCACAGCCTGAACGCGCTCCTCGGTAATCTTCGCGCCCAAGGCACGGGCCGCCTTGGAAGCGAAATCCAGTTTCTTCTCGAACACCCGGCTGACGTTCTCGCAGCGGATGAAAGGTGTCTGATCACTCATAATATTTCTACGCCCTCTCTTACGATTGTTTGCCGGGATGGAAGCAGCACACCTTGCGGCCATCATCCATGACGGTGACCGGCGGCACTTCAAGACAGGCATCCGAACTGCGCTGGCAGCGCATGCGGAACGGACACCCTTCCGGCAGGTTGATAAGGGACGGCGTCATGCCGGGAATCTGATACAGCGGTTCACCCCGCTTGTTGCGGCTGGGAACCGATCCGATAAGGCCTTCGGTGTATGGGTGCAGCGGCGCGTCAAGTACCTCCTGCACCGGCCCTTCCTCAATGATGGTTCCGGCGTACATGACAGCCACACGGTGAGCCAGACCCGCGATAACGGTCAGGTCGTGCGTAATCCACATGAGCGCCATGTCCGTCTTGCGGCAGAGCTTCTGCATTTCGGAAAGAATCTGCGCCTGAATGGTGACGTCCAGAGCCGTGGTCGGCTCATCCGCGATGATAAGGTCCGGATTGTTGAGCAACCCGGTAGCAATGGCAACACGCTGTCGCATGCCGCCGGAGAACTGATGCGGGTACGCCTTGATACGCTCCTCAGGCGAAGGAATGCCGACCATGGCGAGCGCTCGACGCAGCGACGGCGGGCCTCGCTCCTGCTCACCTTTTCATGTGTGCGGATGGCTTCGATCATCTGGGTGTCGATCCGCAGCACCGGATTCAGGGTCATCATGGGATCCTGAAAATCATGGCAACCTCATTGCCACGGAAGGACGCCACTGGGATTCGGACTGGCCGACCAGTTCCCTCCCCTTGAACTTGATGGAACCGCCCGCGATCTTGCCCGGAGGATCGACCAGTCCCATGATGGAAAACCGGTAACCGATTTTCCGGAACCGGACTCGCCCACGATGCCGATGACCTCACCCTTGTTGATGGTCAGGGATATGCCGTTGACCGCCTTGACCACACCGGCGCGGGTGTAGAAGTAGGTTTTCAGATTCTGTATGTCGAGAAGAGGGGTAGTCATCGCTTCAACCTCGGATTCAATACGTCACGTAACCTGTCGCCCACCAGATTGATGCAGACGATCAGGACCAGAAGGGCCACACCGGGATACACGCTGATCCAGTAGTAGCCGCTCTGCAGATACTTGAAGCCGTTGGCGATGAGCAGACCCAGCGACGGCTTGGTGATGGGCATGCCCAGCCCGAGAAAGGACAGGGTCGCTTCCAGAGCGATGGCACCGGCCACCTTCACGGTGGATATGACGATCAGTTCGGGCGTACAGTTGGGCAGTACGTGTCCGAACATGATCCGCCGCTGCGGCAGGGCCAGACATTTGGCCGCCTCGACATATTCCTTGTTGCGCTCCACCAGCACGTTACTGCGGATGGCGCGGGCATAGTAGGCCCACTGCACGATGACCAAGGCGAGGATAATCTTGTCGATCCCCTTGCCGAGAATGGCGAGCAGAATGAGTGCCACGAGAATGGCCGGGAAACTCAGTTGCAGATCAACCGTCCGCATGATGAAGGCGTCGGTTTTCCCGCCCCGGTAAGCTGCCCACAGCCCGATGATCGAGCCGATTATCAGCGCGATAATGGTTGAAACCACACCGACACCGAGACTAATGCGCAACCCGTACAGAATGGAGCTGAGCATGTCGCGGCCCTGACTGTCTGTGCCGAGCACGTAGGTAACGGCTTCATCCATGGACTTGGAACCGGGGGCCAGCTTGGAATCCATGATGTCGATGGACATCAGGTCATACGGATTCTGCGGTGAGATATACGGTGCGAGAAGCGCCACCGAAACAATGACCGCCAGCAGGATCAGACCGATGGTCGCGACCCTTGACTCGAAGTATTCCTTGATAGCCTGCCAGAGCAGGGATTCGTTTTGTACTGCCATGTCCCCCTCCTAGCGTTCGTCGCCCAGGCGAACCGGGGATCAAGGATCGAGTACAGGACGTCCACGATCAGGTTGATGATAATGAACATGGTCACCGTAATCAGCAGGTAGGCCACGATAATGGGCCGGTCCAGAACGCCGATGGAATCAATGACCAGCTTGCCCATACCGGGCCAAGCAAAATAGTTTCGGTAACAACGGCAAAAGCGATCAGGTTGCCGAGTTCCATGCCGAGCACCGTGATGACCGGAATCATGATGTTCTTCATGACATGCAGCCCGATGATGCGGGTGTTGGACAATCCCTTGGCCCGCGCGAACTTGACGTAATCCATCTGCAGGTTTTCCTGCACTCCGGCACGGCTCAGGCGAATTGCAAGCGACGTCTTGAAAAGAGCGAGGTTGGTGGCCGGAAGAATCAGATAGGTCAATCCTTTCCACGACAGAAAACTGACCTGCATACCGAGGAACTCCGTGGTCGGCCCTCGTCCGCCCGAAGGCAGCCAGCCGAGATGCACGGAAAAAACGATGATCATCATCAGCCCGACCCAGAACGTGGGCAGGGAAAATCCAAGGATGGAAAACCGCATGATATTGCGGCCGATCCAGTTGTCATGCTGGATGCCAGCGACCATGCCGAGCGGGATACCGAGAAACACGGCCATGAACATGGCGGTAAAGGCAAGCTCAAGGGTGGCCGGAAGCCGGTTGAGGATGATCTTCAGGGCAGGCTCGTTGTAAACGAACGAGTTGCCGAAGTTCCCGTGCAGAGCACCCTTCAAAAAGATGAAATATTGTTCCCACAGCGGCTTGTCGAGCCCCAGATCCCTGACGGCACGGGCGTATTCTGCGGGTGAAGCGTCAGGCGCGATCAGGATGTCGATGGGATTGCCGATGTAGAAAACACCGACAAAAACCAATACCGACATAACAAGAAGCACGACAGCGCTTTGCGTTATGCGACGGATAAGAAACGCGAGCATGTATTACCTGATTTTTTAGAGTAAAATGAGGGGACGCGCCCAGCACGTCCCCTCATTGCCATTGATAAGGGAAACCCTACTTGACGCTGATTTCGCGCGGCAGGGTGTAGCCGTCGGTACGGCCGTTGTAATCGAGGCCCTTCTTGGCTGCCCAGACGTTCACCTGATAGTGGATGGGCACGATGCCGACCTGGCCGATGCCCTCTTCAGTGGACTCGATGATCAGCTGGTTGTGCTTTTCCGGGTCAACGGTGACAAGAGCTTCTTCCAGCTTCTGGTCAACGATGGGGTTGGAGAAACGGCCGCGGTTGGAAGCGCCGAAGCCCTTTTCCTTGTCATAGGTATGCAGCAGGGAGGCGATGCAGTTGGACTGTTCACCGGTGTCAGTGGCCCAGCCGACGAGCATCAGGCTGAATTCCAGAGCGGAGGCCTTACCGAAGTACACGGCCTTGGGCATGGTGTTGACTTCGGTTCTGATACCGATCTTTGTCAGCATCTGCGCGATGGCCTGAGTGATGTCACCGTCGTTGACGTAGCGGTCATTGGGACCGTGGATAGTAATCTTGAACCCTTCGGGGTAACCGGCTTCGGCGAGGAGAGCCTTGGCACCCTTGGGATCATAGGCTTCAGGCTTCAGCTTGGTGCTGGTGCCTTCATACCCGTCGGGGACCATCTGGCTGGCGGGTACTGCCAGACCTTCCATGATGCGGGCGACGATGGCGGGACGGTTGATGGCCTTGGAAATGGCCTTGCGGACGCGAACGTCAAGCATGGGGTTCTTGATCTTGTTGCCTGCATTGTCGGTAACCATGGGGGTGTCCTCACGGTTGGAGTCGAGGTGCAGGTAGATCAGACGGGTGGAAGGCGACTTGAACAGCTCCACGCCAGCAGTCTTTTCGAGATGCTTCACGTCTGCCGGGGAACGAAGTTGATCAGATCAACGTCACCGGACTTGAGCGCGGCGACGCGGGTACCGTCATTGGTGATGGGCCGAACGATGATACGCTCGAAAGGCATCTTGCCGCCCCAATACTCGTCATTGCGTTCGTAGACGATCTTGTCACCACGGGCCCATTCGGCCAGCTTGTACGGACCGGTGCCGATGGCGGCTGCGCCGGAGTTGAAATCTTCGGTGGTCTTGCCTTCGGCGGCTTTCTTGGAAACGATGGTGAAAGCTGCGAAGTTACGCGGCATGAGCGGAGACGGCTTCTCGGTGTGCACACGAACGGTCAGGGGATCAACGATCTCCACTTCCGTGATGGCACTGACTGCGAAAGTAAAGGATGACGGGCTATTGGGAACGGTGGGGATACGCTCGATGGTGTATTTCACGTCCTCGGCGGTGAAAGGAGAACCGTCATGGAATTTGACGCCTTCACGCAGCTTGAATTCCCATACCGTATCGGCAACCGGTTTCCAGGAAACGGCAAGACCGGGCTGCATTTTCTGACGCTCGTCCTGAAGAATGAGCTTGTCGAAAACGTAAATAGCCATCTGGTTGTTACTGGTGACATTGTGAAAGTGCGGGTCGAGAGAGGTAGGTTCGCCCTTCAGGCCGAGGGTCAAATCCTTGGCCATCGCAAAGGATGCGCCAAGCACCAGACTCATCAGGACGACGAAGCTGATCAGCAATTTTCTCATCAAATATCTCCTTGTTGTTTTCCAAAAAAAGGCGCACTAAACTGTCATAAAACTGTTTCAAGATCAAATTTTTTGCATTTTAATCGCCAAACCGTGACTTTTTTGAAGCAATTTTTTTGCCATTTTGCCTAGTTGCGACAATTACAAACAGATTCACAGCAGAGCTCTAAGGAAAGACATATGACCGATACCATAATTGCCTATTTAAAAGAACATGAATCTGCAATGTTCAGCCTGTTGGAGAAAGTGGTCAACATCAACAGTTATTCCGCCAATCCGGACGGCGTGAACAAGGTTGTGGATGTCCTCGAATCCGTCATGCAGGATATGGGTTTCTCCACACGCCGCCTTTCCAACGATGTAACGGGAGACCATCTCGTCGCCGAAAACAAGGCCCGCATCGCAAACGGCGGCGGCCCGCTTTTTGTCGGCCACATGGACACGGTCTTTCCACCGGAAATGGGCTTTGACACATTCAGGCATGAAGGCGACACGATTTTCGGCCCCGGCGTCACGGACATGAAAGGCGGTCTGGTCATCGGCCTCTACGCGGTCAAGGCACTCATGGCTGCAGGCAAGGAAGACATGCCCATGGCATTCTTTTTCAATGCGGACGAGGAAATCGGCTCACCGCATTCCCGCGAACTCATCGTGGAAGAAGCCCGCAAAAGCGATTTCTGTTTCGTCATGGAAGGCTCCGGCATGGGCGGCGAAGTCGTCACCGGCCGCAAGGGACGCATCGTGTTCGACCTGACCGTGAACGGCCAGCCGTGCCACGCCGGACACAGCGAATTTCCCAAACCGAGCGCCATCGTTGAAATCGCCCACAAAATCACTGCGCTTGAGGCACTCAACGACCCGGAAGTCGGCACATCCCTCAACATCGGCCTCATCGAAGGCGGCGTCGGCCCCAACACCGTGGCAGCCAATGCAACGGCCCGGTGCGAGACCCGGTTCGTCAACAGGGACGACGAAAAACCCATCTGGGAAGCTATCAGCAAAATTGCGGCAGAATCCACACTCGACGGCACCACCGGTTCAGTCGAAATCGTCACCAGCCGCCCGCCCATGGAGACTGACGAAACCATTCTCGGTCTTTATGCAGAAGTCGAAAAGGCTGCCAAGGAAATCAATACGGAAGTGCGCCCCGTTTTCCGCGGCGGAGGTTCGGACGCCAACACGGTCGCTCAGGCAGGTATCCCGGTGCTCGACGGCATGGGACCGTCCGGTGCCAAATACCACACCCCCGACGAATATATGCTCGCCGACCGCATGGTGAAACAGGCCCTGCTCACGGCAATCAGCACCGTGAACGCATTCGAGAAGTATTCAAAATAACGGGCCACGAAAGACGCGCTCGTCTTTCAGCATTCCGAAATACAGAAAATCAGTAAGTAGCCTTTTCCGAAAACCGGGAAAGGCTACTCTTTTGTTTTATTGCTTGAACTTCTGTCGAGAGCTTTTCCGATGCCGAAGATGGCTCCGGTGACGCCTTTGATGACGCTCCCTGCGGTCCCGATGACGGCCCCGCCCAGGGCCTTGACGTATTCAGTGATGCTGACCCAGTAACGGGGATTTTCAATGGTTCCCGCTACCCGGATGGGCACCATGACGCCAAACATATCGTCGGAGTCCTTGCCGCCCTGCCCTTCGGAGGTCGGAACGAGCTTGACCTTGAGCAGGTAGTCGAGCTTGCGGGTCGGCAATGCAACCGATCCGTTGCCATCGGCACGCAGTCCGGGGGCCTTGACCGCAAGGTCGCGGTTACGCAGGATGCCTGCGGTGATGACACCGGTACCGGAAATGGAACCGAACTTGGTGGAATCCGTCTTTGAAGATTCGACCGTAGCCCTTCTTGTTCTTGCTTTCGTGCGTCTCCTTCGCCATGGAAAAAAGGTCCACACCGGGGAATACGCCATTGGCAAGATGGAAGGAAAGCTTGCCGTTCATGCTTCGGAGCATGACGGGCAGCCGCTCTCCTTCACAGGAGATGGCACCGTTGAAATTGAGAAGCCCTTCATAGGAACGGTCACCGAGTGCGTCCTGCGAAAGAGCGCCCACATCGACCTTGTCGAGTCCGACAATGACGTCGGTTTTCGGATACTTGGTCATGGCATTGACAGTGATCCCTGTGGACAGCTTTCCGCCATAAAGGTCAGCCGATACGGGACTGAGGCGGACAAGACCGTGTCGAGCCTTGGAAATAGCCTTGATATTTTTCAGCCAGACACCGTCGATACGAACCGCTTTGGCCGAGGTCTCGACATCCAAATCAAGTTCGCGAAGCAATGAGGAATCAATGATGCGGACATTCTCATCTGTTCCGTTCTTTTCGGCGTCATCGGTCTTGGCCTCATGATCCGGCGGCAGGTAACGGTCAAGATCAATGGAACCAAGGGCGAGACGGGCGAAATATTCACTGCTGCCGTGAGCATTCTTCATCCGTCCTCGGCCTGAGAGCGTCGTATCATCCAGCACCGCATCAACGGCCTTCACGTGCAACTGGCCCGGAGTATAAATCAGATCCGCCGTACCACCGACCTTTGTCAGGACCTTGGAATCGGCTGTCTCTGTTGCTGTAACGCCCATCTGTCGCAATGTTTCACGCGCATCAAAGGAAGGGACATCAACCTTGGCGGCCAGTTTTTTCAAACCGTCCGTAATGCCCTCAAGCGTGCCGTCCATATTGACTGTCGCGCCATAGGCAGAAACCGTCAGGCCGGTAATCTTTGCACGTTCCGTATTGAAATCAAGCAGCATGGACTGCAAGTCGAGACTGGCGTCCATCTCTCCGCCGGGGATGGCTGCCCCCTTGGCGGCAAGAGAAATTTTTGTTGCCATATGCCCATACTGACGACGGGCCAAATCAAGGGAAGACTTGCCTGTCAGTGTCAGGGTGCCCTTGGCCTCGGGCTTCGAGCACTCGAAATCGAGACTCATATCAACAGGAAACGGAGTGCCCTCCGGGCTATACCCGGTAACGAGATTCATGCCGCGCAGGATGAACTTCGTATCCGTTTTCCGATCATCCCAGAAAAGACTGGAATTGGTCAGTTTCACACCGTCAACATCCAGAGAGAAACCGCCGTCATCCTCGCTCGCTTCAGCTTTGCCGGTATCCTCGTGCCCGACCAGATCGTCCCAATTGCTCTTCCCGTGCTCATCACGGCTCAGATTCAGGGTCAGGCCGTCCAGTTCAAGTACGTCAAACTGAATCTGCCCGGACAAAAGCGGCAGAACCCGAACCGAGACATGGGCGGAAACAGTCTGCACCATGGGCTTCTTGCCGAATCCCTCGGCATTGCTCAGACTCAGGCCGCCAAGTTCCACCCCGATCCTGGGGAAAAACGATAGCGAAAGATCGCCGTCAAACTTGAGCGTCCGCCCGGTTTCATCCTGAACCACCTCGGAAATGCGGGCCTTGTAGTCATTCAGATCAAAAGTGAAGGCGAAAAAATCAGGGCCGCAACAAAAAAGCGCCGCGGCGGCGCCGAGTCCAATCATGCTCAATTTTACCGCTTTGTTCATTGGTTACCCCTCTATTCGGGCCAGACAACAGATTTTTATCGCTGAAGCAGTTTCTTTATTTGAAGCAGTTCATCATGCACTTCATGCAAGATATCAGCATGTTCACGGCTATGAAGTTTTTTCTTGGCACCGTCGATGGTCAGACCTTCATCGTAAAGCAGCCGCTTTATTTCGCGAATGATCTCCAGATGCTCCTCTGTGTACAAACGTTGACCGCTCTCGGTTCGAATGGGATCGATTTCATCAAACTCCCCTTCCCAGAACCGGAGAACGTACGTCTTGACGCCGATCGCCTTGGCGGCCTGACCAATCTTATATCGCTTGAACTCCTGCAAATCTTCCATCCGCACTGTTTAGCAAATACACCGAGTCCCTTCAATGGATTTGCACAATCGGTTTCAGAATACACAAAAAAACCCCGCTCCTTGGAAGGAACGGGGTTTTTATTTCAATCATATTCGAGCTAGAAACGAATCGGCAGATTCTTCTCAAGCGCGGCGAGCACCTTGTTGTGCTCCTTGTCCACCTGCTTGTCCTTGAGAGTCTTTTTCGGGTGACGGTAGGTGAGACGGAAGGAAAGATTCCTTTCCTCTTCCTGACCTTCAGGCACGAACTCGGCGACCAGTTCAACGGATTCAAGGATGGAGACACCCGCATTTTCAATTGCCTGACGGATGGCGCTTGCCGGGAGTGTCGAGGGACCGATGACGGTCACGTCACGACGGCTCGGCGGGAAGACGGGCAGCGGTGCAAACGTGATCTTGTGAGAATCCACGATCTCCCGCAGGAGGTCCAGATCGAGATCAGCCAGCCATGCTTCCTTCTTTGCGTGGTAGAAATCGGCAATATCAGACTTGACCTTGCCCATGAAGCCCACGACCTTGTCTTCAAGCTTCACCTCGACACACGGCTCAAGATAGCTGTGCTCTTCCACCAGAACGAACTCCGGCTCGGCGAGTTTCAGGTGATCCTCAATGACATGCTCAACATGTCCCTTGATATCAAGGTAATCGGCTTCACCGTCCTGCCACGGCCATTCGGTCGCATGACGCGGGCCGTAGAGCAAAACGCCGAGGCGGACATGCTCGCGAGTCTCGGTTTCGGACTCGGCGTCAGCCTCGAATCGCTTGGCGACCTCAAAAATACGGATGTGATTGTTGCCCTGAGCAAGGTTGTTCTTGAGCGTATTCAGAAGACCGGGTGCGATATCGGTACGCATGGTGTTCTGGTCGGCACTCAAGGGTTGGCGATATGTACGCGTCCCTCGGCAGGCAGGTTCAGACGATCAAGATCGTCGTCACCGACAAAGCTGTAGTTGACCGCCTCGTTCAGGCCTGCGCCTGCCCCCACGTCTTGATGCGCTTGATAAAGGCATATTCGGTCCCGCCTGCCACGGTTTCCAAGGACTTGGCGACCTTGGGCAGCACAGCCGGGATGCGGTCGAGGCCGTACACGCGGCCCACTTCTTCGTAGAGGTCCACTTCGCGCTCCAGATCGAGGCGATGGGACGGGGAGGAAACTTTCCAGTTGGCAGCATCGGAATCGTCAACCGTGCAGCCTTCACCTTCGAAAACCTTCTTGGCGAATTCCGGCTCCAGGTCGAGACCGAGGAGGCTCATGCAGCGGTCATGGCGGTAACCGTGTTCACGGTCCTGCCACGGCTTGGGCTCGTTGGAAGCCACACCGGACACCACGGTTCCACCGGATGTCTCAGCCATGAGCTGTGCAGCACGATCCATGGCGAACCGGTTCATGACCTGATCGACACCGCGTTCGAAACGGTAGGACGCATCGGACGGCAGTGCCAGACGGCGGGCAGTCTTGCGGATGGTCCCAGGACGGAAAACAGCGGCCTCAAGGAGGACGTTGGAAGAACCTTCGCCCATTTCGGAATTGGCTCCGCCCATGACGCCAGCAAGCGCCACCGGCTTCTTGCCGTCCCAGATGAGCAGATCATTGGCGGTCAGAGTACGCTCAATATCGTCAAGCGTGGTGAACTTCATGCCGTCGGTCGCCGGGGCCACACGGATGGTGGCTTCCTCGATCTTGTCGAGGTCAAAGGCATGGAGCGGCTGGCCAAGTTCGAACATGATGTAGTTCGTGCAGTCAACGATGTTGCTGATGGGACGCTGGCCCAGGGACAGGAGCTTGAAGCGCATCCAGTCCGGAGCCTTGCGGGTCTCGACGCCGTGCAGAACGCGGCCGTTGTACAACGGACAGAGTTCCGGGTCGTCGATGAGAATTTTGATTTCATCGTTGACGTTGCCGCCGGCCTCGACGAGGTCCAGCTTCGGCATGGTCAACGGCAGGTCGAATGCCAGCGCGGTCTCGCGTGCGAAACCGAGAATGGACAGACAGTCGGCGCGGTTGGGCGTGATGTCGAAATCAAAGACAGTACGTTCCAGATTCAACGCGTTGACGAGTTTGTCGCCGACCTTGAGGGAATCATCAAGAACCCAGATGCCGTCATGATCTTCGGAAAAGCCGAGTTCACGTTCGGAACAGATCATGCCGAACGACTTGATGCCGCGCAGCTTGGCCTTCTTGATCTTCATGCCCTCGGGCATGACAGTGCCGACTGTGGCGACCGGAACCTTCTGGCCCTTGCCCACATTCGGGGCTCCGCAGACGATGGTCAGGGTCTCGGGACCGCCCACGTCAACGGTGCAGACCGAAAGTTTTTCGGCTTCAGGGTGCTTTTCGCACTCCACGACATGACCGACAACGATGTCCTTGATACTTTCGAAAGGATCATCGATGCCTTCGAGTTCAAGGCCGAGCATGGTGAGCTTGTCACCAAGCACCTGAATGTCGCCCTCGTAGGGAACAAACTCACGCAACCAATTTAAGCTGACTAACATTGCACTACCGTAAGCGATGAAAAGTTATGAAAAAAGCGGCCGCGAAGTCCCCTGATAAAGGAGACTCCGGACCGCACTCTATCTATGCAAACTGTTCGAGAAAGCGGACGTCGTTCTCAAAGAACATGCGCAGATCGCCGATGTTGTACTTGAGCATGGCGATGCGCTCGATACCGAGGCCGAAAGCGAAGCCGGTGTAGACTTCGGGATCGTAACCAACGGATTTGAAAACGTTGGGATCAACCATGCCGCAACCCAGAATCTCAACCCAGCCGGTGCCTTTGCAGACACGGCAGGTCTTACCGTCAGCCTCACCCTTGCCGCCGCACATGACGCAGGAGATATCGACCTCTGCGCTCGGCTCGGTAAAGGGAAAGAAGCTCGGGCGGAAACGGACATCGGTCTTGGCACCGAAAATCTGCCGCACGAACACGGTCAGGGTTCCGCGCAGGTCAGCCATGGATACGTTCTTGTCGACCAGCAGCCCCTCGATCTGGTGGAACATGGGGGTATGGGTCAAGTCGGAATCACGGCGGTACACCTTACCGGGGCAAATGACAGCCACCGGAGGCTCCTGCTTGAGCATGGATCGAATCTGCATACCCGAAGTATGGGTACGCAGCACGATGTTGTCCGAGACGTACAGGGTATCCTGCATGTCACGGGCCGGATGCTCGGGCGGGATATTAAGGGCTTCGAAGTTGTGCCAGTCGTTCTCCACTTCGGGTCCGGATGCGTGCTCGAAACCGAGTCCGGTGAGCACGTTGCAGACTTCGTCCATGACCAATGTCACGGGATGCAGAGAACCGGCCCAAGGCTTGCGCCCCGGCATGGACGGATCGAACTGGCTCATGGCCTTGCTTGCCTCGGCAGCGTTCAGATCGGCTTCCCAGGAATCAATCAGCGCGGTGATACGCTGCTTGATCTCGTTGGCCTTCTTCCCGCCTTCGGGCTTGTCGGTCTTGTCGAGCTTGCCGAGCTGGCCCATGGCCTGCGCGAGTTTGCCCTTGCGACCGAGGAATTCGATACGGAGATCGTCCAGTTCCTTCAACGAACAGGCCTGGCCCTTGCGAGATTCGCAATCCTGGGCCAGGCCGTCGAGTCCTTCCAGGAAGGACTTGAGTTCATTACTCACGATAGTTAGCTCAACTTGGCTTTCGCGGCCTCGGCGACCTTGGCGAACACTTCGGGGTTGCGCACGGCCATGTCGGCGAGGACTTTGCGGTTCAGCTCGATGCCGGCCAGCTTGAGGCCATTCATCAGGCGGCTATAAGAGAGACCATTGATGCGGGCAGCGGCGTTGATACGCATGATCCACAGCTTCCTGAACTCGCGTTTCTTCTTCTTGCGGTCGCGGTAGGCATTGCAAAGAGCCTTTTCGACGCGCTCACGAGCGGTGCGATACAGGCGGCTACCGGCTCCGCGGTAACCTTTGGCCATTTTCAGATACTTTTTGTGACGCCTCTTAGCGGCGACTCCACGTTTTACTCTCATGGTAAAACCTCCATCTTTAATTACCTCCCGGGCCGGACGGATTCCCCCAGCGAGGCAAGATTCTATAGGTTAATGTAGTAACGACGAACTTCCAATCCGAGGCGAGGCTGGCGTAACGTGTGAAACCGGACAATCCGATTTCGCCTTGGACGCAGCCAGCAGGCCTGTAGAACGGAGGTATTAGCCGTTGGGCAGCTGACGACGAACGGCCTTCATGTTGGCGCCATCCACGGTGGTGGACTGGCCCAGGCGACGTTTGCGCTTGGCGTTCTTCTTGGTCAGGATGTGCCTGAGGTTCTTTCTGCGGCGCTTGAACTTGCCGGTTGCGGTCTTGGAAAACCGCTTGGCAGCTGCGCGACGAGTTTTAATCTTCGGCATAGTAGCCTCCTTAATATGGGGATCAAGCCCCCAAAAGAGTATTGACTATTTTTTAACGGGAGCAAGCATCATTGTCATCGTCCGTCCCTCTGACATGGGCCTGCTCTCAACTTTAGCGAGATCCTGCGTATCCTCCACGACACGTTCGAGCATCATCAGCCCGCGGTCCTTGTGGACGATTTCGCGTCCGCGGAAGAATACGGTCACCTTGCAGCGATCGCCTCCACCGAGGAACTTGATAATTTTCTTGAGCTTCGTCTGGTAATCGTGCTCATCGGTCTTCGGCCGGAATTTGACTTCCTTGATCTTGATAACGGTCTGTTTCTTCTTGGCTTCCTGCAGCTTTTTCTTCTGCTGGAACTTGAACTTTCCGTAATCCATGATCTTACAGACCGGCGGATCGGCATTCGGTGCGACCTCGACGAGGTCAAGTCCTTTGTCACGAGCGCGCTCAAGCGCATCACGAGTGTCAAGAACGCCCAGCTGTTCGCCGTCCTCATCAACCACACGCACCTTGGGGATGCGAATCCGTTCGTTGCGCCTGACCAGGTCTTCCTTCCTCTGGTCGCGACGGTATTTACCCCGAAAGCTATAGCTCATTCCTCCGCGTTTGAAAGGCTCTTGAGCAGCATCCAAAATCAGCTGCGCAGCCTCCTCCAGTGTAACCAAGCCAGGGTCTTCTCCGTCACGAGAACGAATATTGACGCACCCGGCCTCAACCTCTTTATCACCGATTACCAGCATGTACGGGATCTTCTCAACTTGAGCTTCCCGCACCTTGTAGCCGAGTTTTTCATTGCGAACATCCGCCTCAACACGGATTCCCTTGCTCGCGAGGAAGGACTCGGCCTCCTTCATAAAATCAAGTTGCGCATCCGTTACATTCAACAGACGCGCCTGAACCGGAGCCAGCCAAACAGGCAGAGCCCCGGCGAAATGTTCGATGAGTACACCAATGAATCTCTCGATGGAACCGAGGATGACCCGATGCAGCATGACCGGGCGATGTCGCTCACCGTCCTCGCCCACATATACCAAGTCGAAGCGCTCTGGCAAGGTAAAATCGCACTGGATCGTGGCGCACTGCCAGCGGCGTTCCAGAGAATCCTTGAGAATAATGTCGATCTTGGGACCGTAAAAAGCGCCGTCACCTTCATTGATGCTGTATTCCTTGCCAGTGGATTCCAGCGCCTCGGTCAGCGCGGCAGTGGCAAGCTCCCAATCCTCATCAGTGCCCACGGATTTCTCGGGACGGGTGGAAATCTCAGCATCGAACTCGAAGCCGAACATGTCCATGATGTCCTTGACGAAATTGAAGACACCGACGATTTCATCCTGCAACTGATCCTTGCGGCAGATGAGGTGTGCATCGTCCTGAGTAAAGGAACGGACACGCATCAACCCGTGCAGCACGCCGGACTTCTCATGGCGATGAACCACGCCAAGTTCGAAATACCGCTGCGGCAGTTCACGATAGCTCATGATCTTGCGCTTGTAGATCAGCATATGCGACAGGCAGTTCATGGGCTTGATGCCGTATGCCTGCTCATCGATCTCCGTGAAGTACATGTTTTCACGGTAGTTGTCGTAGTGGCCGGACTTTTCCCACAGCTCACGCTTGAGGATCAGCGGCCCCTGCACGATCTGGTAGCCGCGCTTGAGATGCTCCTTGCGCTCCCAGTCTTCGAGGATGGTGCGAACCAGCCCGCCCTTGGGGTGCCAGAGAATCATGCCGCCGCCCACATCTTCGTGAGTGGAGAACAGGTCAAGCTGAGTGCCAAGTTTGCGATGATCGCGCTTCTTGGCTTCTTCCAGACGATGCAAATGCTTCTTCAAAGCCTTGGGATCCTGCCATGCGGTCCCGTAGATACGCTGAAGCTGCTTGTTCTTCTCGTCACCGCGCCAGTAGGCACCTGCAACGGAGAGCAGCTTGAAGGCCTTGAGCATGCCGGTACGTGCCACGTGCGGACCACGGCACAGATCGGCAAAATCGCCATGAGTATAAATGGAGTATTCGTCCGCTCCGAGATCGTCGATCAACTCACCCTTGTAGTCCTCACCCATGTCGGCAAAAAACGCGCGGGCCTCATCAGCACTCACGGTACGACAGGAAAACTCCTTGTTGGCACCGACAGAGGAAAGCATTTCCTTTTCGATGGCCTCAAGGTCTTCCGGAGTAAAGGGACGTTCGTAGTCGAAATCGTAGTAAAATCCGTCCTTGATGGAAGGACCGATGGTGACCTTGGCAGTGGGAAACAGCTTCTTCACGGCCTCAGCCATGAGGTGAGCAGTGGAGTGACGAATAACGTCCAGCCCCTCTTCGCTATCCGCGAAGACGGGCTCAAGAGTGGTACAGGTCTGCGGAACAGCGGTAGTCAGATCAAGCATGGTCTCGCCGCACTTGGCAGTAACAACCTTCTTGAACTGTTTCTTGGACAGGCCCTCCTTCAGGGCATCGGCACACAAAGCACCGTCGGCCAATTCAACCTGCTTGCCGGAGACTTCAATCTGCACTCTCTCAGCTCCTTTCCCGGAACCACCGGGGTATAAAAAAATGAAAGGGAGACCACTTGTGGCCTCCCTTCCGGGGATTTCTGGTAGGCGCGGAGGGATTTGAACCCACGACCCTTTGCACGTCAAGCAAATGCTCTCCCCCTGAGCTACGCGCCTTCTCGTTGAAGCGAGATGCAACCTAGCGATGACCCCCTTTCCTGTCAACGACTTTTTTCATTTTTTTCACTTTTTTACTACAAAATACTCTCCACACATGAACCCAGAGGCTCCAATCAGCCGACAAAGCCCGTCAGAAAGCCATTTTCTCAACAAATCATCGTTGGTTGCTCCGCCCAAAAACATTATTTCAAAAACAACATCTCAACATTGAACTACCCGGAATCGTTCGAATAATAATATTCATTCCCAGCAAATGATCTCTGCCCCACATCATGGATCGGGCCTGTTTTATTTTCATCCGGCAATCAACCCATGGCCGCGAGCGCCTCGCCAGCCAACCGCCCTACCGTGACATCAACAACATCCCCGTCCCTGAAGGTGCGGATTTCTGTGGCGTCGTCTTGCATGGACTCAATCTTTTCCCGAGCCTCGACAGCATCAATCAGACCGAGCGCACGTGCGGCATAGGCACGATTGTACGGGTCCTCTTCATCCAGTGCGATAATGAGAAAGCGTTCGCTATGCGCCACCAGTTCCGGTCGGCTCTCTGCCAAACGCGCCAATCCCCAGAAAACGTCACGGCGCAACTCCACATGATCGAGGAAATTACCGTCACACGCCTCATCACAAAAGATGTACGAAGCGAGAATCTTGTGAAATTCCTTGGCGATTCGCTCGTCATTGACCATTGCCTCGGCCATGAAATGCGGGATTCCCCAGCCAAGATTCCCGGACTCCTCATTCATATGCCACATGCATGTACGCATAAGCACACGGGCCTTTCCATGGATGCGGCGGCCATGCGGCCAGCAGTCAGGCCGAAGGCGACAACAGAACGCCAGCGCACGGCTCATCCCTGTCCAGACGCATGGAAAAAGCGGCGGCACAACCACCCCCGGAGGCCACGCTTCCAGTTCGGACAGCCGGGACTGCCATTCAGGGTCTGATAATATGGCACGGACATCCTTCTTTACACGACGAAATCGAGACATATGAACTCCAGTGGTCGATGTTGTGCTTGCTTGCGCTCGGCGGCCCTGCGGGGAGGTTGCCTCCGGCGGCTTAAGAACCCTTCGTGAAGGGTTCTTAAGAATCTCCTAAGCTTTTTGGTGCGCTTCGCGGGTGTATGTGAACGCGATTTTTCTTATTTAACAACCTTCGTCGAAGGCGA
>LQAJ01000194.1_pt1 | contig 22859 bp, 31 predicted proteins | sample 1535811 | NCBI WGS metagenome assembly LQAJ01 (sample SAMN04331587, study PRJNA305678) | bioreactor metagenome | isolation source: bioreactor_6 inoculated with Wadden Sea sediment 2nd replicate of a... | place: Germany: Wadden Sea, Janssand Flat
TTTCAGCGCTGGATGTTTCCATTCAGGCTCAGATCATCAACCTGCTGAAAGACCTGCAGGACAATTTTGATCTGACCTATCTCTTTATCTCACATGACCTCTCGGTTGTTGAACACATCTCCGATACAGTCGGCGTGATGTACTTAGGTAACATGGCTGAAGTTGGCGAGAAGAAACAGATCTTCCGGAACCCGCTTCATCCTTATACTCAGGCCCTGCTGAGTGCTGCGCCGGTTCCTGATCCGACAGCGGAAAAGAATCGGATCATCCTGGAAGGCAGTATTCCTTCTCCTGCGAATCCACCATCCGGTTGTAAGTTCCATACCCGCTGCCCTGCACGGATGGATATTTGCAGCAAGGTTGTGCCGGAAATCAGAGAGCTGGAACCCGGACACACGGTAGCCTGCCACTTATATAATGACGAGAAAGAGTATGTCGAAGAAGCATAAGCAGTATGACGACGATGATGGTCGCACGATTGTAAATATGGATGTCCCTGGTACAAGATGGTATCAGGAGAACGATCCGGCAAGGTTGCGAGAACAATTATCATCAAAATCAGACGCCAAACGACCCAGGCGGCCAATGGTTGAGTTGACTCGCAATGAAGTCCGCCAGCTCACCTGGTCGGCGCTACTTGCAGGATTGACTATTGCACTGGTATTTTCTGTGACCTGGATCCTCTTTACGCTCTTCGCGACGCAAATCTGGTTAAAGTAATGATCATGCGGGGCCGAAGGTTATTTTGGCCCCGCATAACGTTCCCAATTGCCCAAAACAGGTTATCGTAGGCAGAAATTATGACCCCTAAGTGGCATTTTTAGTCTGTCTGTGTGGTTTTCGGCGGTTGGACGTTTAATTAAAATGTGTTAGAATAGAGCCTGTCATTCTGGGGCATGGTGCAACGGCAGCACAGCGGACTTTGAATCCGTTGATCCAGGTTCGAATCCTGGTGCCCCGGCCATATAAAAAAATAAATTGAGTACGCAAGAAGATAGTATCCCTGATAGATATAGCTCGAGACCAGCATATGGAAAATTCCATTGCGATGCTCGAGGTTTTCTATTTAACGGAACAAATACCAAACCCGCAGGTGGGACTGTAATGGGTGGAAGGAATCAACGCTGAAATGACGATAGGTTCCATTCTCCTGGCTGCTGGCCAGGGTACCCGCATGCGGTCCAAATTACCGAAAGTTTTGCATTCATTGGTTGGAAACCGATGGTTTGGCACGCCTTGCGGATTGTGGAAGGCCTGAGTGACCTGCCGCCGGTTGTCGTGGTCGGGTATAAGGCCGAAGAAGTCCAGGCTGCGGTGCCGGGAATGGCTGAATTTGCCCTTCAGGAGCAACAATTGGGTACCGGGCATGCCGTGGCTTCTGCGAAATCCAAGCTGGATGGAAAAGCTGACACCATTTTGGTAACTTTTGCCGACATGCCGCTTCTTCGTAAAGAATCCCTGGCGGAATTGATCGCTATCCATCATAGAGGGGACAGCCCGGTGACAATGACCAGTTTCTTAGGTGAGCCCGGCAGCGCATTTGGCCGTGTGATACGCAATCAGGACGGAAAAGTGGCGGCGATCGTCGAAAAAGCGGATGCCACTCCGGAACAGATGATGATCTGTGAATATAACGTCAGCGCCTATTGCTTTGAAGCGGATTGGCTTTGGGAAGCACTTGAACGCATCCCACTTTCACCCAAAGGTGAATATTACCTTACGGATGTGGTTGGACTGGCCATCCAGGATGGTTATCAGGTGGAATCCCTGGTATTATCCGACCCGGATGAAGCGGTTGGGCCTAATGATCGGGTGGACCTGGCAGCAGCGGATAAAGTGATGCGACAGCGGATCAATAAACAATGGATGCTTTCTGGCGTAACTATTGTGAACCCTGATGCCACCTATATTGAGCCGGAAGTGACCATCGGCCAGGATACAATAATTCAACCCAACACTTTCCTGTGTGGCAAGACCGAGATTGGTGAAGATTGTGTGATTGGCCCGGATACCACTGTTGTGGCCTCGCAGGTCGGTGATGGGGCTTGTCTTTCCCGTTCGGTGTTGGAATATGCCGTGGTGGAAGATGATGTCTCCATGGGGCCGTTCTGTCACCTGCGTAAGGGTGCGCATCTGGCGAAAGGCGTCCATTTGGGCAATTATGCAGAGGTTAAGGATTCCTACCTGGGGCCAGACACCAAAATGGGCCATTTTTCGTATATTGGAAATGCCAGGATCGGCTCCAACGTCAATATTGGCGCTGGTACGATCACCTGTAATTATGATGGAGAAAAGAAAAATCCCACCGAGATAGGCGATGACGTCTTTATCGGAAGTGACACCATGCTGGTAGCGCCGGTCAAAATCGGAGACCGAAGCGTTACCGGGGCAGGGGCGGTGGTCACAAGGGATGTCCCTGCTGATACACTCGTGATGGGTGTGCCAGCCAAAGAAAAACGTAAGTTGGAGAACATTGACTGATTCATTGCTCGTTTGGATCGTTGCAGCAGTGCTGCTGGGGTTGGACCTTTTAGCCGGTGCGGTCAAAGCCAGCCTGAGCTATGCACGGCTGCCTTACTTGATGAGCCTTCGTGAAGGCCGTGAGGAGAAAGTCGATAGGACTGTCGGTGTCATCGAGAAGCCCAGGCTCAGAAGCAGCCTGCGCTTGGCGATGGCATTCTTCCATTTCCTTTTGGCTGGTCTCTTGCCTATCATCTTGCAGGTTTATGACGTGGCTTTGGATATCTGGCCGGTGTTGTTCTATCTCGTTCTGGAGATGGCCTTGGTCAATATCCTTGAATTCCTGATTGAAGGGATGATCTTGAAGAACACCGAAGAAAACGCTATTCGGCTGAGTGCTCTGGGTGGTTTTATCAATACGATATTCTCTCCCCTGGCCGGGCTGTTGATGGGTTTCCTGGGTGAAAACGCCAACAAGGTCACTCTGGCGTCCATGACGGAAGAAGACCTGAAGAATTGGGTTGAAGTGGGCCAGCCGGAAGGGTCGCTCGAAAAGGGCGAACGAGAGATGATCTATTCCATCTTCCAGTTTGGCGATACGCTGGCCAAGGATATCATGGTGCCTCGCATTGACGTTATGACACTGGATATCAACACAACTTTGGGTGAGGCGCGGTCCTTATTTGTCCATGCCGGACACTCCCGGGTGCCGGTTTATGAAGACACCGTGGATAATGTGGTCGGTTTGCTCTATGCCAAAGACCTGTTGAGTGTTCGTGACGATGACGCCCTGATTGCCAACCATCGGGACCTCTTGCGCCTGGCCTATTTTGTGCCGGAAGCGAAGAAGGTCGATGAATTGCTGGCCGAAATGCAATCCCGCAGTATGCATATGGCGATTGTGGTCGATGAATACGGCGGCGTGGCTGGCGTGGTGACTTTGGAGGACATCGTCGAGGAAATCGTTGGCGAGATTCGAGACGAATATGATGAAAGCGAAGAGCTGCCCTTTGAGCAGATCTCCGCGGATGAATATGTCTTCCAGGGCAAGGTCGATCTAGATATTTTCAATGAGATCATGGGCACCGAGATCGACACAGATAATGCTGACACCATTGGTGGGTATATTTATGGTCAGATTGGCGATGTCCCCATCGGCGGTGAGAGTCTCAAAGCTGGCGGTGTGAATTTAATCGTGGATGAGGTGGTTGGCCGCCGGATCAATAAGGTCCGGGCGATCAAAATGGCGGAGCACCCCGTTGAAAAGGATAAGAATCATGCTGACAAATGAAGATAAAACAGGCATTGATTGATAAGGCTGTCCAGGCCTATCATAAAGCTTATGCCCCCTATTCGAAATATTCGGTTGGCGCTGCTTTGGTGACGGAATCCGGCAAGATCTATGACGGCGCAAATGTTGAGAATGCCGTTTACCCGGTGACCGTTTGCGCTGAGCGAGTTGCGATCTTCAAAGCCGTATCCGAAGGTGAGCGATCTTTCTCGACTTTGGCTGTGGTGACCAAGAACGGCGGTACGCCTTGCGGCTCCTGCCGGCAGGTGATGGCGGAGTTCAATCCACATGCGCTGGTGTTGATTGCCAACGTGAAAGGCGAGTTGGTCGGGGAATATCGGGTGCATGAGTTATTGCCTTCTGCTTTTGGTGAGGATGACCTTGAAGAAGCCCGCGAATAGCTGAAAAATTTGTTATGATTAAAGCGCATGCAGGCATTTTGCTCATGCGCTTTTTTTAACCCGTTAGGAGAGCAGGCTGAGGATGTCTCCCCGCGAAATCCGTTCCTACCGCACCCAGGCCATCATCCTGGGTCATATCGAATATGGAGAAGCTGACCGCATCTTGAAGGTGTTTACCTTCCAGAAGGGAAAGATCACCGCGATCGCAAAGGCGTCCGGCGCATACGCTCCCGCAAGGCCGGTCACCTGGAGCCTTTCACGCGGGTCACGCTCCTTTTGGCAAAGGGCCGCAACATGGATATCGTGACCCAGGCCGAGACGGTGGATAATTACCCCGGCTTACGGGAGGATCTGCAGCGGATTGGCTACGCCTCCTATGTGGTGGAGGTTCTGGACCGCTTCACCTATGAAGAGGGGCAGAATGTCGCCATCTTCCGTCTATTAGCGAATACCCTGAAACGGCTTGAAGACCATCCCAACCCGGCCACCGTGGCGCATTATTATGAACTTCGGTTGCTCGATTTGGTCGGTTTCAGGCCGCAGCTCTTTGAATGTGTGGATTGCGGCAAGCCAATTCAAGCCGTGGATCAGTTTTTCTCGTCTCTGGCAGGTGGGGTGGCCTGCCCGCAGTGCGGCAGAGCGCGTCCGGAAGCCTGGCCGATTGGAGTCGATACCCTGCGCTATTTTCGCCATCTTCAGCGCTCCAGTTGGGAACAGGTGGAGGGGATCCTTATCCCCGCTGCCATCGAACCCGTGCTGGCGGACCTGATCCAGCGATATATATCCTATATTTTGGAAAGACAGCTTAATTCACCAAATTTTATAAAAGAAATCCAAAGGAATAATAGAAACGGGGAGATTTAAAACTCTTTTGATCATCCAGACTTTAGGATAAAGGAGTTGATCATGAAGAAATCTACCAAAGATTTTAGAACCACGTTGAGGGTTTTGAGTATCGTGGCGTTTGTCCTCTATATCCTGTTTCTGTTTGCTGAGCGTGTGCCATTGGGTCTTAAAGCGACCTTTGCAGAAACTTCGGTCTATCTGCTGTTTCTGGTATTTGTTCTTGGTTTCATCGCCCTTTGGAAATCTGAACTTATTGCCGGGATCATTCTGATCGTTTGGTATGGAATCCAATGGTGTCTTGTATTGTGGGTTTGGCTGGATGGCGACATGACGGTGATTTTAGGATTTCCAATTGCCATCCTGGGTGTGATCGCCCTGATCTATGGACTACGCAAACGCCGTTCTGCCATCACCCCTGAATAGCCCATAACAACTTGCTGAGTTGGAAGTTAATCACCAGTTTGATCAAGGCATGAGGTTCCGATTTGGGAGCCTGTTTTCGCCTGCTTCAACCTGAGATTCTGGAGCGAATGGTATAATGAAGCGGTTATATCACCAATGGTGAAAAGGCCATTCGGATGTCATTATTGAAATCTTATCGGAGTTGAAAATAGATGAAGAAAGCGCTTGATTTCCAATCGATTATGATGACCCTGCAGGATTTTTGGGCGGAACGAGACTGCCTGATCTGGCAGCCTTATTACTCCCAGGTGGGTGCGGGGACAATGAACCCGGCGACGTTTTTACGTGTGTTGGGGCCGGAGCCCTGGAAAGTGGCTTATGTGGAGCCATCGATCCGCCCCGATGACGGCCGCTATGGAGATAATCCAAACCGGCTGCAGCAGTTCTACCAATTCCAGGTGATCCTTAAACCGGACCCGGGGAACCCACAGGAGATCTACCTGAATTCTCTCAAGGCCTTGGGCATTGACCCAGCCGAACATGATATCCGTTTTGTTGAGGATAACTGGCAGCAGCCTGCGATCGGCGCCTGGGGCCTGGGCTGGGAAGTCTGGCTGGATGGTCAGGAGATCACCCAGTTCACCTATTTCCAACAGTGCGGCGGTCTGGAGCTGGACCCGGTCTCGGTTGAGATCACTTACGGCCTGGAACGGATCGCAATGGTGCTGCAGGGTGTCCGGCATTTCAAGGACATCCAGTGGAGCCCTGAACGGACTTATGGCGATGTGAACCTGATGGGTGAGCGTGAACACAGCACGTATTATTTTGACCTGGCTGATGTGGAGGGCATGCGCACCCTTTATGATATTTATGAGAAGGAAGCCGTAAGAGCGATTGAGAGTGGGCTGGTGCTGCCAGCTCATGATTATGTGCTCAAGACTTCCCATACTTTCAATATCCTCGACACCCGCGGCGCTGTCGGCGTGACCGAACGGCAGGAACTCTTTGGTCGCACACGTGATCTGGCCCGGCGGGTGGCGGAGACTTATGTGGCCCAGCGCGAAGAGGCGGAATATCCCTGGATGACAGATGAAAAAGACGAGGGAACCGTTGCAGCGGCTGTTGAGCTGGAAGACATCACAGCGGCAACCGCGCCTTTCCTGTTGGAAATCGGCACCGAAGAACTGCCGACCGGCGATCTGGCGAATGCTCTGGCTCAGCTTGAAAAAGCCATTCCCTCCCTGTTGGATAACCTGCGTCTTGCACATGGTGAGATCGAAATCCTGGGGACACCTCGGCGTTGGTTGTTTCCGTGAAGGATCTGGCAACCCGCCAACCCGATCAGAATCTGGAAGTGAAAGGCCCACCTGCCAGCCGGGCATTTGATGCAGATGGCAACCCCACCAAAGCGGCTGAGGGCTTTGCCCGCAGCAAGGGGATTGACGCTTCCAACCTGGTGGTTGAAACCATTGACGGCGGTGAGTATGTCGTCGCGAAGGTGGAGCAGCTTGGACAGCCTGCAATGGCAGTTCTGAGTGAGGCCTTGACGGACCTGGTGGCAGGGATCAAATTTGGCAAGTCCATGCGCTGGAATGAGAGCGGTGTGTCATTCTCCCGCCCGATCCGCTGGCTGATGGCTTTGCTGGATGGGCAAGTAGTGCCATTTGCCTATGCTGGTTACCAGAGCAGCTGTGAAACACGCGGTTTACGCTTTGTGGACCCTGAACACTTTGATGTTTCCTCTCCCGAGGATTATTTCAAGAAAATGGATGCACAAGGGATCATTTTGGACCCCGCAGCCCGGAAAGCAGCCATCCTTGAGCAGGCGGCTGCCATCGCTGAGAGCGTTGGCGGTCATGTGCCGGAGGATGCCGGCTTGTTGGAAGAAGTGACCGGTCTGGTGGAGGCCCCGACGGCTTTCCTGGGCAAATTTGACGCTTCCTACTTGGATGTGTTACCTCCGGAAGTGCTGATCTCCGTGATGCGCAAACATCAGCGTTATTTCGTGGTGGAAGATGCCCAGGGCAACCTGATGCACTATTTCATCGGTGTGCGCAATGGTAATGCGGATCATATTGAGATTGTGGCGGATGGTAACGAACAGGTGATTTTGGCCCGGTTTGCCGATGCCCGCTTCTTCGTTGAAAAGGACCTCAAGAAACCGCTGGCGGAATTTATCCCAGAACTTAAGACCCTGACCTTCCAGCGTAATCTAGGTTCGTTCTATGATAAGACAGAGCGGATCTCAGCCCTGGCAGAAGCGTTGATGCTGGACTTTGACCTGACGGACGAGGAAAAAGTGACCACGCAGCGGGCAGCCTTGCTCTGTAAGGCGGATCTGGTGACCAATATGGTGGTTGAAATGACCTCCCTGCAGGGAATCATGGGACGTTACTATGCCCTCAACAGCGGCGAACCGCAGCCTGTGGCGGACGCGATCTTTGAACATTACCTGCCGCGTTCTGCGGATGATGCTTTACCCAAGGCGAAACCTGGCTTGGTGATTGGCATTGCAGACCGATTGGATTCCCTGATGGGACTGTTTTCAATTGATCTTGCCCCAACCGGCACCAAGGATCCCTATGGTCAGCGCCGGGCAGCCCTCGGGATTTGCCAAAACCTGATCGCCTGGGAGCTGCCCTTTGACCTGAAGCGCGGTTTGGCAGAAGCCCGCAAGGTGATGACCGTGGACGTTTCGGATGAGAATGAGGCGTCCTGTCTTGAGTTCATCCAGGGACGGCTGCGGGTGATGCTTCTGGATATGGGCTTCAATTACGATGTGGTTGACGCCGTCCTGGCTGAGAAGGGTGAGGACCCCTACAGCGCTCTGGTTGCCATTCAGCAGCTTGCGGAAGCAGTCGCTCAGGAGAACTGGAGCGAGATTTTACCAGCATTCAGCCGTTGTGTGCGGATCACCCGAGACCTGGATGAGGTTTACGCAGTGGACGAGACTTGTCTGGAAGAACCGACTGAGAAGGGCCTGCTGAAAGCCCTCGAAAAGGCGGAAGCTGACCTGGCCGGGGTGGATACTGTGGCGGCGTTTATGGCAGCTTTTGTGCCGATGGTGCCAGCCATTAACAGCTTTTTTGACGCCGTGCTGGTCATGGCGGAGGATGAGAAAGTCCGCAAGACTCGTCTGGCACTGTTGCAGCGTGTGGCAGCCCTCTCGAAGGGGATCGCAGACCTCAGCTTCCTGGAAGGTTTCTAAACCTGGAATATTAACATAAATGGACATTTTGAAGGTCATACATTGTGTGATCGCAAGATCGAACCTGCATGATCGAACAAAAGGCACGCTGAAAGCGTGACCTACTAAACTAAAATAATAGTTGATATGTAAACGATCCCGGTGATTATGCCGGGATCGTTTTTGGATAACTAGAGGGTGTTTATGAGATGGTTTCGAGGAATTTCTGGGCGATGGCTGTGATGTCATCCGTTGTCCGGATGCCGGTCCAGCCGTCAGCGGGGTTGACGATGTTGGCGACCACGATATTGGCGCCATTGAAGATTGCGCTGCGGGCTTCCCGCAGGTCCACGCCACCTGCTGCAGAGATCAGTGCATCAAACTTGCTACGAATACGGTTGACCTGGCGATATTCGATCATCTTGCCATGGGTGCTCTCTTCATCCCGGCCGCGGTGGATCACCACAACATCGGGGGATTTCTTCAAGGGGCGCATGACAGTCAGGGGGTCATTCACGCCGATCAGGTCGATCATCGAGAGCATGTTTAACTCGTCACAACGCTTGATGAAAAGGTTATGACTTTCGGTCGGTGCGTTACCCAGGATGGTCACGGCTGTCGCGCCGGCTCGACGGGCCATTTCAACTTCACCTATGGCGCCGTCGGCAACTTTCATGTCGGCGACAATATGCCCTGGCCACATCCGGCTAATCATCCGGACGCCATCCATGCCTTCCAGTTTGATGAAAGGGGTACCCGCTTCGATCAGAATTCGATCGCTTTGAGGTATTGCAGGGATGACTCTCCTCGCCATCTGCAGATCATAGTTGAAGGCGATCTGCAAATATCGGACATTGTTATTCAGCTTTTCAATCACATCAAGTTATCTTTCTTCTGGTCCGTGAATTCAGAAACCACATTGGCAATATTCGACGGGAGGAACAGAACGAGTTTCTCGGAGGGATCTGAGGCGATATCCCGAATGGTTTGCAGGGTCCGCAGGTGCAGGGCACCGGGGGGAGCCGGCCAGCTCAGCGGCAGCCGTGCGCAGGTTCTTGGAGGCTTCCAATTCACCTTGGGAAGCGATCACGGTCGCCCGGCGTTCACGTTCAGCCTCAGCCTGGCGGGCCATAGCACGTTTCATCTCGGCCGGGAGTTCAAGCTCCTGGATCTTGATTGATTCGATATCCACACCCCAGTCGGAGGTCTCGGCATCCACAATTTCGCGGATGGCTTCGGCGATCTGGAGACGTTCCATCAGGACGCTGTCCATTTCGTTGTTGCCGATCACATCCCGGAGGCGGCCTGAGTGTATTGGCGGATGGCGAAGATATAGTCCTCAATTTTGATGATGACGGCTTCGGGGTCAATGACTTTAAAATAGACCACCGCATTGACCAGCATGGGGATGTTGTCTTTGGTCATCACTTCCTGGCGAGGCACTTCGGCTGTGGCCAGGCGCATATCCACCTTCCGCATGTTCTGAAGGATCGGGATCAGGAAAGTGAGCCCAGGGCCGCGGACACCGGTGAATTTACCTAGTGTGAAAATGACACCGCGTTCATATTCGGTGAGTACTCTCACTGACCGGATCGCAATACTCAGCAAGAATAGGATGACAACACCAACGATGCAGATTGCAAAGACGGTGGTTCCAGCGAATTCATTGAACATTTTTGAATCTCCTTTATCTATACTTTTGATGATAATTCACTTTTTATTTTACAATTAATTGGGTAAGATTACCTCAGAATATCATAGGTTCGAGCAATCCGCCCGTCATTTGACGGGACGTTGTATAATTAAGCAATCATCGAAGGAGGCTTTATGGACATAACTTGGCACGGCAATTCTTGTTTTCGGATCATTGAACGCGGCATGGCTGCGGTGGTCACCGACCTTACGATCCTGAGATCGTTGGGTTTGATTATGGTAAATTGCGGGCTGATGTCGTTACGGTAAGTTGTGATCGACCCGAACATAATTATATTAAGGGCATTCGCAGCAAAGCGTTTGAAATCATCGGACCCGGTGAATATGAGATTGGCGGAGTATTCATTACTGGTTTGCAGATCAATGGTGGCAGGCACAAGCAGGATTCTGATGAACTTCGCAACACGATCTATGTGATCGACTACAGCGGGTTGACAGTTGCCCATTTGGGTGAATTGAACAGCGTCCCCAGCCAGACGGAAGTGGAAGGCCTGGGTGAGGTTCAGGTGGCTTTGGTGCCGGTGGGCGGGGAAACCAGCCTGAATGCTGCCAAGGCGGCGGAGGTGATCAGCCTGCTGGAACCTAGGATTGTGATCCCCATGCATTATGGCGCTCCTGAAAACAAGCTCCCGCTGGCTCCGCTTTCCAAGTTCCTCAAGGAAATGGGGTTGAACCAGGTGGAAACCATTGATGTTTTAAAACTTTCCTCTGTCAATTCGCTCCCGGAAGAAACCCGGGTGATGGTCCTGAACCTGACCCGCTAGGTGGTATTTGGATAATGCGGATGGAAGGGATCTGTTTATGAATGTGAAAGTGATCATGTCCTGGGATATTGTTCAGGGCCGTGAGCAGGAATATTTTGAGTTTGTCGTACGCAGTTTCATGCCCGGCGTTCAAAAGCTTGGCCTGGCCCTCAGTGATGCCTGGGTGACGATTTATGGCGAGCACCCGCAAATATTGGTCTGCGCCATTGTTCCGGGATTGGATCGCGCTCAGAATATCATCCGGTCTGATGAATGGGCCGGGTTGAATGATCATTTGCTGGATTATGTGAAAAATTACGAGTTGAAATTGGCCCCGCTCCATGGAGGTTTTCAGTTCTGATGTCCTGGGCGGCGGATTTATTGAAATGGTATAACAGGAGCGCCAGGGATTTACCCTGGCGTTCTGTTCTTTCGCCCTATCGGACCTGGATTTCCGAGATCATGCTTCAGCAAACCCAGGTGGATACGGTGATCCCCTATTTTGAGCGCTGGATGGCGCGTTTCCCTGATGTTGGCACCCTGGCGAATGCGGATGAGCAGGATGTGTTGAATTTGTGGGAGGGGCTGGGCTATTACAGCCGGGCGCGCAATTTGCACAAGGCTGCTCGGATCATCCATGATGAGTTGGGGGATCAGCTGCCTGACACGCCCGAGGCCCTGGAAAAACTGCCCGGTATTGGCCCGTATACTGCGGCTGCGATCGCTTCCATCGCATTTGGTAAAGACGTGGCGACGGTCGATGGCAACATTCGGAGGGTGTTTTCAAGGATCTATGACTTGGCGGAGCCACTACGCAGCCCCGAGAGCGAGCGGGCGATTTGGGCTCTAGCGGAGGATAATTTACCCAGGGGTGAGGCCAGTGCTTATAACCAGGCGCTGATGGACCTGGGAGCGACGATTTGCACCCCCAAAACACCAGATTGTGACCATTGTCCCATTCAGACCGATTGCCGGGCCAGGGCTTTGGGCGTGCAGGAGCAGCGACCGGTGAAGCCGCCCCGAAAGAAGACACCTCATTTGACGGTAACAGCCGCAGTTATCCGGCGGGATGGCCAGGTGCTGCTCAGTCAACGTCCGGCGGGTGGGCTGCTGGGCGGATTGTGGGAGTTCCCCGGTGGAACGAAAGAACAAAGTGACCCGGATTTGCCCGCCTGCCTGCAGCGAGAGATCCAGGAGGAACTGGGTGTGCAGGTGGCGGTTGGGGAGCCTTTTGGCGTTTATAAGCATGCTTATACCCATTTCAAGATCACCCTGCATGCCTTTCTCTGCCGTTTGGATAACGGGGTAAAACCAAAGCCGATTGAGAGCGATGCGTTGGTTTGGGTGAGTGCTTCGGAGTTGGAAAATTACCCAATGGGCAAGGTGGATCGGCAGATCGCCAACCGGTTGAGGGTGGAGGGACCTGAACTTGGACTTTGAGGCAGCCCGTGAGGAGATGGTGACCGTCCAGATCGCCCAACGGGGTGTACGGGACCCGCGGGTGCTGGATGCGACGCGTCAGGTACCCCGCCACCTATTCCTGCCGGAGGACGCCCGGACGTATGCTTATGTGGATAGCCCCCTGCGGATTGGGTGTGAGCAGACCATTTCCCAGCCCTATATCGTGGCACTGATGACGGAACTCTTGGATGTGAGTGCAAAGGATAAGGTTCTGGATGTGGGGACGGGCTCCGGCTACCAGGCAGCGATCTTGAGCCTGTTGGCCCGTGAAGTCCACAGCATTGAGCGGATTCCCGAATTGGCGGAAGCAGCCGGTGTGACCCTGGCGGCTTTGGGCTATGATAACGTTCAGGTGCATATCGGTGATGGGACTGAGGGGCTGATTGAGGCCGCACCCTATGACCGGATTTTGGTGGCCGCCGCAGCGCCGGAAGTGCCGGCACCCTTGATGGCCCAACTGGCGGAAGGAGGCCGGCTGGTGATCCCGGTGGGGAGCCGTACGCTGCAGCAATTGGAGATTTGGGATCTGGAGAATGGGGAATTCAAACAGGCCAAGAGTATCCCGGTGGTTTTCGTCCCACTGATTGGGGAAGATGGGTGGCAGAGCGACCCGATGGAGTAAAACCGGAAACCGAAAGGTGCGCGCTGGTTTTAAGCGCACCACAAGAGTGACAAAGATCTTATTGGGTGGTGCGCAGAAGAGCACTGCACACCCTATAAAAGATTTTTATTTTAAATCATAACGGAATTGAATTTGAAAGTCGTAGGATGCGCTCCGGTTTTAAGCGCACCACAAGACCGATAAAGATCTTATTGGGCGGTGCGCAGAAAAGACTTGAATACCCTGCGAAGAAAACCAAAATCAGGGCTTGCCCCCATAATATTTTTGTTGTGGTATACTCCGTTAGTCGAAGTTGAACAATTTAGAATTCAACGGACCAGGGATTTCCCTGGTTTTATTTTGCAAAAAGCCGCTCCATGTCATTTAATGGTGTTACCGCAGTGCGGATGAAGGAGCGGACACGGTGAATATACTTTTCCCGTGTTAATTGATACACCCATTAAGGACATGATTGTGAAGTTTAGTATTTTTAATTTTAAACCGCAGATCAATGCGGGCATTAACGCGGCTGGCTATAAAGAGCCAACCCCCATTCAGGAAGAAGCCATCCCTGCCATTTTGGTAGGAAAAGATGTGCTGGGCCTGGCCCAAACCGGTACAGGTAAGACGGCTGCCTTTGCGCTGCCTATCTTGCAGAAGCTTATGACGGGAAAACGAGGCCGGGTTCGTGCTTTGATAATCTCACCAACCCGCGAATTGGCCGAACAGACGCACAGTGCTTTCAAGCAGCTGGGCAACAAGACCGGTCTGAGAACGCTTTCCATTTATGGTGGCGTGAGCGCCAAGAACCAGATTAAACGGCTGCGTCAGGGTGTGGATATTGTAATTGCCTGCCCCGGACGGTTATTGGATTTGAAAAATCAGGCGAAATTAGCCTGAACAATGTTGAGATTCTTGTCTTGGATGAAGCCGACCACCTGGTTGATATGGGCTTCCTGCCGGACATCAAACGGATCATCGATGCTTTGCCTGAAGCACGCCAAACCCTCCTTTTCTCGGCAACAATGCCAGATCGAATTTTAGATCTCGCGACCAGCATGATGGATAGTCCTGTTAGAGTGGCGATTGATTTTGAAAAACCGTTAGATAAGATTGACCATGCCATTTATCCAGTGGTTTATAACAAAAAACTGGAAATGCTGATCCACCTTTTGCATAAGCAAAGCAGTGATCAGGTGTTGGTCTTCACCCGCACCAAACGCCGGGCAACACGGTTGGCAGAGCAGTTGATAACCGCCGGTTTTTCCACTACGTCGTTACAAGGCAATCTCTCCCAGAACAAGCGGGATGCAGCCATGCGCGCATTTCGACAAGGGCGAGTGAAAGTCCTGGTGGCGACGGATATCGCCGCTCGCGGGATTGATGTGATGGATATCTCACATGTGATCAATTATGACATTCCCGATACAGCAGAAGCCTACACCCATCGCACCGGCCGGACTGGACGGATGGAGCAGGATGGGACGGCATTCTCGCTCGTGACCCAGGAAGACGTTGGCATGGTACGCTCCATCGAGAAATTGATGGGAAAGAAGCTGGAGCGGCGTAATGTGGATGGCTATACCGTCCGCTTGAATGACAACAAGCATACTTCCTCACAGAAGAAGCAGGGCAGAATGTCCCGATCAAATAATAAGAACCGTTATCGCTCCAGTGCGAAACAACATTCATAGCAAATATAATAAGAGCCTCTCAATTTGAGAGGCTCTTTTGTAATGTTCGAGTAATTTTGGGTTATTCGAGCGCAGGGGGCATATCCTGTTTGGGTTTAAGCCCATTGGGAATAAAGTAAGAGGGCCACTGCTAAGAGAATCATCGCCAGACCGCCGATCACGCCGGTGGGGGCAGGGCCAAGCAGGGAGGAAGGACTGCCTTTGAGCAGCAATATCCCGATAGCTGCGATGCCATTGAGCGCACCGTGACCGATCACAGCCGGCCAGACGCTCTGAGCCTTGATGGATAGCCAGCCGAAGATTACAGCCAGCGAAATTGTGAATAGGGTCATTGCCAGCGGACCCAATAGTGGGGCACCGACATAATCCAAACCGTAGTTATAGCCCATCAGGATGATTGGCCAGTGCCAGACACCCCAGATCACGCCAGTCAACAGGACGGCCTTGCGGGCTCCCAGAGGCATCAGCTTGGGTTGGAGGTAGCCCCGCCAGCCGAATTCCTCTCCAAAGGTGGAGATGGCGTTCAGAACGGGTGCCAGGAGCATGGCCTGGAGGGTTTGCAGGATCACGATGGTCCAGGGGCTTGCCATTGTTGTGGTGCCAGTGGCTTCAAGCTGCTGGGTGATGATCCCCAGTTGAGGATCGTAATATTGGGGGAAAATGAGGAAAAAGAGGGCCGCGCCTAAAATGGTCAATACACCAGGGAGAAACCAGGCCAGCAACCAGAAAACCCAACGGCCGTGATCGAATTTTGGTTCCAGCAGGAGATTTGCCTTGCCCTCCCGGGTGATCAGACGGGCGAGGATATTGCCGATGGCGGGACCGAACATATAGGCGGTTGCCAGGAGGAGATAGGCCAGGCTGATCTGAGCGCCTTCAATGGCGAGCATGGGGCTGTTTTGCAGCCCGCCTGTCAGGTAGATGACCAGGGCTGTGAGCCAGGAGATGCCAAAGGTGATCCCGAGGAAAATCCAGATCCTTTTATTATTGATTTTTGTTTGCATAGTACTCCAATGTGATCAAAACTGAAGAATTGACTTAATTATAACTGTGATGGCGTTCTTATAATTTTACTCTGGTCAGGATGAACTTGATTTTGGAAATAAAAAAATGTTAAAGTGGGGAATTGAAATAATTTTAATATTATGCTATCCAGAAGGAGGCTGGGATGAGAAAGTTGGGTGTATTTGTTCTGGGGATTATGATGATCCTTGGGTTGGTTTCCTGTTCACTGCCCGGGAGCGCAGACGCGGATATTCAAAGTACGATGATTGCTCTGGTGTACAACAAACCAGTATGGCGCTGGACCAAACCCGAGCTGCAGAGTCGGCTGTGACGGAGGCGCCAGAATTTCCTCAGCCCACCTATACGCCATATCCAACCTTTACCAGCCAGGTGGCGGAAGTGGTCACCGAAGAGGTCGTCACTGAGGAATATGTGCCGGAACTGACCTTTGAGGACTGGATGGATGAAGCAAATATTCTGGTCTATGATGATATGTACGGCATGGGCGATACGCCGGTCATCGAGAATGCGATTGATGGCCTGGGCTTGGGCAGGAATGTGACCAATATCGGTTCAAATATTGGGGATTTCCTCTCAGAGATGAATTCGGGTATGCAGTGGGATCTTATTGTGGTGGCTTCTGAGGCTCGCGCACAGGTGCAGGGTGAGATATTTGATATGCTCGCAACTGAAATTGACAGCGGCAGTTCAGTTGTCATTGAACCTGGGATATCGATGATATTTTCTATGGCCGAATCCAACCGGTTATGCAGCGGTGTGGGATCACCTTTGATAAGGACTGGCAGCGAGACTTTGATGATGACCTGAATAATTATCTAGTCTACCTTCTGGAACCCGGTGATCCGCTCTTCTCTGAACCGAATGTGATCAGTATGCTCATTCCCTATGATGTCCGCTGGTATGGGGATGCAGGCGATACGGTCGAACTCATCTCAGGTTCCGATGCTGTTCTGATGGCTGGGAGGCTGCCTAATGAGCATGGGTCATATGGCTTACTTGCGGAATGTCTGAGTGGTCAGTTGGTCTGGCAGACTTTTCAACCCATGACTACAAAGATCAGGAGATGATCAATCTCTGGCAAAATTATATTTACAATACCTTGCAGGCTCGTTTCGACTATTTATTTGATTGATCAGAAGAGATAATCTAGCTAACTCCCCATGTTTGAAATGGGGAGTTTTTATTCCGGAGCGTTTCACCTCTGAGCGGAACAAATTGGGCAGTTTGGTCGTTAATTAACTATAGAAAGCCTTGAGAAGAAGGGTTTTATGATGAAACGCCAATTTTATACTGATACCGCTCATCATTTTGAGTGTGATTTTCCTTGCGGGCTGCGATCCCGTTTCTATGCCGCCTCAGGATGATGGCGAATTTATTTACGGTCAGGAGGCCACCTTTGAGTCACTCGAAGTGGTGATCCTTGAATCCTTCCCAGTGCGGGTCATGGTGACCGTGACCGGTTATTTGCCGGATGGCTGTGTTGTGCTGGATGAGATTAGTTCCGGCCGGGATGGCTTTGACTTCACGCTGATGGCCGCCACGCACCGCCCAGCCGGGGACGTGGAGTGCACGGAAGCCTTGGTGTCCTTCACCGAAACGGTCGAACTGGAAGTCCTCGGTTTGGAGGCCGGTACCTACACCGTCCATGCCCAGGAGCAGACAGTCACCTTTGATCTGGCGGTGGATAATATCCTGGAAGAACCTGTCGTTGGCGACCAGGAAGGACCAGCCTCGGAGGTCATTCAGGGAACGGTTGTTTATCTGAATTCGATGGACATCCTAATTATGGAATCCTTCCCGGTGCAGGTCAGCGTGACCTTGCAGGGGGATCTCCCGGATGGCTGCACAACGATTCAGTCGGTTGAGAGCTCGCTGGAGGGCCAAACCTTCACGATCACCTTCATAACCCACCGCCCGGTAGGTCAGATGTGTACCCAGGCTTTGGTACCATTTGAAGAGACGGTCAGTCTGGATGTTTACGGGCTGCCGGCTGGTGAATACACCGTGATCGCCAATGATTTGACTGAGACTTTCACCCTGGATGTGGATAACACGCCCTAATCTGACCCGGAAATTGATTGACCAAAATAAAAAAGCCACAGGTCCATTCCTGTGGCATTTTGGATTCATAATGAGGGCTTATTCCCTGAGGAGCTCCGCCTTATCTCCTAATTTCTCCTTCATCTTGGCTAAGAGAGCCGCATCTGGGGAGGAATGGGTGAGGCTGAACATGAACACCGCCAGCATCATTTCGCAATCAGCGACTTCTTTGCTGATATCTTCCTTGCGCATGCGGTCGTTATTGCGAATCCAGCCAGGCACCCGTGAGACAATTTCATCCGCTTTGAAGCCGTCCTGAGCAAAACGCTCCAGTAGATCATTTTCCTCGGCGGTCAGGTCGTTCTCGTGGTGGGCCAAATAGGCTTCGGCCAGCTCACCAACCTCGGAGAGATAGAAGAGCAGGGCATCTTTGGCATCCGGCCATTGCAGGCCGCGGGCTTCATAGTAGGACTGAATGGTTTCAATGTTCATGGCGTTTCCTTGCGTGTCAGATGAAAGGGTGGGGGAGTCTAGCTCCTGCCGGGCTTGAAGGCATAATGGATCACTTCTTCCGGGCAGATATCAATGCACATCCCGCAGAGAATGCATTCCGCGTTTTCCATGTTCCCGGCCTGGACCATTGCGTTGACATCCAGGCTCATGGGGCAATTTCGGGTGCACTTCATACAGTTGGTGCATTTCTCGGTCTCAGCAGTAAGACGCAGAGCTGGGGTATTCACCACGTTGCGCAGCTTACGTCCCAGGATCATGAAAGGCGACATCCAGCAGCCAGCATGGCAGAAGGTGCGCCTGCCAACGAAAACAGAAAGCCCGAAAACGATGGCCAGGACAAAATAATAGATGACATATTTCTGGGGTGCGTCTACCGAGATACCGGTCTCTGTCAGGTAGAGGGGATTGACCTGGATGGGGTTACCAGAAATGGTTAGCCCAAAAACGATCAAAGCGACCCAGGGCACCCAGATGACCCATTTTATCCAGTTCAGGCTTTTACCCCGGATGCGCCTGTCGTTGACCTTGAAGGCCGCTTCCTGCAGCCCTGCGACCGGGCAGGCCCAGCTGCACCAAAGCCGGCCTACGAATAATGAACTGATGAACAGCGCACAAAACAGGAGGAAACTGCCGGTGATGATCCCATTGAACGCGCCGTCGATGATCACATAGGGAGAGAGAAAATTCATCACGATCGGGAATAGGAGAAATGTGAAGAGGATCACGCCCATCCGGATACGCTGGCGATGTTGGCGATTGGATTTTTGGATCATCATGGCCTCCTGAAGCTGAACGCTCTCAAGGGAAAATGGTAAATAACAGTATAATGAATGATTAATCTGACAAAATTATACATGAGATACAACAGCTAAATGAAGCTAAAAGAGACGTTAAACAAGATTAAAAAAATACTTCAGTCGGTCTATCTCAAGATAAATGACTTTACTGGTGGCGTCCCTGAGATCCTCCGATTGGCAGTCAAGCGTTTTGGTGAAGAGCGCGGGTCGGAAGCATCCGCCAGCCTGGCATATTATACTTTTTTCTCGATTTTTCCCATGATTCTGGTCATCATTGTGATCGGCAGCTATTTTGTTGAGCAAAATGTGGTTCAAAATCAGTTGCTCAATTTGATCCAAGGAGTGATCCCAGGCGCTAAGGATCTGGTGATTGGGAATATTGAGCGGGTTTTGCAATTACGAGGCGCTGTAACCCTGTTGGCTTTGGTCTCATTGGTCTGGTCTGCCACGAATATGTTCAATATTCTGGCCAAGAATATCAATCGGGCCTTTCCAAGAGCAATTGTCCCTGACTTTTTCAAGGGACGGCTGATGGGCTTTCTTTATGTTCCTGTCCTTGGGCCTTTTGGTTGTGCTTGCCATTGGGATGACGACCATTGTAGGTTTGATTCCCGCAATCAAGATCCCTTTTAATGGCAAGTCATTACACCAGACCTTTTTATGGCAGATTGGCTCCTTCCTGCTGCCCGTCGGCTTTAACACTTTGATGTTTTGGGCAATGTATTATTGGGTGCCGCAGGTAAAAGTCAGCCGGAAGGCTTCTCTGATCAGCGCTTTGGTTACAGGCGCCACCTGGGATATGCTGAACAATGTCTTCACCTGGTATCTCAGCAGCGGCCTGGATCAATATCGTCTGGTCTATGGCTCGGTTGGGACGGTGGTGGCTTTATTGTTCTGGGTTTATCTCACCGGGACGATCATGCTGCTTGGGGCGCACCTGACCTTTTCCATCCAGGCTGCCATGGTGAGGAAGGCCCATGAGCATTCCGCCTGAAGAACTGCCCCGAATCGTTCCGGTTGGGGAGGCGGCTGTTCTGATTGAGTTGGGGGAAGTATTGGACAGCGGCATTAACCAGCAAGTCTTTGCGTTGGATGAATGGCTCACAGCTTCGCCCTTGGATGGCCTGGTGACTCAAGTGCCGGGCTATTGTTCTCTATTGATTTCATATGATCCCCTAAAATTGACCTATTCGGATGTGGCAGCCTGGCTGGAAGAGCGCTTAGGCTCCTGCCCGCCTGCCAGTCAGCGTCAGCCCCGACAGGTGAGGATACCTGTGCGTTATGGTGGTGAGGATGGGCCGGACCTGGTCGAGGTGGCGAGGAGCCACCGGATGACGCCTGTGGAACTCGTCCAACGTCACACCGCACCTGTCTATTCAGTCGGGATGATGGGGTTCACCCCGGGTTTTGCCTATTTGATGGGGCTGGATCCAGAGCTAGCGACGCCTAGGCGGACCAATCCCAGGACGAATGTGCCAGCGGGCGCGGTTGGGATTGCCGGCGCGCAGACTGGCGTTTATCCCCTGGAGTCACCGGGTGGCTGGCAATTGATCGGTCGCACGGAGTTGGCGCTATTCAATCCGAACCTGGAGCCCCATTTCCTGCTTTCACCAGGTGATGAGGTCCGGTTTGTGGTGGCTGAGGGGAGCGAGGTCCAATGACCCTGTGGGTTGAGCAAGCAGCCTTGATGATGACCGTGCAGGATTTGGGACGGTTTCAGTACCAGCGTTACGGCCTGCCCGAATCCGGCCCGATGGATCACTGGGCCCAGCGAGCTGCCAATCGGCTGGTTGGGAACGAAGTGGAAGCAGCCTGCTTGGAGATGGGCTTTTCAAGTGTGTCATTTTTGTCTGAGCTGGATACGCTTCTGGCAGTGACCGGTTCAGGATTTAGGCTGTCTGTGAACGATCGTCCGCTGCCGCTATGGATGAGCTTTCGGGTTCGAGCGGGGGATCGGATTGGGCTGGAAAAGATAGAGGGAGGAAATTGGGTTTATCTGGCGGCTGCCGGCGGTGTGCTGACGCCCAGTTGGATGGGCTCTCGCAGCAGCTATGTCCGTGGGGGCCTGGGAGCGCCTGTGACGGCCGGTGAGCGGATTCCGGTGGGTGCTTCTGAGGGTTTGGATAAATCATCTACCATCCGTTCCTTGTCTTTGGACGCCCGTCCACAATATCAAACGGAAAAGATCACCCTGCGGGTCATTCCCGGGCCCCATCAGCATCGTTTTACTGAGGGAGCGCTCGAACGGTTTACAGGGGCAGGATATGCTCTCAGTGCACGCTCAGACCGGATGGGTTTCCGCCTGAGCGGCGAGCCGCTGGAGCACAAAGAAGGGGCTGACCTGATCTCTCAGGGGATGGTACTGGGAGAAGTTCAGGTGCCGGGGGACGGGCAGCCGATTGTAATGATGCCAGACCATCCCACAACCGGCGGCTATACCTGCATTGCCACTATCATTCGAGCGGATTTACCCCTTCTGGCGCAGGCGGAACCCGAGCGAACGGAAATTCATTTTGAGTGGATAGATGTGGCGGCTGCCCAAGGTATTTACCGGCAGATGCTTGAGAAAATGGAGAGCGGCATACAAACCGAGGAGGCGGAATGGCTGTACCTTTGACGATTGACCTGAATTGTGACCTGGGGGAGAGCTTTGGCCGGTATAAGCTGGGTGATGATGCGGCCATGATGCAGTGGATCACGTCAGCCAATGTGGCCTGCGGTTACCATGCCGGCGATCCTCAGGTGATGGCGGAGACTGTGGCGCTTGCCATAAAGCATCAGGTGGCTATTGGTGCGCATCCGGGTTACCCGGACCTGCAGGGCTTTGGACGGCGTCAGATGGCTTTATCATCGGAGGAGGTGCGTGGGATCATCCTATATCAGTTAGGAGCCCTTTATGGCTTTGCAAAGGCTGCTGGGGTGCCATTAGTGCATGTCAAGCCGCATGGCGCGCTCTATAACTTTGCTGCTCGGGATCGGGCGACCGCAGAGGCCATTGCCGGGGCAGTTGCGGCTTTTGACCTGGTTTGATCCTGGTCGGCTTGGCTGGATCTCTGTTGATTGAGGCGGGAAAACAGGCTGGTCTGCAGGTGGCGAATGAAGGCTTTCCGGATAGAGCCTACCTGCCAACTGGGGAGCTAATGCCGCGCAGTCAGCCCGGTGCGGTGATCACGGACCCGGAAGCGGTGGCGGATAATGCCGTGCATTTGGCTAAAGAGGGGATTACCGTGGTTGGGAAGAAGATCAGCATCGACACCTTATGCCTGCATGGCGATAATCCGCAAGCGGTCGCCAATGCAAAACATGTTCGCCAGAGTCTGGAAGACGCAGGATTCCAGATCCGGGCATTAAATCATAAGGCTTAAGCCTATTTTCGAGTGAGTAGATCGTATGAATGGGGGAAATTATGCAGGTTCTTTGGCTTTCATACAAGTTGTATTACTTTTTATAATATGCGGAAATTACAAAATCTACATCAAACCTTAAACGTTTGCTGTTAGTCCTTTAACACGTTCTTAAGAACAAAAGAAAGTCCTTCCGTTATACTCTTAGCATCAAGTTGGGCATGAACCCCCAACTACAGAAAAGAGTTTTGACTATCTTTTCTCTCCTTTTGGTTTAGAGGCTCCTTCCGAAAACCGTCAGCGGATGACTCACAAGGTCATCCGCTGATGTGTTAATAAT
>LQAJ01000195.1_pt1 | contig 22769 bp, 24 predicted proteins | sample 1535811 | NCBI WGS metagenome assembly LQAJ01 (sample SAMN04331587, study PRJNA305678) | bioreactor metagenome | isolation source: bioreactor_6 inoculated with Wadden Sea sediment 2nd replicate of a... | place: Germany: Wadden Sea, Janssand Flat
ACGATCAGGTCGGTAGCCTCCGCGTTGTTGCCGACACAAGCGGCAACGTGATAAAGGAAGTCCAGTACGACCCGTTCGGCGGCATCATCACGGACAGCAACCCCGGCTTTCGAATTCCCATAGGTTTCGCTGGCGGCTTGCATGATCATGACCTCGGCTTCGTCCGGTTCGGGTTTCGGGACTACGACACCTTTACCAGCCGTTGGACCGCACCCGACCCCATCGGCGATGCGGGCGGCGACCCGGATTGGTATGGCTATTGTCTGGATGATCCGGTGAATGCGAATGACCCGATGGGATTATTTTTGCTTACTGGTTTAGGAATTGCTACGGCGTTAGCCGCCGGCGGAACGTTAAGCGCGGGACTTATGGCTGACGGTTTTGGCGCACTGGCAGGAAAAAATAAGGAAGATCCACTCAAGACAACCAAAGGGGCCATGAAGGGTATGGCCGGGGCCGCTGGGATCAACGCAGGAATCGCCGGAGCCGCAGGTTTGGCCGAAGCCGCTCCGGCAGTTGCAGGGGCGGCTATGCAACACCCTGACAAACTGGCGGCGGGAGCTAAAGCTGTAGGAGATTTTGCTTCAGGGGCTTTTGATCAGGGCCCTCCGCCACCGAGTAAAGCGGGTGCCTTGGGGGTGGCAGCAAGTAAGTCGTATGACTGGTTTAAAAAAAGGAGATAGGGTGAGAGTAAAGCCAAGCGAGATTTTACTCAGCATAGCTCTTATCGGAACAAGTCTATTGGGAATTATTTCGGGAGAGTCCTTCTTCAGGGGATTCCCATCGCCCATCTGGGTCGAGTGGATAGTACTTTGTGGCGGGATTGCGATTCCCGTTTTGGCTTGGATTCTCAGGCCTCCCAATCAAAAGCAAGACGATAAATGAATCAACCGCCCTGCCAAATTGACAGGGCGGTTAATTCTTATCCGACTTCTTGGACCGCGCCCGATCCCATCGGCGATGCGGGCGGCGATCCGGATTGGTATGGGTACTGCTTGGATGATCCGGTGAATGCGAATGACCCGATGGGGTTGTTTCTGCTTGAAGGCTTGGCGCTTACTGCAACATTGGCCGCTTCTGCTTTCATCGCAAGCCCCTACCCAAGCACCAAAACCTCAGAACCACCTGCCCCCCAGCACCCAAACCAACAGCAATCAGTGCGAAACGCATTGTTTTGCCATTTCATTAGACAAAATGATAAGACCCTCCATCCAGACCGTTTGAAAACCGACTCCGCCAACTGAAAAAGATACAACACTACCCCGAATTCATAAGCGACATCGACATGAAACATCTTATTGCAATCGTGGTTCTCTGCCTCTTTGTTCCTTCCTGTTTTGCAAGTCAGAAGAATATCAGTTTGTCATCTCCGGCCTCATCGGCAGATCAAGGCTCGTTGCAATGGGCTCTCTGCCCTTCACACGTCGGGGCGGAAGGCGATCAGCGGTGCGCGATCATCCGGCAGCCGCTGGATCACGACAAACCCGACGGCAGGCAGATAGACGTCCTGTTAATGCGTGTTCTGGGAAAATCAGAGAAGAAACGCGGCCAGATATGGTTTCTCAACGGCGGACCGGGGGATTCTCTGGACACGTTCAGCTTTCTGATGGACAAATGGTCAAAGACCCATTCGGAGTATGACTACTACGCCATGGAACACCGCGGCACAGGCGTTTCCGCGTACCTGTCATGCGACAACGAACCGTCTTCCGCACTCTGTCTGGAGGAGTTGAAGCGGGAATGGGGAGACGGGCTTGGGCTGTTCAACACCACGCAGGCGGCTCACGATCTGGCTGATGCCATGCACCGTGTCGGCGGTGACTCCCGAAGATTCCTGTACGGCGTTTCATATGGGACATATCTCGTTCAGCGGTTTATCACGATTCACGATTCCATGATTCAAGGGGCCATACTCGACGGCGTAGTGCCTGCGACAGCAGATGAAAACGGACTGTTTGCCATAGACAAGTATGACCATGACTTCAACGAACTGGCGTTAAACATTGCAGCGCAGTGCGATAACGATCCGATCTGCAGTTCCCGGCTCACGACTTTCGGTGCCGACACAAAAGCCGTGATGCAGAAAACATTTGAGGATATCGATGCCGGGAACATCTGCAAACCTCTCAAAGGAATCATCACGCGGCAGTCCCTTCGAAACAAGTCGGCGGAATTGATCGGAGATTATTGGGGACGCCAGCTCTACCCCGCCCTGCTGTACAGGATCAACCGCTGCACCCCCAGCGATGTCGAGGTTCTGTCCAACCTGTTTCAGGAAGACGATGAACCGGAAACAGAGGATGAAATCCTGAGTTTTTCCCAGAACCTCAACACCAATATCATTGTCAATGAACTCATCGGCGGCAAATCCCTTGCACAGGCAGAGGCCGAGGCAAAGACCTATTTCGCATCGCCGGACGAAACCCTTGAGCAATACCGGAGCCGTGAACAAACCAAGTGGCCGCTCTACCCCGCAGACCGGTACACGCATGAATGGGCTGAAACCGACACCCCGCTCCTGATCATGAACGGCGACATGGACCCGGCCACACCGCTCGCGTTTGCACGGCAATTGAAGAGTCACTTCAACGGGCCGCACCAGTATCTGATTTCCCTGCCGGGAACACCCCATGGCGCCCTGTTCCTTTCCCTGATGAAGGATGTCCCGATGGAGGATGCAGACACCTGCGGTTCAAGGCTCCTGTTCAGCTTCATGGACGACGTGACAACACAACCGGACGCCTTGTGCACCGGCAACATGCTGCCTCCCGATTTTCCGGCTCCTCAAAAGAGGCGCAAACGGCTGCAAAACGATTTTCAACAGCGACAGCGTGTGGGACTGATCTGCCTGCCAGCCGTTACCCAAGCGGTCGCAAGGCTTCGTAAGGCGCGTCTAACTCAATGCCGAAGTATTTATTGAGGGCATCCAGATATCCCTGCCCTTCGGGGAGATGTATTTCTTCCTTCTCTCCGGCCCGAGACAGGGTGAGCCTACTGTCGCACAAGGTGACCATGCCGTCCTTCAGGGGCTTCATGGCGACACGGGCTTTGGTGAAAAGAGTGTTGGGATTGGTTGAGGTGTAGTGAACGCCGTAGTTGATGTCTCCCTGGCAGACATGCTCCATATCGAGACTGTAGAGATCCTGCCATCCGTCATCAGTGCGCACCTGAAACATATTTCCGAAAACGCCTCCGTCGACCAAACGAACCGACTTTCCGCCGATATCCTGAACCGTGTCCCGCTCAAGCAGGAAAGGGCCGACGGGATTGGTCCTTTCCAACCCACATCAGCCAGCCATTGACGGCCCTCGACGTGACAAGGGAAAGCTGATGCCCCCGTCCAGAGGGCTGCCCTGACACATGGACCCGGGCCAGAAGCGGACGGGCATCGAACCCGAAAGCGCGCAGAGCCAGAAGAAACAAGCCGTTCAGTTCGAAGCAGTAACCACCCCGGGACGGCGAACGAGTTTATCAAAGAGATTTGCCGGATCAAGATCGATGCCCGGCCGAGCAGGATGTCGAAATTCTCGAATGGGATATTGTACAGTTGTGCCCGTTGCAGGGAACGAAGCCCCTCGATTGTCGGCGACACGTCTTCTGACAAATGCAATCGCTGAAGGTACGCGATCGAATCGAATTCGAAATTCCCCATGTGCTGCTCCTTCTCTACGGTGGAAAAAGTTGCTTCTGAGACTACATATTCCTGCCAGCTGATTCAAGACGAAAGGATCGGCATACCGATTGAATCGTTCGCGCAAAATATGCATGAGGCGTTATTCTGTTTTTATTAAAGTGAGGATAGTATTTTTTCTCATATATGTGTATTGAGACACAAACACTTGAGGAATCACCCATTCATGAAGAACGTGAAACGCCATATATCTCATGCTGCTTTTCTGGCTGTTCTTGTCGGCCTGTTAGTGATTCCTACTGTTGTACAAGCAGTAGAAATAAAAGAAATTATTACTGCCAGTCCGTCATGGGAGACCTATACCAATCAGGACGGCACCGGGCTTTACCACGAAATTCTCCAAAAGGTTTTCACGCTCTACGGAGTACCTGTCAGGCACATCTATTCCAAGTCGGGACGCGCCGAACAGCTTGTTCTCAAGGGCGAAGCAGACATAATGACATGCAAGGACAAGCCAAGGCCTTCGCCGCTCGTACTGGCACGCTATCCCCATGTACGTGAACGACTTCTACGTCTTCTTCAAGAAGGACAGAATCGGAGAATGGAAAAACAACGAATCCCTGAGAGACAAGGAAGTTCTCTGCCAACCCACCTACTACAACCAAAAGAACTTCTGTGTTCCGGTTGTCATCAAGGAAATCCAAACTGGCGCGCAGGCCGTGGAGATGATCCGGCTTGAACGTTCCGATTTTTACGTGGACGACATGGCTTTGATCAAACAGTCCTTAAAGGAAGCAAACACGCCCTATGACCGGGAGCAATTCGACATTCGCAAGATAGGCAGGCGGTCATACCACCCCTTGGTCAAGCCGACGAAAAAGGGACTCAAGATCATCAAGATGTACAACGACGGGCTGATTCAACTGCATAAAGCCGATGAATTGAAACCGATTTACGAAAAGTGGGGCCACCAATACCCTGATTTCGACAAGTATTAGAATCAGTAAAAGCGCCATGACTTTGGCCGCTCAACCACCCTCTGAATTATTATAAAAGCCCCGAAGACTGAGGTCACCGGGGCTTTTCATGCTGGTCGCAAACGCCATCTGGCCTTGCTCTTCATGAGGAGTCTGTCAACCCTTCCGCCTTCATGCATGCGAGGTTTATGAGCGGGCAAATCAACATGGAAAACGAAAAGACCTCAACTCAAATCATGGGTTTTGGGCGCAGGAATATCCCTTCCGCAGCGATTGCATTTTACGGTCTTGCCTCTCGAATTCAGCTTGATGAGCTGACTGTGCTTGCAGTGACGGCATGTACGCTTGAGGTCAAATACCGCCTTTACGGCTGAATAGAACATCCACATAAGAGGTCACCTCTTCGCACGACCGGGCTTACACTCGGTGTTAACGAACTGTTGTTAAAAGAAATCGTTGTCGAGAATGAGCGACGACAGGGTCACCATCCGACAATCTCGCCCATGTGTTCAACCGGGGCACGATGGACGCCGGTCCGGTCTATGAGCCGAATGGCATACCTGATATCCATCTGTGCGGGAACAGTGATGATCGGCTTGGTCATGATCTCATAGACGCACACATCCGTCGACTTCTTGTCCGGGACAATGACTTCCCTAACCAGATCCGAGATGGTCACTATGCCCCACGCGTCGTCACCACTCCTCTTATCGACGAGAAGTTCCGACACGCCGTGTTCTCGCATCACTGCGGCGGCCTGCTTCGTTGTCTCCATCCCGTCGATGCTCAAAATCTCTGTCTGCATGACATCCCGTACCCGTATGATCGATTGAGCCATGATCGTGCTCCCTAATAGTTGTGGCGGCAGCCTTGCTGTCGCTCGTATTTGTTACACAGGGCTAGAAATACTGGTCCCTGATCCTTTCCTTGAATTCTTCCATCTGGCTTTCCATTCCGATAATATCATCCACGGGCAGCACAAAGGCGATGCCCGTACCCGGCTTGTGAAACTCTCCGGCGACTTCGATAGCCTTCAACACCGGCTTCACCAGATGTTCTTCCAAAAGAAACATGACGATATCCGTCTGGTCTTCCAGCGTCAGGCCAAAAAAGGTCTTGGCCTCATGCATACCGGTTCCGCGGGCGGGAATTATGGTCGCACCGGTCGCACCGGCTTCCTTGGCCGCATCCACAACAGGATCGGTCTTATGCGTCTTGACTGGCGCGAGTACGAGCTTGAACTTCATTGTCTGTCTCCTTGGGACCGGTCTTGACCGGTTGTTTTCTCTTTGCGGCCCAATGTGTGAACTGAGCATAGCCCATAACCGTGATAATCGGAAACAGGCTGGCAAAAGCGATGAGCCCGAACCCGTCCAGCGCGGGATTGCGGCCCGGAACAGCCTCGGACAGTCCCAGCCCGAGGGCCGCCACCAGCGGAACGGTAACGGTGGAAGTTGTCACTCCACCGGAATCGTAGGCCAGGGCGATGATCTTCTCGGTGCGACAAAAGTCTGCAGCACCACGATAACGTACCCAATCATGATATACACGTACAGCGGCGTTCCCGTTACGATACGAAAAGCTCCGAGAGAAATGCCTACGGCAACGCCCAGCGCAACCGTAATGCGCAGCCCCCATTGGCTGATGACGCCGCCTGACACTTCATTGGCCTTGAGCGCCACCGCGAGCAGGGACGGCTCCGCAATGGTCGTGGAAAATCCGATCATGGCGGCAAAAAGATAGACCCACCCATACGCTGTCCAGTCCGTCGGAGCGACGAGAGACGTTCCCCCGGTGAGAAACTCCGGATGGGAAAGCTGGGCTGCCATGATCTTTCCGATGGGGAAAAGCGCCTTGTCCAGTCCGACGAGAAAGAGCGCCAGACCGAGAACCACATACACGCCGCCGACGATCAGCCGCCGCAGGTGCGGGATGGGCTGACGGAGGACGAACAGCTGAAAGCAGACAATCAGGATGAGAATAGGCAGAATATCCCGAACCGTTGCGATCAAAACGCCGCCGAATTCCAGCAGAAAAGGTGTCATGTTCGTGAATCCCCCCGACTTAGCCGAAAACTATCAATCCGTATCCCATGACAAAAATCATGGGCAGCAACGATGCAAAGGCAATCAGGCCGAATCCGTCCAAAGCGGACTGCGTCCCTTGATGATTGTGGCAAGCCCGACTCCCAGTGCCGCGACCAGCGGCACGGTGACCGTGGACGTTGTCACCCCGCCCGCGTCATAGGCGATGCCGACAATCTCCTTGGGTGCCACCAGCGTCATCAGCATGACCACGACATAGCCGCCGATGATCAGGTAATGAACCGGCCACCCCTTCAGAATCCGCAGCACCCCGACAAGTATGGCCACTCCCACGGAAAAGGCCACTGACAGCCTGAGTCCGAGGGCGTAACTGTTGAGCGAATCCTCGCCCGGGGCAATCAGGTTGCCCTGAGCCGCAATGTCGGCCGCCTCGGCCGACACGGCAATCAGCGCAGGCTCCGCCACCGTGGTGGAAAACCCGAGGGAAAAAGCGAACGTCAGCAACCAGAACAGGCTCCCCTTCCGAGCCAGCGCATGGGCCATGTTCTCGCCGATGGGGAACAGCCCCATTTCCAGCCCCTCAATAAAGAGCGTCAGCCCGAGCACCACCAGCAGTCCGCCGAAAGCCACTTCACCCATGTTCGGAAGCGGCTGTCGCAGCACAACAACCTGAAAGAACGCTATGACCAGTATGATCGGCAACAGATCTTTGAAAGCACTCCACAGTTTGTGTGCTATGGCCGTCAGTATGTTCGGAACCCGAAAACGGGCCTTTTTTCCATCCATGGTTATCTGTCTCGTCTTTATCGTTCCCGTCAGCCATATGGATGAAGGGGAAGTCGGCCCTCGAAAGGCTGCGGAAACCTTCCCTTTTACAATGGTCATGCCAAAAGACACGAACAACGATAACAGCATTTCCAGAATATGTGGATAGTGGGCTGTATTATAATAATGTTATTATGTTTTACGGAACTTTAAAATGGGCGCATTGTCAGTGTATGGGGCAAGAGACGTGTTGTTTTTGGAACAAACCGGGGCAAAATGAACCGCTTTTCGGGTTGAAACGAGGCATAATTCCCCACTCCATCAGGAAACAAACAAGACAAAAGCAACAAAAACAAGCAGATACATTCTCTTACGCGGTTGACGGGAGCTTTCGCCCCACCGGGGCACTTTACCCCAACTCAGCCCGAGATCTGACGATTCAGAATCTGTCGAGGATGAAAATGAACGATCAAATACGACTTTTCAAAAACCGTTTGTTTTAAAAAGGATATTATTTCAATGTGTTGATTTCTTCGCTCCGTTTGACGTCCGTCACTAGGAGATGCGGTGTGTGGCACGGCCCTTGCTCAAAAGGGCGTTCATCAATCCGTCCGATAATGGACATCACTGAAGGAGACCTCCTACTATGGCTCAGAATCTGACGCAGGCCCTGGGAAGAAATTTTCTCGGCAGCGCACCGAAATGGTATAAATTGACCATCCTTGCTTTTCTGGTTCTCAACCCCATCCTCATCTATGCCGTCGGTCCTTTCGTGACAGGATGGGTGTTGATCGGCGAATTCATCTTCACTTTGGCCATGGCACTCAAATGCTATCCGCTGCCGGCCGGCGGTTTGCTCGCCATTCAGGCCGTGGCAATCGGCCTGACCACCACGGATACCGTATATCACGAGACCGTGGCGAACTTCGAAGTCATCCTGCTCCTGATCTTCATGGTGGCAGGCATCTACTTCATGAAGGATTTTCTCCAGTTCGCCTTTACCCGCATCCTCACGAAAGTCCGGTCGAAAGTCCTTATTTCGCTCCTGTTCAGCTTTGCCGGAGCATTTCTCTCCGCCTTTCTCGATGCCCTGACCGTCACGGCCGTCATCATCGCTGTGGCCTACGGATTCTATAATGTCTACCACCGGTTCGCATCGGGCAAGACCATGCACTGCGATCACGATCTGTGCAGCGACAAGATCGTCAAGGACACGCAACGTCAGGAGCTGCAACAGTTCCGCGGCTTCCTGCGTAACCTGATGATGCACGGTGCCGTGGGTACGGCACTCGGCGGAGTATGCACCATCGTGGGTGAACCGCAGAACCTTCTGATCGGCGCAGAGATGGGCTGGCACTTCATGCCGTTTTTCTTCAAGGTGGTCCCTGTCTCCATGCCGGTTCTGGCTGTGGGACTGCTCACCTGTCTGGCTGTCGAAAGATTCAAACTGTTCGGCTACGGCGTGGAAATGCCCGGTAACATCCGGTCACACCTGCTGGAAACCGCCAACCAGATGGAAAAGGAACGCGGCATACGCGGCAGAGCCAAGCTCGTGATACAGGCGGCGGTCGGCATCTGGCTGATCATCGCACTGGCACTGCATCTGGCGGCTGTCGGCGTCATCGGCCTGTCCGTCATCGTTCTGGCCACCGCACTCAACGGGTTCATCGACGAACACCAGATCGGCCCCGCATTTGAAGAGGCCCTGCCGTTTACCGCCCTGCTCGTGGTCTTTTTCGCCATTGTCGGCGTCATCCACGACCAGCACCTCTTCGCCCCGGTCATGGATGTTGTTCTGGCAATGGAAGGGCAGACACAGATGGCCGCATACTACGTCGCCAACGGCGTGCTCTCCATGATCTCGGACAACGTGTTCGTGGCCACAGTCTATATCTCGGAAACCAAAATGCACTTTGAGGAAATGCTGCACGCCCTGCCGGGAATCGGCATGACGGGCGAGGCCCTGATGGCGAAGCTCACCGACCCGGACGTCCCCCGCGCCGATGTCCTCGCCACATTGCCGCAAGCCGTTGCCGCTCAGGCAGAAGTGCTCATGGTGCAATTCGAAAAACTCGCGGTTTCCATCAACACCGGAACCAACATTCCGTCCATCGCCACTCCCAACGGACAGGCCGCATTCCTGTTCCTGCTGACGTCGGCACTGGCTCCGGTCATCCGGCTCTCGTACGGACGCATGGTCATGCTGGCCCTGCCATATACAATAACCATGTCCCTGACGGGTCTGGCGGCAACATACTACTTCCTCTAAAAACAACCGACACAACAAGGCCCCGGCATCATTGCCGGGGCCTCAGAGTGTTAACCAGCCCCACTTTGGCGGGCTGTTGAGGAAGGTTCGAGTGGTAGGCGCAAACAAAAGACAAGACCGACGCGTACTTCCTGTACGCGAGGGTTTGCCTTTTTTGAAGCAACGACGCAATCGGGCCTTTATCAGCAGGCTGAGTCCTCGGCACCGATATCTGCCTGCAACTGTTCCATCCAGTCCGGCATTTCCGCATCACTCACACTGTAGTAATGGGGATTGTAGGGTTTGATGTCCAGAATCGGAGAACCGTCAACCGCCTCCAGCCCCTGAACACGCAGGCAGGAACCTTCCCGTTCCAGCAGCCGAACCGCGGTAACAAGCACCGAATTGGGCCGGGCCGGACTGCATGTGGCGAAAATTCCCTTTTTCGGCATGTCCTTGCGCCCCATGGGGTGTATCTTTTTCAACTCCCTGCCTTCCGGCTTGACCAGATGGGGCCAGTACAGCACGAGGATATGCGAGAAGTCCTCTATGCCGTCCAAAAGCGATGCATATTCCTCCTCAAAAACCAACTCGCTGACCATGGACATGATCATCTGGTGCTGTTCGCTGGCCCGTTGTGTGCGCTCCTCCAGAGTCAGTCCGTCCTTTGAAGCCTGGAGCATGGGCTCCTTGAGCTTGCAGTGAACAGCGCCTACGGGACACATGTGGATGGAATCATTCCCTGATATTCCCTGCTCTTGAATAGTCTTGTCTTGCATAATGCATTTCTCGTTTCTGAAATGAATTCTTTCGGTAAAGGCGGGGAACCTTACGGCCCCCGCCTCTTGTCATAACGCTATTTCGGAAGCACGGCGTACGGATCGGCACCTGCATCGGTGATCGTGCCCACCAGACTTGCGGGACCGCTGAACCGTCGCTGATCCGCGATGCAGGCCATCTTGTCCTTCATGGACATCTGGACAAGACTCCGGGACATCTTGGCTCGGGCGATGTAAAACAGGGGATTGCTCTTGCCGCCTTCAGGCGACAGATCGCCCTTGCTGACGCCTGTGGCGGAGCCGAGTTTGCTCCAGTCAAGCCCAATGACCACTCCGTCGCATACGTTCATTTTCGCGTTCACCCGCATGGCGATGATAATGGGTGCCACGCCGCCCTTTGCCGCTCGCTTCGCGGCCTTGGGAATCATCATGCTGAACGCGCTTCGCTTGCCCACGGTGCAGCCATAGACCGACTGCAAGGCGTCCATGGAGCAATTCGGAGCAGCACCCACGAAAACGTATCGGTCGCCTGCTCCCAAAGGAAGTTCCTTGTCCAGAAACGCCTTCACGATGAATCCGGCGTTCAGGCCCGGACAAAAATGATCGTGCAGTTCCGCGCCCTTGAGCATCGACCAACTGGCACCTTCGGCCCATGACAGGGAAATGGACACCACCGAGAACATGCGCTTGCCGACCAGTCCGCTTGAAGCGGCGGCCCAAGCCTCGGGCTGAAAAATCTGTTTCGGCGCGATGTTGAACGCCTGCTGTCTGAATCCCTCGGGTCCTGATTTGATAAAGACGAGATCCTTGGTGTCGGCTCGGAACAGGGCGAACCAGAGCGGTTCGAAACAGGGGGTATTCACCGCAAGAAGCGTCCTGGTCCCGGGCGTACGGCCCGTGGTTTTGGCCACCAGATCGAGGTAGGTCTCTGTGCTTTTGCCGTCCACCTGTCCATAACCGGCATTTGTCAGGACCATGAATCCGGCCTGATCCGGTGTTGTCCCCAGTTTTTCCATGGCGCTCCCAAGGGCCTTGGCAGCCTTGGCCATGGACGGTGAGTTCTCCCCGGCAAGGCTTGCGGCAAACCCTGTGGACGTCATTACGAGGAACATCGCCAGCACCCAGCACGTGAACCTAAATTTCAATTTCATACTCTATTCCTTTTACTATTTTATATTTAAGAGGCTTAAGCCGTATACCATTTGTAAATTCGTAGCAACATTACGCACAAATAAAATCAGTTCAGTACAAGAAAAACAGTCAAGACTCTTCGGCTGAAGCGCGTCATTCAAGACGTTCCACGAAAATATCCTTCCATGAAAAAAACAGTTGGATGAACTGAGAAAGATCCCGTTCTCTCGTGAAACCCGGCATTTTTTCACCGTCAGACATCAGAAACGGGTTCAACGGCACGGATATCAGATTTCATTTATACATCTAATGCTTTTCAATCGTCGCTCTTTTTGTAAACATCACCCCGTTTCGACGGGCATAGGCCCGCCTAATATATATTCAGGAGACCACTGATGAACTCCAAGATAGGACGCAACGATCCCTGTCCCTGTGGCAGCGGCAAGAAATACAAAAAATGCTGCATGGGATCTGCAAACGGGAAAAGCCCGGATTTGGCTCAGACCTTTTTTCAACGATACAAAGTCCGCCTGAAGACGCCTGAACAGGTGGAAGGCATTCGCCGTTGCGGCAAACTGGTCATGCAGACATTTGACGCCATCAGGGACCTGATCAGACCCGGTGTTCGGACCGACGAGATCAACACGGCAGTGCATGAATTCACCGTCAAAAACGGCGCGACTCCCGCCCCGCTGAATTACAACGGCTTCCCAAAGAGCGTCTGTGTCTCGCCCAACGAGGTCATCTGCCACGGCATTCCCGGCGAATACACCCTCAAGGACGGCGACATCGTCAACGTGGACATCACCTCCATCCTTGACGGCTACTATGCCGACTGCAACCAGACCTTCTTCGTGGGAACCCCTCCCCGGATGCGAAAAACTCGTGGACGTGACAAGTGAGAGCCTGCGACTCGGTCTTGAACAGGCCAAACCGGGCAACATCATCAACGACATCTCCTCCGCCATCCAGAAATATGCCGAAGGACAGGGCTGCTCCGTGGTGCGCGAATACATGGGACACGGCGTGGGCCTCGACTTTCACGAACCCCCGAACGTCCCCCACTTCGATTCCCGCTGGGGCAACGTGCCCATCGCACCGGGCATGACGTTCACCATCGAGCCCATGATCAACCTCGGGGCCAAGGAAGTCCGCGTGCTCGATGACGACTGGACTGCCGTGACCAAAGACGGCTCCCTTTCCGCCCAGTTCGAACAGACCATCGTCATCACCGATAACGGCTTTGAAAGCCTGACTCCGTTCGACCTGTAAACACAGGCATCCCTGAAAAAAGCCTGTCAGACACGCCACAAAAAAGGGTTACAGCACCGGCTGTAACCCTTTTTTTACCCTTCGACGACTGCGATGGAGCTACGCCTTCCAACCGCCTCCCTTGAACACGATGCGGTTGAGCGCAAGGGCCATGTCTGATGCGGCCATGGTGTCCGTGACGATTTCGATGTAGACCCCGCTGTCCGCCTGACCGGCCTTAATAAGCGCCGCATCCAACTCGCCGTTGGTTGCGACCCGGGCACAGTACCAATCCTCCATGCCAAAAGCTTCGGGCAGCTTGCTGTAGTTCCATTGGGCAAGGTCGTTGTAATAGATATACGGATCTTCGCAGAGCAGCCGTTCGATGAGGTACCCGTTGTTGTTGAGACACAGGATGACCGGCTTCAGGCCGAACCGTCCGAACTGGCTGATCTCCTGAACCGTGAGCTGGTGCGAACCTTCGCCGGTGACAAGAATGGTCCTGCGCCCCGGCACGGCCATGGCGGCTCCGAATGATGCCGGTGTGGCCCATCCGATGGAACCCCACAGGGTCTGGTTGAAGAAGACGGCATCTTCCGGAAGTCGGGCCGTGACCAGCCCCATGGAAGCAGTGCCAGTCTCGGCCATGATGATGTCCCCGGCCTCGAAGAATCCTTCAAGACGCGGATACAGGTAGCCGGGAGTAATCTCGTCATCCGGTCCCCCTTCCGATTCCCCCAGCCCGTAAGCATGGACGGGAATGTCGTCCCGGCTCTGCACGGCCAGAACGGCAGCCAGCCCTTCAAGCACGTCTTCAATGTAGACGTTGTGGTAGGTTGCGCGCCCGACCATGACCCGGTCCGGCTGCACCCGAATCTCACGAGAAGGTCGATGTTGGTGGTAAACGCGCCAGTGTTGATATCCGACATGACCGTGCCGAGACTGAGCACGAGATCACTTTCTTCCACGAATGCACGCACATTCTCGGACAATATCTGACCATTGTACACGCCGAGGAAACTGGGGTGGGATTCGGAGAGCGTCCCTTTGCCCATGAACAGGGAGGTAAAGGGAAGTCCGGCCTTTTCGATAAGCAGTTGCGCCAAGTCCTGCAATTCGTACCGGGCGACAAGGGCACCGACAATCGCCACGGGCGAGCGGGCCTCGTTCACGCGGGCCGCCACAAGCCTGACCACGGTTTCCAGCGTTTCCCTGTCACTGACAGGACCGGACACCGGAGGCGGGGTGGAACAACCCAATTCCATGAGCGCGAAATCCGCGGGGACGCCGATGTACACCGGCTGTTTTTGCGTCAAGGCCGCATTAATGACGCGGTCAACCTCGGCTGCCGCGTTCTCGGGGGTCAGTATAGTGCTGGCGCAGACCACGGGCTGGGTCATCTTGTGAAAGAGATCGAACTCACCGTTGCCCAAGGTGTGGTGCATGGTGCTGTGTTTCTGCTGAATGCTGTTCTTGGGCATTCCCACGATATGAAATACCGGCAGACGTTCCGCGTAGGAGCCTGCCACACCGTTGATGGCGCTCAACTCCCCCACTCCGTACGTGGTGCACACGGCCGCGACCCCCTTGATGCGGGCATACCCGTCGGCAGCGTAGGCGGCATTGAGTTCGTTGCAGCATCCGATCCAGTGCATCTCCCCGTCATTGCAGATGGCATCGTTGACCGGAAAGGCGTAATCACCGGGAACCCCGAACACATCCGTTATGCCTATCTCCTTGAGCCGTTCAAGCAGGTGCAGGATAACTGTTTTCGCCATATTTTCCTCCCAGAGATCCGGTTATTTGTCGTAAAACTGCTTTTCCCTCTCCCGGATGTCCTCTGCTCCGATGAAGCGGAAATATTCCTCGAAGCTCATCATGGTTTCCGGCGAAGTAAATCCTTTGGTGGTACGATGTTCCTTGAGGTAGCCGGCCCAGTTCTGCAAGGCTTTGGCGGCTGTGAACACCGACCCGCAGGGATAGCAGGCAACCGCGTAACCCGCGTCCTGCAATTCATCAGCCGTGAGGAAAGGCGTCCTGCCGCCCTCGATCATGTTGGCTGCGCTGGGAACGGAAACCTCGGCATTGACCCGGCGCATCTCCTCGACCGAGGTAACCGCTTCCACGAACACCATGTCCGCCCCGGTCTCGGCATAGAGCTTGGCCCGGCGTATGGCCTCGTCCAGCCCATAGACAACCAGCGCGTCTGTACGGGCCATGATGACGAAATCAGGGTCCTTGCGCGCCCACAGGGCTGCCCGCAATTTGGGCAAATACTCTTCCACATCGACCACGGACTTGCCGCTCATGTGACCGCACCGTTTCGGGTAGTCTGATCTTCAATGAACAGTGCGGCCGCGCCCATCTGCTCGACCTGACGCACCGTGCGGATGACGTTGTTCACATCACCGAAACCCGTATCGATATCGACCATGACGGGCAGATCGACCCGGGCGATCAGGTTCGCATAATGGGTGAGCATTTCCGTGGAACTGATCAAACCGATATCAGGCTGGCCCAACACACTCCCGGCCGAGCCATAACCCGCTATGCTGGTGGCCTTGAAACCAGCCTGGGCAACAGCCATCATGGAAAGGCCGTCGTGAACCACAGGCAACATGAGAATTTCCGGGGCATTGATGAGCTGACGAAACCGGGTCGTTTTCTTCACGGGTACCTTCCCTTGGCTAGACAATGAAAATCAGCGTGGCACAAACGTGTCCCACAAAAAATTGACAGAGTGCCAAGGCATACCATCCTGCTGTATTTTATGCCACCCATGCCGGGACAGTGCAGGCCGAAGCGAAGTGCCCTGACTCCAAACACCGCTGCGACCATGAAAAAGAGGTTTGGAAACACCTGCTTCCAAACCTCTTGTCTATTCTGAACCTGTTTGTTCCTGCCTATTTTTCAAGGAATACTCAGACAGAATCCGGGTTCTTTTTCTTGCTGCCGATTCTCCGGCCGCCTTTGATTATCGCATTTTCTTCATGCTCTTCGCCATCTGGGCAATACCTTTCCAGCGCTCCTTTTCGATGCGGTCCGCACTCTTGGTACGGCGCTCCGACAGGTACTGCATTTCAGACTGCATCTTGTGGTAACTCTCCAACCGTTCACGGGACAGTTCACCGGATTGCACGGCATGCCGAACAGCACAGCCCGGTTCGTGGCCGTGGGAGCAATCAGCAAAACGGCACCCCTGCGCCAGTTCCAGTATGTCGGCAAACGCGGCGTCCATCCCATCGCCCTCCTCGGAAAACGAGATTTCGCGGATACCGGGATTGTCCATAAGCATCCCGCCCTGCGGCATGCGGATGAGTTCCCGCACCGTGGTAGTGTGACGCCCCTTGCCCACGCTGGCGCTGACCTTGCCGGTAGCCTGGATGTCGCTGCCGTGCAGCATGTTCGCCAAGGTGGATTTGCCTGCGCCGGACGAACCGATCATGGCAACGGTCTGCCCGTTTCCGATATGGACTTCCAGTTCACTCTTGCCCCTGCCGTCCGTCATGGACGTCAAAACCACGGGAACGCCGAAGGCAAAGGCTTCCACCTCCAGTTGAAACGACTCCGGCACAGCATGCAGGTCCGCCTTGGTCAACACCATCACAGGAGAGATGCCGCAGTTATGGACCAATGCCAGATACCGCTCCAGACGCCGGATATTGAAATCGCGGTCCAGCCCGCAGACGATAAACACGGTATCGAGGTTGGCGGCAATCGGTTGTTCGCGCTGCGCGCCCCCTGCCCGGCCACCGCGGGAACCAGCCTCCCCGCGGGAGAGGATGTTCTTGCGGGCGATGACACCGGTAATGACCGTATCGTCAATCAAGACCCAGTCCCCGGTGATGGGGAAATCCCGATTTTGGGAACGCCGCAGCCTGCCCGCAGGGGAGCACAGCTGTTCGCTCTGTCCGTCCGTCACCAGAAAACCACCCCGCTGCACGCTGATAACGCGGGCGATACGGCTCTGTGCCGGATTCATGGCCGCCAATTGGCTGTCAAAATAGTCATCCCAACCCAATTGGCAGAGCCGTGTCGGGTCATCCATTCTATTTGCTTGCAAATTATTGTTGTTATTCATTTATCATCACCATTTCATTGAAGCCGATTCAATCGGACCGGCCATTTCTGTAAGTCAATGCCAGCCAATGGCGAAAGGCCAGAGGCTTCGGGTATCAGGACAATGATGAATGCGTTGCGGAAAGAAGGATGCAACAAAAGACCGGTTTCGGAGGAAACGCGAATCCGACAGGCCGAGACAGCCACATTTCAAACCGCAAAAAAATGCGGATGGAAAACAGTTCAAGCCTGCTGATTGCCCTTCATTTCGGCAACTTCAGACGCAAGATCCATAAACTGCAAAGACATAAATCCTCCGTTTTGGCGATATACGGCTTCCTGCCCGGGAACTCGACGGATGTCAATCGGACCAGGAATCAGAAAAAACTGCACCAGAGCGTGAAGAATGAGAATGAAGGCTCTCAACTCGATTAGGCGCCATACGATTATAGATTATTCGAATACACAACTACAACACCCATTTGTCTCATCTAACCATCTAATTATTAAGTCTATCCAATTAATTTCAATTCCCCCTTGCGCCAATGATATTTATCATATAGTGTTCGTTTTAAATTCGAATATATAACACTCTATATCAATAGATACCTACAATAACGACCAAACAGAAACCTAAAAGACGACAAAAGAACTCCTCAACAACGAACGTTTAAATGGCGGGATGCTCTAGAGCATCCCATAACATTCAACAGGGAGGACGAAGATGCCACAGGATCTCGTCAACATGTCGGATCAGTTCAAAGGATTACCGATGGGAGACCTCATCGGGGGGCCGCTCAACGCGGCCTGTGAGGCACAGGTAAAGCTGGCCCAGTCAACCGCAGACTTCATCAAGGTGATCGGCTTTAATGCCCCGACCTCGGAGGATGAATACAGCGGTGGGACACGGACAGCGCTCTTCCGGTTCAAACGCCCGGTGGACGGCACCACCCCCGGTGCGCAGAATCCAATCATGGAAGAGGAAGTCGAAATCAATGTTCCCTTGCTGGCCATTGTCAAGGTGCCCAACCTCAGCATCACCGAGGTGGATGTGACTTTCGACATGGAGGTCAAATCCTCTTTCGCGACCAAGGAGTCCAGTGACTCAGAGGCTACCCTGGACGCCGAAATGTCCATTGGCTGGGGCATTTTCTCGGCCAAGGCAAAAATCCACGGCTCCGTGGCCAGCCACAAGGAATCCACGCGAGCTTCAGACAACTCGGCCAAGTACCATGTATCGGTCCATGCCGAAGACAGGGGCATGCCTGAAGGACTCGCCCGCGTGCTGGACATCCTGCAGACCTCATGCGCCCCTCGGGCCATCGGGGAACCAGCCGCCCCTGAGGCACTGCCTGCCTAGCAGATAGGCAAGACAACAAACAATCAAACCGTGCAGGGCCGGAGCTTTCGGCATACCGGCTCTGCACTCGGGAAACAGATGTTCGACCTCACGGAAGTCACATACGTCAAGCGCATCACAGTGGGAAACGACGATCCTGGAAAGGTTCGTTCGCCGGAAGAAATCGAAGCGGCATCGGCGTTGCTCAACAAATGCCTGAACTCCCCACCCAAGGGACACATCATCGCCGTGGAAAAAGCTTCGTCGTCGTGCAGATGGGGGAACATCAGGCGGTGCTGCAATGGATTGTCTACCACGTCGGTTTCCCTCGCAAGCCTATCTGGCTTGAAGATTGAGCCAAGGACAGAGTAATGAGTACAACCCTTGATGATCTGCTATCGGCTTTAGAGACAGCTCTGACCAATACGCAGGAAACATTGCGCAGACGAAACAATGAAATCGAAACCGGCATCTCGCACCGGGACGATTTCCTTGTCTCGGAGTCCGGGCACGGCGAACCTTTCTCCCTGCCCGAGGCAACCTTGCGTGCCCGACGACGCCATCAGGTTTCCATGCTCTCGCTGTCCTGCGAGTGCAGATTGAGACGTACTCGCCCCTTCTCTCGGACACAGGCCTACCTCCTGCGCGTCATGGGAAAGGAAGAAGCCCTGCGCGCCAGCCGGTCTTTCTGGCGAACAACACCCCGAAAACTGAAAATTGTTTTTCGCGGCTCGGAACACCCTTTGGGCGAAGTCTGGCTGGACGGCACCCTGCTTACATCCACCGCATCGGAAGACAACCAGCCGGAACAACAGGAAAGGCCGACTCCCGAAGACTCGCAGCTCACGCGCCTTCTCAAGCGGCTGTTTCGTTTTACGTACCCGAAAGGATACATCCTGAGTACCGATCAGTCAGCCCGGGTCAGACAGATTATGCAACAAGAAAAACCCGCCGCGAGCTAATCAACACGCACGCGACACAAACAAAAACAGGAGAGCAAGATGCAGATTTTCAAGAACAACAGCCTAAAACGCAGCCATCTTTTCGTTCTGACACCCTTCGTCATCATGGCCGTTCTGTGGGCCACCCTTCCCTCCATGGCGGGAAGCCCGTTTCAGGGAGAATGGGCAGGGATGTCCACGGTCGAAGGCACTTCCAACGTCATGACGCGAATCGTGTTCAAGGACAAAGGCGGGAAGGTCTATTACGACACTGCCCCCGACTGCACCATCAAGTTCAAGCAGTTGCTCCCTGTCTCGGACTCCGAATCTCAGGCTGCGGTCGATTCGAGCACGGGCGGTGCTTGCGATCACATGTGGAGCGGACGCATCACTATCAAGGACACCGGTAACGCCAAAATCACATACACTTTCACAGACAAGGAAAATAAGCCCTGGGCCACGGGCGTACTTCAATCCACCGACTAAAGGCGTGCTTTTGAGACAACGGGCCGGACGCAAGGAGAACGGACATGTCCAGCAACATCCCCCTGAATGATCTGATCGAGTCTTTGGCAGGCGCAGTTATCGAGGCGCAAGACAGCGTCGAACTGCACCAGCTGAAGAACCTGACACGCTACTTCCACTCGGACAAGCGCCCCAAGAGCCTTGTGATGCGGGTGCTTCCATCCGGCCCGACGCCGAAGAAGGCGAATGCGACCTCTACCGCGCACCGCTCCTGCCGCTCATGTCCATGAACCTGCTGAAAATCAAGGACGTGGAAATCTCTTTCGACGCTGAAATCGGCCAGTTGGAAAGTAATCCCGCGGACGACAACGAAAAGACAGACAAGGGACTACCCAAAAGCATCTCCGTGGATGTCGCTGGGACCCGACAGGACAAGGGAGGCAGCATTCACGTGGTTCTGCGCGTGGAAGGATCGGAACCGACCGATGGCGCTGCCAGACTGATGAACCACCTGTCCCAGACCCAGGGGGTCTTCAAAAAGGATTAAATCATGACCATTTACAAAAACGGATCACGAGGCGACGACGTCAGGCGCATCCAGCAGGCGCTCAAGGAAGCCGGGCACCTGACCGACGCTCCGGACGGTATCTTCGGCAGTCGGACCGAAGCCGCAGTCAAGGCTTTTCAAAACAAGGCTGGACTCACTGCCGACGGACTGGTCGGTCCGGCCACATGGGGGAAACTCTTTCCCCTTCAGACACCTGAACAGCCCGCAATATCCGGCGATGTTGATGCGCGTTGTCTGGGGCTGACCGGCTCCTTTGAAACCAGCCGCCCCGCACCGGGCTGCTTTTCAGCCGTCACCGGCAACTTTGATGGCCAAGGCATGAGCTTCGGCGCCCTGCAATGGAACTTCGGACAGGAAACCCTCCAGCCCCTCCTCAAGCAGATGCTCACCGACCACCATGACGTCGCCGCAGCCATCTTCGGCGAACATCTGGACACATTGCAGCAGGCCATCTCCAGCGACAAGGCGACCGCCCTGGACTTTGCCTCCTCCATTCAGGATCCAACAGGGAAAAAGGTTACTCCACTCTGGAAAGACATGTTTGAGAAACTCGGGGGACACCGGAGTTTCGGGCCATAGAAGTCTCGGGCGCAACATCCTACGCGGCACGGGCCGCCACCCTGTGCCGGGAATATGACCTGTGGAGCGAACGCGGCCATGCGCTCATGTTTGATATCTGCGTGCAGAACGGCAGCATCCCGGCCCGCGTGAGGGAACAGATTCAGACGGACTTCGCTGACCTCTCCGCCGAACTCTCCCCGGAAGAAATCGAGGTTGAAAAAATGCGCATCGTGGCCAACCGCCGCGCCGAAGCCGCCAACCCGCGCTTTGTGGAGGACGTGCGAAAGCGCAAACTCTGCATCGCCGAAGGCAGGGGCACCGTGCACGGCATCACCTACGACCTCGCCACCCAGTTCGGACTGGGACTCGGCCGGATTGCAGAAACAGGCTAAACAGCAAGGAACAGATTCCCCACTCTCAACAATATGACATATCAACGAGGCCCGGTAAGTCCGGGCCTTTGTCTGCCGCCGCCCAGCCCATCAAGCAATCGGCACACTCATCCCCTGCATCAGCCAAGGCCGGAAGATGCCCCCTGTCTCATTTCATCCAGACTCCTCATCTGGTGGGGCCAGAAAGAATCGGTTTGCCAAGCAGGCTCGATCAGCGTTATTGACAAGTATTATCGCCGCGAACATTGCAGCCTACAAAAGGAATAGAATGCCGAAGCATCCAGAGGACACTCCGGTCCCCCATGAGAGCATGGAAAAACATCTTGCCAGCTATCTGGATCTGATCCCCGCCATCGTCTGGCGCATCGATATTGTCGGAAACGAAATCTCGTTCTCAACGCACACGAAATCCCGTCCCATGGCGAAAAAATCCGGGCCATCCTGCAGAATCCGCAGCTTGCCAAAAAAATGGTCCTCGCCGAAGACAGGGAACGCTTTCAAGTCAGTTACGAACAGATACGCAATCGAGTGAGAACGGCGTGTTCCTTTCGTTTGCGCCTCGAAAAGGGTGAAACCAAGTGGTTCAAGCTCATGGCCATGCCGGACCCGCAGCACCCGACCTGCTCCATCGGCCTGCTCATAGACATCACCGCACAGGTCAATACGATCCTCGTGGCAGAAGGCAGGCCCACGCTGTCCACGAAGATAGACCTCATTGATGATCCCGTACTGCTCGTCCGCTTCTCGGACCGCTCCATCTGCGCAGCCAACACCGCGGCTGAACAGTTTCTGCAATACGACAGAAAACAACTGACCTCCCTCGCCTTTCAGGAGCTGCTGCAAAGCAACACAGACACGGACCTGCACAAAATATATGAAAGCCTCATATTCTCGGACCGCTGGAGCGGGAAAATCCACGTAACCGACAGCAGCGGCAGGAACCACCAGTGCTCGGCCCAGTTCAGGGCCGTGGCCCGCGACGAGGAAAACCTGCTCTGGGTCACCCTGAGCCACCGCAACGACTGCCTTGCCTGCAAGGGCGTTCCGGTAAAGGGAAATGAGATAATTCCCGCCAAGGACATCAGCCGGTCCATGAGGAAATGCACGACCATCAAGGCGCTTCTGGAGACCATGCTCAAGGCCCTGCCCGCCAATTCGCCCACAGACGCCATCATGCTTTCACGCATCTTCATCGACAAGAATACCGTCGCCGTCACAGGCGCGGGCGAACCGTTCGAGACCGTGCCGGAAAACCGCACCCATCCGTATCAGGGGTCCATCGCCGAAAACATCGTGCGCTTCGATCTCGGGAACCATGTGGTCATGGAAACATCCAAGAGCATCAAGCCCATTGACTGGGCGCTCTTCATCCCGCGCGGCATCCAGTCCTACTATGCCCAGCCGTTTTACGAAGACGGCATCCTGACCAACGTACTCATCTTCTGCTCGGAAAAAAGCCACAGCTACGACCCGGATGCGGAAGCCCCGCTCCTCGCGCTGCATGAAGAATTCCTCCAGAATCTGGCCCGGTGCATAAAGAAAAAGTAGCGATCTGGTCCAACCACACTCACTCCGAAAACATATGTCCGCAAAAACAGTTTTGCCGCGACTTTTTTC
>LQAJ01000196.1_pt1 | contig 22723 bp, 28 predicted proteins | sample 1535811 | NCBI WGS metagenome assembly LQAJ01 (sample SAMN04331587, study PRJNA305678) | bioreactor metagenome | isolation source: bioreactor_6 inoculated with Wadden Sea sediment 2nd replicate of a... | place: Germany: Wadden Sea, Janssand Flat
ATCTCCCAATCAAGAAAGCCAGGCCAATCACCAGCAAGGTCACGATGGTGAGCAGGCCAAACCCATATGTCAGGCGATGGACTAAAGCAGACTGCAATAAGCCCATAACGGAAGTGTGACCCTGCTGAACGATCAACTGTTGGCCCAGTTCCATGGTGCCAATCTTCAGCGCCATTGCCAGGTTGATTACTACTAACGCCGCCAGCAGACCGCCTACCAAAATCCCGCTCCACTTCCAGTCGGCCTTACAGCGCTGACGGAAAAACCGACCAAAGAACAGGAAGATCGGGACCAGCAAGGTCCCAAACATCACCCAGAGGTAAAGTCCTCGGGTTGGATAATAAACATTTGGCAGGATACCGCCCGCCTGGGATTGGAAACTGACCAGGAAGGCAGATAAAGAATGAAAGACAACACACCCAGCGGAACCGCCAAAGTCAGCGCTTCACCGATCCGCTCACCTGCCCAGCCCTTTACCTTCACCTGGCGGAGCAGGAATGCCCCAACCAGCAAACTGAAATACACCGGCAGGTCCCAGGTGTTCATGAAGATGATCCCGCCGACCAGAATAGCGCTGACAAAGAACAAATCCCATTTAAAGGGAATGGGCAGCCCAAATAGCTTAATTGGGTTTTCCTCATCCATTGCGCCCTGGTAGATATTCATAGCCAGATTAATCACCAGCATCACAAAGGGCATCACCAGCACATGCGGGTGCAGGTCACCCAGCACATAAGAAAAAGCCGGGAATTCATCAATGGGTGAAAGCGGGCTAACCACGCCCAACAAGTCAATATCCTGCAGCACTCGCGAGGACTGCCACCACCACCAAAACCGATGCGGGATTAATTGCAGCGGTTCACTGGGTGGGTTCAGCAGGGCTTCAATATTGATCCACTGCCAGAATCGTGAGGTCCCCGTGGTCAGGTCCCAACCCACACCCATTTGATGCAGCATTTCCAGGACCACTTCCAGGTTACCCACCAACAGCAGAAAGATCGGTCCCAACAAAGCCCAACCGATCACACTTTTGAAGCCTTTTTCTGTTTTTTAAGAGCGGAAAGCAGGTCATAAAGCACGCCATAGGCCCCCACAGCGCTCAGGGCAAAACCGCACTCAACATCAGGTTGAAGGCAACGCCCCCACTGGTGGCCGTGACCTTGGCGATCATGGCGGCGATGATATAGCCAAAATGATAATAAGAGATAGCATAACCGGAAAGCCAGGGGTCATGCGGCGGGAAGGTCTCAGAATGGAGGATGGCATTAATGAAAGCCAGTTCCATTGGCTTCTCCGTGCCGGAAGCCGCCGGGTTGGCGGCCCGAACGACCACCATGAAACCGAAAGCCAACAGGAAGACCAGTTCCATCACCAGGATCAGCCGCCAATGGCACTTCACCCAGGCCCAGATCTCCGTCCATCGCCCCCAACCTGACCAAACCGAGATACCCACCAACAAGGCTAACACCAACAAAATAGCACCGGATTGATTCTGCAGCACGCCCAAACTTGCCAACAGCCAGAAAGCGAACCCCCAGAGGATTAGCCCCAGGATGCGGCTGATGGCATAGCCGCGGTCCGCCACCTTGCGGAACAGCCGAAATGTGAGGGGGAAGGTCAGCCAGCCAAGAACGACCAACAAAAGATACCAAAAGATGATTTGCCAAATCATGCCCAAATCCTTGATCGGTGTGTTTGTATAAAATTACCTCAAAACAGGCACCTACCTGAAGAGTGGTTTCATTATAACAAGAACCCCCTAATTCTATCCCTTTTGGCATGCAGGATGCACCATTAATTTATTCCGGGAACTCCCGGCGCATTCTGGACGTTAATGCCAGTAGAATAGTATCTATATAAGGACATAATATGCAGACCGCTCAACCGGCCCAGAGCCACGCCAAATCCAATATCTCCACCCGCAGCCGTCGCCGGTCGCAGCAGCGACCCGGGCCGGTACTTTGGGTTGTTCTGGGCGCGCTGGTGGTCCTGATCCCGCTTGTGTTGTTTTGCGGTGCGATCATCACTTTCCAGATCATGGAGTGGAACCTCCCCGGTGTGACGATCTTCGACCAGTCGGTTGGAATGATGTCTTATGACGCTACCGTGGAATGGATTGACAGCTACTGGAACCATGCCCGTCTGATCACCCTCCAGAACCCCGACGATCCGGATTTTAGCCATATCGTCACACCCGCTGACCTGGGCTATTGGGTGGACCCGGCAGCTACTGCCGACGCCGCCTATGCCATTGGCCGGGATTCAACGCCTTTTGAAGAAATAACCGCTGCGCTCTTGGGTCAGCCCCAGACCGTCCTGCCGGTGATCTATTTTGACGAATCTCTGGCTCGCCAGACCCTGGAAACCCTCTCCGCCAACCTGGCCGTCCCGGCCACAGAAGCCTCCGTCGCCTATCAGAATGGTGAATGGGTTGCAGTGGGCGGTATGGACCGGGCAGGGACTTGACCTGGATGCCACGCTCCAAAACGTCTATGTCAACGCCTTTCCCATCCTGCTCACCCAGTCTATTGCCCTGACCATGCAGGAGATGCCCCCCGGCGATCAGCGATCTCACGCCTGTCATTGGTGAAATCGAATCCCTCGTATCCCAGGACCTAACCCTGACAGCTTATGACCCGATCACTGATGACCACACGGTCTGGTCCGTGCCGGCCGAGGTCAAACGCAACTGGGTCGCGGTCGATCCAGTCAGCTACGCAATCTCCCTGGACATTGACCCGGATGACCTGTCGGCCCTTTTGGAAAACTGGGAAGAATCCCTCAGTGGGGATGGCTCGCTTTCCTTTGATGTCAGCCCCAGTGAGATCGTCGAAGACTGGCAAAACGGTCTGAACCCGATCGTGATCGTCCAGCATGCCCCCACCACCTACCGGGTGAGTGCCGGAGAAAGCTTGTGGGCGATTTCCCTCAAGCTGGGCATGCCAATGTGGCGGATCATGGAAGTTAATGAGGGTCTGACCACGTCCAACATCGAAGCACGGCATGCTGTTGACCATCCCCTCCAAGAATGACCTGCTCCCGCTGCCGGTGATCCCCAATAAGCGCATCGTTGTGGATATCAGCAACCAGCGTATGACGGTCTATGAAGATGGCGAAGTACGCAATATCTACGTCGTCAGCACCGGCATCGCCAGCTCCCCCACCATGGCGGGGGTCTTCCAGGTTCAAACCCACGAGATCAACGCCTATGCCTCCAATTGGGACCTTTATATGCCGCATTTTATGGGCATCTATGAAGCCTGGCCCGGTTTTATGAACGGCATCCATGGCTTGCCCCTGCTCTCCAGCGGAACCCGCCTCTGGGCCAGCACCCTGGGTTCCCCAGCCTCCTATGGCTGCATCATCCTTGACCTGGGCGCTGCCGAAGACCTCTATTATTGGGCTGAGGATGGCGTGGTCATCGAAATTACGCCTTAAACTCAAAAAACCCCTTTTTCATAGGACTGGAATACAACTTGCAATAGATTCTCATAGATTTTGTACTGTTTTAACGTGGAAAAAAGTCGATCATGAGAATTTACTTAGCAGGAATAGCCGAACTTTTCGCGAACGCCCCCGCTGCGATGATCAGCCATCTGATCGCGGGGCTGTCTTTGGCATTGTTCGCCTGTCTAATGCTCCTCCAGCTCAATAAAACGGCTCAACCCACCCAACATCGCCGAATGGCGGTTGGCGCTGGGCTGCTATTGATGCTGCAGATCGTCCAGATGGCATTCACGGTGTTTTATCTGAAAGGGATCGCCCTCTCCGCCACCTCCATTGGACTGGTGGATCACCTGGTGATCACCCTAACCGTGATCTGGGTGGCCTGGCTGCTCTTGGGCAACCAACAACCCCGCAAAGCCAACCGCACCACCGCCCTGCTGAGCCTGGCAGCCCTGTTCATGACCACCCTCTCCATCCTGCTCACTTTGCTCCTGCCCGGATTGCAGGCTGAAACCGGTAATATCCTCAACCTGCTTTGGTACTTGGGCAACCTTTTGATCCTGGCGACGTCCCTGGTCCTGCTCGCTGCCCGCCGTCCTGTGAATTGGGGGATCGGCATCCTGATCCTTGCAGCCCTCACCCTCTGTCTTGGATTGCAGATTGCAACTATTGGCAATCGTTTCGGTGTAATGGGTCTGATTCGTCTTGCCCAGGCGACCAGCCTGCCGTGGTTATTAGTCCTGGCCGCAAAATCGGACAAACAGCCTATCACCCCTGGGACCACATCCAGTGATGAAGTAGATGATTCCAAACCAGTGGATACCAGGCCGGAGCTCATCAAGCAGCTGCTCGAGATTAACCTGAGCGCTTCCTATGAAGAGAAAATCAAAGCCATCATCCGGGCTCTTAGCCTCAGCGTTGTCTCCGATATCTGCTACCTTGTTCGGCTAACCCCCAATAATGAAACCGTTGAATTGCTGACAGGCTATGACCTGATCCGCGAGATCACCCTCCCTGGCGCTGTCCTGCAACCCCAACAGCTCTTGCATATCATGGATGCCTGGACGGAAAAACAAACCCTCAACCTCACGGATACCAAAGGTGAACTGCGCGATGCCGACACACTGACCTTGCTGCTTAAATATCACCGCATTGGCAACCTGTTGGCCTTCCCCCTCTATTTTGCTGACCAGCCTACCTTGGGCGGCCTGATCCTGCTCTCACCCTACACCAGCAAACGCTGGGGGTAGAGACGATCCAACTCTTGGAAAAAGTTCGATCCACCCTGACAGAAGTCCTCTTCGGGCCCGACCCGCTTGAAGAGTTACGCCTGGAAAATGAACACCAACAGGACCTGATCATGGAACTCAGACAAACCAGTGACCAGATAACTCTAGAACTTCAGGGAAAGGAAAAGACCCTGGAAACACTTCAATCAACCATGCAGCAGCTTAAAGCCCGCTATCAATTGGAAAAATACGAAACTGTTCAACAAATGGACGCCATGCAAACCGAACTGGAAACACTGAAAGGGAAATCCTCCCAGCAATGGGACGGCAAACAACAGTTGGAACAAATCCAGGCGGAAATCCGTCAATTCTCCAGGGAGAGGGAAGAACTTCGCACGTCCCTGGCCCGGGCCAACGCCCGAATCCAGCACCTCGAGAACCAGGCCGGACAGACCGGCCCGATCCGGCTCTCAACCGATAACCAGATCATCAGTCTGGATTCCGTGGCGGCTAACGCCCGCCTGCAGACCTCCACCCGGCTGGCCCAGACCGGCGTCGATCTAGTGATCAACAATCCCGACGGCCGCCAGATGGTCAAGACCGACCCCGAACTTGTGGGGACGATCCTCAAAGGTCTGATCGACAACGCCATCGCCGCCTCACCTGTCGGAAGCGTGATCGAACTCAGCCAATCCCTTTCACTCGAACCGGGATGCTGATTGCAGAGGTGACCGATCACGGCGAAGGACTCACACCCGAAGAACAGTCTGCCCTTTTCAGCGCCGGCCAAACGCTTATCCCCGGCATCGGCGACCTGGCAGCCATCCGCTCTGCGATTCGGGCGATCCGGATCCTCAACGGCAAGATTTGGTTGAGCAGTAAGAAAAATGACCATACGACCTTCCGCATTCAACTGCCGATTCGGATCATTGATTAAACCGAATCGCCATCGGCTATAATTTATAGGAGGAATTCAGATGCCTACCTATAAAAACCAATCATTTGGATAAAGATCATGCGCTCACAACAGACACAAGCAAATCGAGTATCCCGGACAAATTCCCGGACAAATTCGCGGCCCAACCCAAAACAGAAGGTTGATCCCCGCCGCCACAGAAGGCAGCCACCCAAACCTTTGGAAGTCGTGGCCGTTGTTATTTTGTTGTCCCTGATCGGTGTCCTGGGCTTCATTTTGATCAGCGGCTTCATCGCCAGCCTGAACCCCTCCTCGGTTGCAGCCTCAAGCCCAACTCAGAACCCCCTCGCAGCCCTGCCGACTGCCACACCATTCCAACCTGGTGAGGGTGGCGAACAGGCGAACCTTCCCAGTGAAGGCGATCAGACGGGTGAAGTTCTCCCATCACCCACGCCTACGGAAGATATCCTCGAAAAACCTGAAGGTCAGATCAATATTCTGCTCCTGGGGTCGGATATTCGACCAGACGATGGCGGCTTCCGCACCGATGTCATCATGTGGGTTTCATTGAACCCTGCAGATGAATATGTCAGCATCATCTCCTTTCCCCGGGACCTGTTCGTGAGCATCCCCGGCTGGGGCAGCAACCGCATCAACACCGCCTTTCAATATGGCGGCTTTGAACTGCTGGCCGACACCTTCGAGGTCAATTTTGGCATCCGGCCGGATTATTATGTGATGGTCGATTTCAACGGGTTCAAAACCGTTATCAACGATCTGGGCGGCATTGATGTCTATGCGGCCTATAACCTCTCAGATACCTGCGCCACCTGGATTAATGCCAGCGGTTACTGCAGTGCCGGCCCCGGTCTGGTCCATATGAACGGCGAGGTTGCACTCTGGTATGCCCGTTCCCGTTACAGCACCAGTGATATCGACCGTGCTCGCCGAGCGCAGGAAGTGGGCGAAGCGATCTTCAACCGGATGGTCAGCCTGGACGCCCTGGTGCGTGCACCGGAACTCTATAATTCGTATGTCAAATACGTTCAGACGGATATCGGCCTGAGTGAAATCGTCTCCCTGCTGCCATTTGCCAGCAAGATCAACGAGAACGGCGACATCCGCAATTACGTTGTGAATTACAACTATGCCTATGACTGGACGACCACTGCCGGCGCGCAGGTATTGGTCCCGGATTATAACGCGATCGAGTCCCTACTAATCGAAGCGCTCAGTTTGCGGTAACCCCCACAAACATTCTGTCAAACCAATCCCCAACCTCAGAGGCTGGGGATTTTTCTTTTAAAGCCTGTCCGGTTAACATCTGAGAATAAGATGGAGGAAAGGTTTGACATTGACTGGGGTTTGATTTAAACTAAGAGCATAATTTCGACTACACGAACTTAGTTATCACGGAGGGCCTATGTCCCAACAACCAGCAGAACCCAAGGGCACACCAGCCCATCTGACCGAAAAATCCATGCTCCAGCCTGCCATCCAGGCCTGGAAGTTCTATCTGAATGACCAGGGGCGTTCCCCCTACACCGTCAAGGCGTTCGTCGCTGACCTTAATCTGCTCGATTCATTCCTGCCACCCGACAAATCACTGGGCGACATCACCCTCAAGGACTTGCAGGAATTCACCAACTGGCTTGAAAATGAGCGCGGCGTGCCCTGCAGCCCCAAGAGCCTTGCCCGACGGATCACCTCCCTCAAGAGTTTCTTCCGCTGGCTGCAACACAGCGGTGTGGTGATTATGGACCCGGCCGATAAACTTGTGCAGCACTCCGTTACCAGCCCCCTCCCCTTGGTCATGACCCGCGAGGAAGTGACCCAGGCATTGGAGACCGCCCAATCCTTCCGTGAAGCGGAAGAACCGGATGCTCGGCCCTATGTCCTGTTGAAATTGGTATTGGAAACCGCTGTGAAAAAGGGCGAATGCCAGGCCATCGGCCTGAATCACCTCTCCGTGGAAGACCCGGAAAACCCTTCGTTTTCATCCGTTATACCAACCCCCGCTATCGTTATAAGGAACGCAAGCTGAACCTTTCAAAGAATGGCTTGCGGCTTTTGAGGAATATACCGATCAATACCAGCCGGAAGAACGCCTCTTCCCCTGGACACCCCGGCGGCTTGAATACATCCTGGAAGACATCACCGAGGCTGGCGCATTTGAAAACCGGATTTCCTTTGATATGCTCCGCTGGACCTCTGCTCTGATGGACCTGCTGGATGGCGTTGAACCGGATAAGATCCGGCAGAAACTGGGCGTCTCCAAGATCCAGTTCCGTGAGGTCCGCCGCAAATTACGCCAGCTGGCCAAGCAACAGGGCTTCAACGTGCCTGACCCTGACGAAGACTCAGATTAAACCCACCCAACAGTAAAGCAAAACCCCGGCTCATCTTAATGCCGGGGTTATTTATTGCCTTTATTTCGGTTCTTTCCGGGTCAATTGCAGACACATGATCCGTTTGGTATCCGGGTTAACCTTATAGGGCTCAGCCGGTCGCAGCCCCGCCACCCAGGCCACCCCCCACTCGGTGCAGACCAGCGGCCACCTGTCCCGCAAGTGCTTTGGCACCTTCTCGTTGGTGAAGAAATCAGTCAATTTTTGCGAGTGATCTTTCATCCCCAAAGGCTGCCAGGTTTCACCAGGCCGCTTCCCACGCACGATCATCGGCAGGACAACCGCCTCGGCGTCCAGCCAGGTGTCATCCGCAGGCAGGTTTCGCAATACATCGAAATCGACCTCAGAATCAAGCGCTCGATCCATCAGCGTTATGGACCAGCCATTGGAAAGTTCCACTGCCCCGCCCGGCATCAGTGACGCCTCGAAATCCGGATCGGGCAGCATAGGCAGGTCGTCATCGGGCAGCGGGGCGGACCAGGTCGTCACAATCAGCCGCTCACCCAGCGCCACCAGGTTCAACTTGGCAGCCAGGTCCATCTGCCGGCTCGCCGAAGGGTCCTTGACAAACCCCAGCCCCCGTTCAATCACCTCAAAGCCAATATCGCGCAGGTCCGGCCGTAATAACGCCACGGCACGGCGCAATAAACGACGTTGAAGGGCTTTCTCCAACTTGATGAAGGTGCGTAAATTCAGAACAACTCTCTCTGGGGTGTTTTCCATGTAACACGAAGCCCAAGCCTCATCCGCCAGATTCGTCAGCAGATGATCTTCCTCCCCCAACACATTCGCCATCCGCTGGACAACTTCCTTAAAGCGGGGGTTGATTTCCGCCAATTCCGGAATCAGTTCATGCCGGAGTTGATTGCGGAAATAAGTCGTATCCGTATTGCTCAAATCCTCCCGCGGCGTCCAGCCAATCTCTTCGATATAGGCCTCAATATCCTCCCGCCAGATATCCAATAGCGGCCGCACCAGGGGGATATCCGCGTCCCAGATTGGTAAAACCCGCCGGTAAGGCATCCCGGAGAGACCTGAAAGCGCTGCCCCCCGCAGGAAATGCATCAGCACCGTCTCCACCTGGTCATCGGCGTGATGCGCCACAGCCACCGCCTGGGCATTGGAAAGGCGGGCCTGCTCAAACAAAAAGCGATAACGAACGTTGCGGGCGGCTTCCTCAAGGGAGAGCTTCTCCTTTGCCGCCACCTCGCGAACATCCACCCGGTCAGACACAAAAGGCACGCCTAATTCAGCTGCCTTTTGCCGGACAAAATCCGCATCCGCCGCCGATTCCGGGCGCAGGGCATGATCCAAATGGGCCACTGCCATGGGATAGCCCAGCCGGTGCAGGCCGTCCATCAACGCCAGACTGTCCGCCCCGCCGGAAACACCCACCAAGACCGGTCGATCCTGGTCCAGCAGGCACTTTTCTCGCGCGGTTTGTTTGATGATTGAGAGGAACATACCCAAATTATAGCACCCCCCTATTTAGCGGGACCTCAAATGCGGTATACTTCCATCGTTGGCAGAAAGAGACGGGATGAACAGGTTATTGATTGGTCTGACAGGGAACATCGCCACCGGTAAAAGCGTCGTTCGGCGCATGCTGGTCAATCATGGCGCTCTGGGCCTGGATGCCGACCTGATCGCCCACCGGACGCAATACCCTGGCGGGAAAGCCTATCAAGCTATCATCAACACCTTCGGTTCTGATACCCTCACACCTGAAAAAGAAATCTCACGTGCAAAACTCGGAGAAATTGTCTTCGCTGATCCTGATCGCCTCATCGCTCTGGAAGCCCTGGTGCACCCAGCCGTCACAGCCGACATTGAAGAGCGAATTGAGCAAGCGACTCTGCCGATCGTGGTGATCGAAGCGATCAAGCTGTTCGAATCGCCCCTGGCTGGGCTTTGCCAGTCCATCTGGATCAGTCAGGCCTCCCCCGAACATCAGATGGAACGGCTCTTGCACGCCAGACATATGCCTGAAGAGCTGGCTCGTCAGCGGATTGACGCCCAACCGCCCCAGGCAGAGAAACGCCTGAGGGCAAACGTCGTGATTAACACAGAAGGTGAATTTAAGCAGACCTGGCAGCAAGTTCATCAGGCGCTTAATGATACAATTCAATCAGAAAGCGTTCTACCCACTCCGTACATTAATATCGATCAGAAAATCAGCGTTTATCCGGCGGGGCGGTTCCTCATGAGGCACTGGAAGCCTTTTGGCAAGACAACTCCGGTACACACCGGATGACCTTTATGAACAGCTGGCATTCAATGTCATACAGGTCCTCATGGTTCAGGATCAAATCGTCGGGATGCTTATCTGTGAAGATTGGAACTTCACCAGCAGCTTGAAGGAAATCCTCCTCGCCCAGGAGGCCGCAATTGCAACTGAGATAATCTTAGCGGCATTTCGGATCTCAGCCATCGAACGCCAAACTGAACTTCTGATCCTTTCAAACCAGGTTGCCGCTCAATTATCAGCGAAAATATCCATCGAGTCAGTCGGATATACTCAACAAGCGGCGCATGACCTAAGCTTTCCCGCCTGGCAGCAGGCGATCCTGCGACAGAGCGCTTCGCAAGCGGAACAACTTTGGGTGAATATTCTCACCCGAGATTCATAGCAACAAGACTTTTATAAAAACGTATGACTAATTTCTTTAATGACATTTTCTTTCTCATCCAACGCTTTGGCTGGGCTGACCTGCTGGATATCATCCTGGTCTCAGCCATCTTCTACGCGGTCCTGATCCTTCTGCGCGACACGGAAGCATTGGTTCTGCTCCGTGGTGCGCTATTCATCATTATCTTCTTGGGCCTGCTCACGTCTCTGGTAGACCTGCCGGCCTTTTCCTGGCTGATCAGTACGGTCCTGCCGGCATTGGTGTTCGCCATCCCGGTTATCTTTGCCCCCGAGATCCGGCGCGCGCTGGAACGAGTGGGCCGGGCAGGGAATGTCTCTTTCCTCAATCGTTCCCGCTCCGTCTCCGAACAGCAAATCATAGATACCCTCGATAGCGTCATTCAGGCCTGCACCCGCCTCTCCGAACGCCATCACGGCGCACTCATCATCTTGCAGCGCATGCAGGGGCTGGGTGAATATATCGAGACCGGTGTAACCCTGAACGCGAAAGTGACACCCGAGTTATTATTGCAGATTTTTATCCCAACACTCCTCTGCATGACGGCGCTGTGATCATCATTGATGACCAGATCGTGGCCGCCTCCTGTGTGATGCCCCTCTCCGCCAGCGGCGTCCTCAATAAAACCCCCGACCGGACCATGGGACTTCGGCACAGGGCCGCCCTCGGTATTTCCGAGGTCAGCGACGCCATTGCGGTCGTTGTCTCAGAGGAAACCGGCAGCATCTCCATCTCACACAGCGGCCGGATGATCCGCCGCTTGAACATGGAACGGCTCAAGAATGCCCTCTATGCCTTCTTCCAATCCACTGAACTGACCGGTGAGGACGGCGTCCTCAGCCGTTTCCTTGGTTTCTTCAAACCCAAGGGACAGGGCCCCAAAGAGGGAGGTGACCTGTGAAAGCCTTCCGCAGATTATTCAAGAACCTGCCACCCCTGGCCACAGCGCTCGTCCTGGCAACGGCAGTTTGGATCTTTGCCGTCGGTCAGGCTGACCCGACCGAAACACGGGTCTATCCGCAAGCCATCAACATGGATATCGTCGGCCTGGATTCCAGCCTGATGATCGTGAACGACATCGACGAACAGGTGGCATTAACCCTCCGAGCGCCTTCGACCATCCTGGATGAATTGGATAACGAAAGCAATCTGATCAACGTCACCCTGGACCTCTCCGGCCTGGAAGCCGGCGTCCATACCCTGACCCCTCAGGTCAGCATTGGCCTGTCTCCTTCTGAAGTCGTTCGTGTCAATCCCTCGTCGATCTTCGTCAAGTTGGAATCGGTCATCTCGAAATCCTTCCCGGTTGAGATCAAGACCTTGGGCAACGCCGCCATCGGTTATGAATTACAGGATCCGGAATTGGCGATGGATTCGGTGATCGTGACCGGCCCGCAATCCCTGGTGGACGCAGTTGATATGGTTGCAGCCGAGATAGACATTGAGGATGTATCCGAAGATATCAACCGCCTCGTCACCGTCAAAGCCTATGATGTTGAAGGTAACGAGATCAACACTGTCTCCATCAGCCCCAGCAACATCCAGGTGAATATTCCGGTGAGTCAGCGCGGCGGCTATAAATCCGTGGTGGTCAAGATTGTCACCAGCGGCCAGATCGCCAGTGGTTATAAACTCACGGATATCGTCGCCCTGCCGGCCACCGTGATGATCTTCTCCTCTAATACCGACCTGATCGATAGCATCTCGGGTTATGTGGAGACCACCCCGATCAGTCTCGATGGTGCTAATGGTGACCTGGAAATTGAGGTGGACTTGGATTTGCCGGAAGGGGTCATTGTCGTCGGCAACCAGAACATCACCGTACAGATCGGCATTTCACCCATCGAAAGCAGCATCTCCTTCGCCGATATCCAGGTCCAAATCCAGGGCCTGGCCCCCGGACTGCAAGCTACGATTTCACCTGATCTTGTCGATGTCTACCTTTCCGGGCCGCTCTACCTACTTGAAAGCCTGGACCCCACAGAACTGGTCATCATCATTGACCTGACCGACCTGGGCACAGGAACCTATCAGCTGACGCCCGTAGTTCAGCTGGAGGGTACCGAGATCATTGTGGATGCTATTTCACCCAACACGTTAGAAGTGACCATCACTAACTGATCCACCACTAAATTACTGCTTATCGACTCCCTGGCAAAGTCCCAGGGAGTTTTTTTATCAAGATTACAATTTAAGACCAATCAATATTCACTAATGATTCTCATGAGGTAATAAGGTATAATCTCAACCTATGGCAAAACCCGTTGTGGCCCTGGTGGGCCGTCCTAATGTTGGCAAGAGCACCCTTTCAACCGCCTGACCGGCGAACGGCTGGCGATTGTTGATGACGTACCTGGTACCACCCGTGACCGGCTTCTTTCTGAAGCCGAATGGACCGGTCATTACTTCTATGTAATGGATACCGGTGGGATTGACCCCTCCAAGAACCGCAACCAGGCCCCCCTTTCCATTGGCTCCAAAGATTTCATCACCCAGATCAAAGACCAGGCCGAACTGGCGATGCAGGAATCAGATCTGATCCTGTTCATCGTCGATGGTCAGGTAGGCGTCACACCTGCGGATCATGAAATTGCCAACATTCTGCGCCGAAAACAGCATAATGTGGATGGCAAACTGATGCCCCCCATTCTTTTGGTGGTCAATAAAGCTGAAAGCGCCAAGATCCGCCAAATCGTTGCTGAATTTTATGAGCTTGGCATGGGTGAGCCATACGCTGTCTCCGCTCTTCACGGGACAGGCTCCGGCGATCTGCTGGATGCCATGATTGACAATTTCCCCGAGGGCGATGATGACGAGGATGAAGACGATTCAGTCAAAATTGCCATCGTGGGTAAACCCAATGCAGGTAAATCGAGCCTGCTGAATAAGATGGTTGGCCAAGAACGGGCCATCGTCAGCGAAATCCCCGGCACGACCCGGGATGCAATTGATACTAAAATTGACTTTGGCGGCTTGCCAGTCACACTGATTGACACGGCCGGGATCCGCCGCCGGGGCAAGGTTGAGCCTGGCGTGGAGAAATACTCTGTTGTACGCAGCATGAAAGCCATCGAACGAGCCGATGTCGCCATCCTGGTGATTGACGCGTCAACCAGCATCACCGCTCAGGATACCCACATTGCCGGCTATATTAAGGACGCCTGGAAAAGCGCCATCGTTGTGGTCAACAAATGGGACCTGATCGAAAAGACACCTACACGATCAATGACTTTTCCGCGCAAATCCGCGAAGAACTGAATTTCATGGATTATGTCCCTTTGATATTCATCAGCGCCTTGACTGGAAAACGCGTGGACCAGGTACTCCCCCTCGCGCTTCAGGTTCAGGAAGAACGGCTGGTCCGACTTTCGACGTCGCAGATCAACAAAATCCTCCAAAAAGCCCAGGACATGCATGTCGCACCCTCCAAATCGGGCCGTTCATTGAGGATCTATTACGGCACCCAGGTGCGCAGCGACCCACCGACCTTCATGCTCTATGTCAATGATCCCCAACTGGCCCATTTCAGCTATCTCCGCTACCTCGAGAACCAAATCCGGCAGGAATACCCCTTCGACGGGACGCCCATCCGGCTGGTCCTCAAGCGCCGTAATGATTAAAAGAATCCGATATCAAGTTGGGATATAATTTAATAAATAAGCCCTTAGCAACTGAGCGATAACAATCAAGAGATAAATGTTGAAAACCAATATTCAGAACCACTCACCGATAATAGCGAAGCTGAACCCCAAAAGGGATCGAAAAAGTCTTCCTGTATGGGATTCATCATTGATACCGTAGAAACCATCCTGCTGGCTCTGATCCTCTTTTTAGGGATCAATGCTGTTTCCGCCAGAGTGCGGGTTGAAAATGTCAGCATGGAACCGACGCTGATGCCAAACGAATTTTTATTAGTCAATCGCGTGGCCTACAAAATTGGGACCCCTAAGATCGGCGACATCATCATCTTCCATGCCCCAGGCGCGGATGATCTGGATTACATCAAGCGGTTGATCGGGCGTCCGGGCGACACCGTTCACATTGAGAGCGGCGTTGTCTATGTCAACGATCAGGCCCTTTATGAGAGCTATATTTTGGAAGCACCGAGTTATACCGGCACCTGGGAGGTGCCCGAAGGACAGTTCTTTGTCCTCGGTGACAACCGGAACAATTCAAGCGATTCCCATTTATGGGGCTTCATCGATGAGGACTCTGTCGTTGGAAAAGCTTTATTGATCTATTGGCCGCTGGATGCAGTCTCCCTGCTCACTGGCGCTATTCCTGTCCAGGCAGCCCAGTAGAAAGACCAAAATGACCGATATCAACACCAAACCATGCATGAATTGCCAGGGTGGGATCAAGAAATTGCGCGCTGCGACATTGATGACCTGGCTGGGCAATGAACTGATCACTGTCCCAAACTTCCCGGCCTGGGTTTGTGATATGTGCGGTCACCGGACTTTTGATAATCACGCACTGGCTCAGTTGAGCCTCCTGCTCAACCCCGAAGCGGGCACACCCATCCAACCAAAATGCCCCCAACGCAGAATCCACCAGTCAATCCCCCACCGATGGCCTAAGCCATACTCCGCGGATTTGATAAGTTGACAATCACAGGGAGCAGATCCTTAAAAGCGAACTTTTTGAATAAAATTTGCATCAATGACAAACATCTCAAAACAAATGGATGTTTGTCTTTTTTTCCTTGAATAATCACGATATAATCTATTTGACTTTTGATTTATAGTGTACACTTAAATTAAAAGAAATAATGTTATAATAATATGTGCATAAGTTATATGAAATACCCCTCTTTTCGGAGCCCTCGATCGTAAACCTGGAGCAAATTGGATGAAAAATAGTATTTCAGATACCGAAATCCACGAAATCGTCCAGCGAGTCGTCCAAAAAACTATGGATTACCCAATCACATCCCCAACGTCGTCGTCAAATCCTTCTTCACAGAAAACCGTCGCCCTGGGAACAGACCATGGTGGTGTTGACCTGAAAGAGATCCTGAAAAAGCATCTCACAGAAAAAGGTTTCACTGTCATTGATTGCGGTACAAACACAAAAGACTCGGTAGATTACCCCGACATAGCTCTTTCGGTTGCGAAACTTGTTGCCAACGGGAAAGCCTGGCGCGGCATCGTCATTGATGGCGCAGGAATAGGCTCCTGTATGGCGGCCAATAAGGTCCGTGGTATCCGAGCAGCCCTTTGTTACGATTATGCAACGGCTGTAAACAGTCGCGAACACAACAATGCAAATGTATTGACACTCGGTGCGGGTCTCGTTGGCGTAAATCTAGCAAAATTAATTGTCGATACCTGGTTAGAGACTGAATTCGGCGGAGGCCGTCATGCTCGCCGGGTAGATAAAATCATGGCAATTGAAAAATAATTTTTAAAAGATGGAAAGGCATCATGACCCCAGAAAAAGAAACTGTCGAGAAATTGGTTGAGGTCATTACCAGAGAAGTCCTTTTGGCGATGATCGATCAAGAAGAAAACAAGAAATTCACCACCGGACCTAACTGCGTTTTGGAAGAAGCAGATGGTGTGCGCGTCAAGACCTGTTTTGATGGCGCAGGGCGTGTCATCAGTGCAGGCGCGGAACGCCTGACCTCCACCGTTGGCGTAATTCCCGAGGATAAGTCCCTGGCAGGTATGATTGACCATACCATGCTCAAACCGGACGCCACCGCGGACAAAATTGCCCAACTGTGCTTCGAAGCCAAGAAATATCACTTCGCTTCCGTCTGTGTGAACCCCTCCAACGTCAAGTTGTGCGCAGAGCTGCTCCACAACACCGATGTCAAAGTCTGTTCCGTGATCGGCTTCCCCCTCGGCGCCACCTCCACTGAAGTGAAGGTCTTCGAGACCCGGAATGCCATCCAGAACGGCGCTACTGAAATTGACATGGTGATTAACATCGGCGCACTGAAGGCCGGCGACAACGAAACCGTTGCAAAAGATATCAACGAAATCGCCAAGACCTGCCATGAAAATGGCGCGATCCTCAAAGTCATCATCGAAGCAGCCCTGCTGACCGATGAAGAAAAGGTCATCGCCTGCCTCCTGGCCAAGGAAGCGGGTGCGGATTTCGTCAAGACCTCCACCGGTTTTTCCAGCGGCGGCGCGACTTTGCATGATGTCGCTCTGATGCGCAAAACCGTTGGCCCGGACCTCGGCGTTAAGGCTGCCGGTGGGATTCACACCCACGAAGAAGCCGAACAGATGATTGCTGCAGGCGCAACCCGGATTGGTGCCAGTGCTGGGATCAAGATCATCCAGGCGGATGATGCTGAACCCAAGACGAGCAAGAAATCCCCTGCCCCTGCCAAGTCCTATTAATGGAGAATAAACCATGTTGATTGCCAAAGTGATTGGTACAACCGTTTCGACCATCAAAGATGAGAAAATCGTCGGACTCAAGCTGCTGATTGTCCGCCAGGCTGACGAAAATGGCGAACCTTTTGGGAAGCCCTACGTTGCCATGGATACGGTCAATGCCGGTGTCGGCGATCTCGTTCTGACTGCTGCTGGCTCCAGCGCCCGTCAGACCACCATCACCAAAGATCGACCGGTTGATGCTGTCATTATGGCAATGATTGATTCATTGGAAGTTGATGGAAAAGTGACCTTCGAGAAAGGCTAATCCATGCCGGAGTTCGACAAGGATTTACGATCAATTCAAGAGGCCCGTGACCTTTCAACCCAGGCTTTTGCAGCCTGGAAGATCTGGTCGCACGCCTCACAAGAGCAGGTTGATCGAGTCTGTGCGGCAATGTCAGCCGCTGTCCTGGCTGCCGCTGAGCGGCTGGGAACCATGGCGCATGAAGAAACAGGCTATGGCTTTTCTGAGCATAAAAAGCTGAAGAACGAATTCGCTGCTCGCAACGTCTGGGAAAGCATCAAAGATGAAAAGACTGTTGGCATCATCCATCACGACCCCGCCAAACGAATCTACGATATCGCCTGGCCGGTCGGTGTCATTGCCGGGCTGACCCCCAGCACCAATCCCACTTCCACCGTTATTTATAAAATACTGGTCGCAGTCAAGGCGCGGGATGCAATCATCATCGCACCCCACCCTTCTGCGGCCAAATGTTCCTACGAAGCGGCCAGAATCATGGCCCAGGCAGCCGAAGCCAACGGCGCCCCTCCCGGTTTGATCGCCTGCATGCAAAATATCAGCTTGCAAGGCACTCAGGAATTGATGCGGCATAAATATGTCGCACTGATTCTGGCAACCGGCGGCACACCAATGGTCAAGGCCGCCCACTCCACCGGGAAACCGGCCTATGGTGTCGGCCCCGGTAATGTCCCTGCCTATGTGGACCGTTCTGCGGACATTCAAAAGGCAGCAAAATATATCGTTGCAAGCAAATCCTTCGATTGTTCCACCATCTGCGCCTCGGAACAGGCTGTGGTTGCCGACAAGCCCATCGCCGGCCAACTGGCGCAGTTGATGCAGCAGGAAGGGGCTTATTTCACCAACGAACATGAGACCCATCTCCTGCGAAACCTGTTATTCCATCCCGATGGCAGCATGAACACCGCTACCGTCGGTAAACCTGCCACCTATGTGGCCGCCCTGGCCGGATTTGACGTTCCCCAGGGAACCCGAGTCCTGGTGACCCGGCTGAAGAAAACCGGCAAAGAAGAACCTCTTTCCCGTGAAAAACTGACAACGACTCTGGCCTGGTATGAAGAAGATGGCTGGGAAGCGGGCTGCGATCGCTGCATCGAACTCATCATGTTTGGCGGCCGCGGTCACTCTCTGATCATCCATGCCACCAACCCGGATGTCATCATGGCCTTTGGGTTGGAAAAACCTGTCTTCCGAATAGTGGTCAACGCCATGGGCACCCTGGGTGCCATCGGCCTGACCACCGGCGTGATGCCTTCGCTCACCCTGGGCGCAGGCGGCGTTGGCGGCTCCATCACGGGTGACAACGTAACCACCCGGCATCTCTACAATATTAAACGCCTTGCTTATGAATTATCAGCCCCTCCGGCGGCTGCTATGGTCCCTGGTCAACCTGACCCCGGACCTTCCCCTAAGGAAATTGAACAAACTGTTCGGAGTGTGGTCGAGGAGATCCTAAACCTCAGATAAATCACATTTTTTATCTCTAGAAAGGATTAAAAACAATGGCTTTAGATTCAAAATTAATTGCACTGGGTATGGTTGAGACCAAAGGTCTGGTTGGCGCTATCGAAGCCGCCGATGCGATGGTCAAATCAGCAAACGTGGTCCTGATCGGGTCCGAATATGTTGGCGGCGGTTTTGTGACCGTTATGGTGCGCGGTGATGTTGGCGCTGTCAAGGCTGCCACCGATTCCGGCGCCGCTGCTGCCAAGCGTGTTGGTGAACTGGTTTCCGTCCATGTCATCCCCAGGCCGCATGAAGATGTCGAAATGATTCTGCCCCAGAACACCAAGGGTAGTTTCGGCGGCCGTGCCACAGCAGAGAAGAAATAAGACTGGCCTGATCGTTGACCGGACCAAACCTCATTGAATCAGGTTGGGCTCCGGAGGACATTCTTTCACGCGCAGAAGCGGTGATCTGGGCCGGGTCCAATGGGCATTCACCCACTGAACCCATCTCTGTCGCAAGCCCGCTTCGGGTAGGTGTGGACCTCGGGACAGCCTATACCGTCCTGGCCGTTCTGGACGAAAATGGCGTTCCCCTTGCCGGGGAATACCAATTCGCACAGGTGGTTCGGGATGGGCTGGTGGTTGATTTCATAGGTGCTGTCGATATCCTTCGAGCAATGAAAAGAAGGGTGGAGGCACGATTGGGTGTTGAACTCACCCATGCTGCCAGCGGTTACCCCCCAGGCGTTCCCCTCGCAGAAGTGCGAGCCACCGCCAATGTCGTGCAAGCAGCCGGGATGGATTGCCCGGAACTGATAGATGAACCTTCGGCTGCCAACCACGTCCTCGGAATTCAGGATGGCGTTATTGTTGATGTCGGCGGCGGCACTACCGGTGTCGCACTGATCGAAAACGGGAAAGTGGCTTTTACAGCCGATGAACCCACAGGCGGAACGCACCTCTCTTTGGTGATCGCCGGGGCATCCAATATCAGCTTTGAAGAGGCGGAGGAACTGAAAAAGGACCCCGCCCAACAAAGCAGGCTTTTCCCAATCGTCCGTCCGGTCATGGAAAAGATGGGGACCATCGTCGCCAGACATATCCGCGGCACCAACGCTAAGTCCATCACATTGGTGGGCGGGACTACCCTCTTCCCAGGCATTGCCAGGGTCATTGAGGAGGTCACCGGCCTCCCCACTCAGATCGCCCCCAGTCCGTTATTTGTAACCCCGGTTGGCATTGCGATGCATGACCAACAAGGGTTACAGGATTACTAGTTGGAAGGAGACAACATGGCAGGAGATTTCTCTTTACGTTGTTATTGTTTTATCGACAGAATGCAGGCCCAATATTCCGCATTCGTCGGGACCGTCACCCAGGGTGACCTCCCCGTCGAAGGGATGGCCTCCCTCTATGTGGAAATGGCCCCCGGCAACGAAGTTTTCCGCGTGGTAGATATTGCCGTCAAGGCAACCGAAGCAAAACCCGGCGCACAGATCGTCGAACGCGAATTTGGTATGTTCGAAGTCCATTCCCTGAACCAGGCTGCCGTCAAAGAAGCTGGTCAGGTCGTTTTGGACCGTCTCGGCCTCAAGAAAGAGGACCGGATCAAACCCCAGGTCGTTTCCACCCAGGTCATCACCCGTGTGGATTCCTATCAGGCTCAGCTGCTCAACCGCTTCCGGCGTGGCAGCATCCTCGTCCCCGGTGAAACCCTCCTGGTCTTAGAATGTGCCCCGGCTGCATACATCAACTACGCATGCAACGAAGCCGAAAAGAAAGCCAATATCAAGATCATTCATGTTTCATCCGTCGGTCGTTTCGGCCGGATGTGGCTCTCTGGTACTGAGTCTGAAATTCTCACCGCCAAAAACGCTGCAACCAGCGCCCTCGAAGCCTTGGAAGGCGTTGCCGGCTAATCGTTCGTCAGATATTGTCAGGAGTTTCTATGGCCAAACAATTCTTTACAGAACACGACATTGAGGATATGGCTGCTCGCGGCCAGTTCTCGCTCACCATGAGTGACGATGTTGTTCTGACGGAACTGGCTTTTGAAAAAGCAGAGAAATTGGGCGTCAAACTGGTTCAGCCGCACGTCCTGCCCCCTGCCTCACCTGTACGGCCTTACCTTTCTGAGCCGGTCAAACCCGCCTCAGAATGCAAGACCTGCAGTGATTCAAGCCCAGTCACCCAAACCTCAGACCTTCGCCAGCGGATTCGTGACGCTGTCAAAGCCAAACTGGGCGATAAGGTCGATGGTCCCCTGTTGGAAACGATCATCACCCGCGTCTTGAACAATGTGGGAGTTGAGGAATAATGCTCTTCGGTCGCGTCCACGGCACAGCCGTCTGCACCATCAAATATCCCGGCACAGAAGGCGTCAAGCTGTTGGTTGTCCAGCCCCTGGATAAGCATCTCAAGCCCCATTGGCGGCTTGCAGGTTGCCGCCGATGTGGTTCAGGCCGGAATAGGCGACTTGTGTGTGATGGTTCGTTCCCGCGAGGCTGCCCTTTCCATGCGGGATGTCAAGTTCGTCCCCGTAGACCTTTCCCTGGTCGGCATCGTGGATGAGCTGGAAGTCAAATCCGATGAGGATTTCGTCTTCAACCTCCCCTCCGGCGAGACAAAGTTCACCTAGCAGATTGTCGAAAATATGATCATTGCTAAAGTTGTAGGTACTGTGGTGACGACAATCAGTCACCCCCATTACAAAAACAGACGCCTTTTGGTCGTCCAGCCCCTGGTGGCGGAAGATCAGGAAGCCAACGGTGATTTCATCGCCCTGGATAATACCCATGCAGGGATCGGCGACACCGTCCTGATCAACCGAGAAGGGGGTGGCGCCCGACAGGTGCTCAATAATCCGGATGCCTGTATTATCTCCGTGATTATCGGTATCATCGACTCCGTTGAAGTCGTTTAATTTACGGATCATCCTATACTCTTGACAAAAAATCCCCGGTTCGGGGATTTTCTGTTTAATTCAACTAAATAAGAATCAGGGCAATGGCAGCCAATCCGGTGAGCGATCCACCCCTGGGCTCTGCGAGAGATTGATCTGCGGCCGGCCAGTGGTGGGCATCAGGTAAATCTCCAGGTTGCCATCCCGTTCAGATGTGAAAGCCAGCCAATGGGCATCTGCTGACCAGGCCGGGTCAGTATCCACATTGGAGTCGGTCAGCACATATTCCTTTGGCTGGTGCAGTCCATTCACTTCCAGTTGCGTATAAGTCACCAGCACGATCACCTCATTGGGCCCATCATGGCGCACATAGGCAAACTGACTGCCTAGCGGTGCCCAAACCGGGTCAGAGACTTCTCCAAACTCACCAAATATCGCCCGCAGGTCCAGTCCCCGCGGCGAGGCGAAATCATCCACAGCAGACCGAAAATAGAAGTAATCATGGGATGAAGCGGAGATCACATAGATCATAAAGCGTCCATCCGGGGTAAAGGTCGGGTCCCATTCCACAAAGTCAGTGCTGAGCCGCTCCCGTCCGCTGCCATCAGGTCTGATCCAGGTCAGGGCATAAATCGGTGTACTGCCGGCATCCCGAAGATGGTGGGTGAAGGCAATCCGGGAACCATCCGGCAGCCAAACAGGGTCCATTTCGTCCCCGGCGTGCTGCGTGATGTTCGTGGGGTTGCTTCCATCCGAATCCATCACCCAAACATCCAGACCGTTATTCCCTCCGCCTGGTGCCACATAAGCGATCTGCGAGCCGTCCGGTGACCACACCGGCTGGTCCTTGTCCCCTTCATCAAATGTCAGCTGGGTCAGCGCACCGGTGACGACGTCGCCCTCCGGGTTGCGCAGGACTTCCATCGTCCAAATCTGGATGGTATCACCCTCCCCCCGATCGGAAGCGAACACGATCAGCCCGCTCCCGCCAACCGCTTCCAGGGCTTCGGTAGCCGTTGGCGTAACGGTGACCGTCGCGGTCGGTTCTTCAGTTGCCGTCTCAGTGGG
>LQAJ01000197.1_pt1 | contig 22671 bp, 35 predicted proteins | sample 1535811 | NCBI WGS metagenome assembly LQAJ01 (sample SAMN04331587, study PRJNA305678) | bioreactor metagenome | isolation source: bioreactor_6 inoculated with Wadden Sea sediment 2nd replicate of a... | place: Germany: Wadden Sea, Janssand Flat
AGGTTCAATTGGCTCACTGAACTGGATCAACGTTTGGGCCCATCCAAAACCTGCAGGACTTCCACTTCGGGTCCCTGGTCAATCGCCAGTTTGCGACCCTCCTTCAACCCCTTCCCACCGACCAATGCCGTCCAGGTGCGCTCATCCTTCTTTTCCAGCAGCAGGATCTCTGCTTTGCCGCCACCAGGCAGCTTCTTCGCGAAGATCCGAGCGGGGATCACGCGCGTTTCATTGATCACCAACAGGTCGCCGGGCTTCAGAAAGCGTTCAATATCCCAAAAGTGGGTATGTTCAAGCGTATCCGCCTCGCGGTCCAAAACCAACAAGCGGGAATTATGGCGCGGGTAAACAGGTGTCTGGGCGATCCGCTCTTGCGGCAGATCATAATAAAAGTCAGTTGTTTTCATTCAGGGATTGTCCATCCTTAAAATAGCGGCTGCTGAGCTTTTCCGTCACGAAAATCCAGCCCGAGATGGTCATAGGCAATCCGGGTAGCCATCCTGCCCTGCGAGGTCCGTTCCAGGTACCCAAGCTGCAGCAGGTAGGGTTCGACCACATCCATGATCGTATCCGGTTCCTCGCTGACCGAGGCCGCAATCGTATTCAGCCCAACCGGGCCGCCGTCATATTTCTCAATTACACAGAGTAAAACCCGCCGGTCCAGGTCATCCAGCCCCTGGCCGTCGATATTAAGCAAGTCCAGAGCCGCCTTGGCAACCTCGCCATTGATCTGCCCTTCCGCACGCACCTGGGCATAATCGCGCACCCGCCGCAGCATCCGCAGGGCTACCCGCGGCGTCCCTCGGGAACGGGAAGCAATCTCCACCAGTCCCTGGTCGTCATAGGTCACACCCAGCAGGCCGGCGCCGCGCTGGACAATCTCAATCAGGGCATCCTGGTCATAAAAATCCAGCCGGTGGATCACACCAAACCTGGCGCGCAGCGGTGATGTCACCAATGCCAGCCGGGTGGTAGCGCCAACTACAGTAAAATGCGGCAGCTTCAAGCGGATCGAACGGGCCGCCGGGCCCTTGCCGATCACAATATCCAGCGAGAAATCCTCCATGGCAGGATAGAGCACTTCTTCAACTGCCCTTCCCAGGCGGTGGATCTCATCAATAAAGAGGATATCCCCGGCATGCATGTTGGTCAGGATCGCTGCCAGGTCCCCTGCCCGCTCAATTGCCGGGCCGGAGGTCACCTTGATCGCCACATCCATCTCATTGGCCAGGATATGCGCCAGGGTGGTCTTACCCAAGCCGGGAGGACCGTAGAATAGCACATGGTCCAACGCTTCAGTGCGTAATTTGGCCGCTTCGATCAGGATGCGCAGGTTCTCTTTAACCTGCTGCTGACCGATCATCTCACCCAAAATGATGGGCGCAATGAACGATCTTCGTGATCTTCGGGGTGTTCATCCCGGTTGATGAAGCGATCCTTGGGTTCTGTCATCATAGCCTCGATTATACCCGAACATCACCGGGCAGCTTGCGCATAACTGAAATAATCCGGAACAATCAAGGGCAAGTAACTCAGAAAAAAGAACATGACAAAAGTTATTAAATCATAGTATTTACCACTATCCTCAGTCCTTCCCCTGAAATCAGGGGAAGGATGCCTGCTGCACTTTGTTTGCAGGCAGGAAGGGGTCGATTATTTTCAAAAGAAAAACGATAGACTAAATGGTCGTTTTTAATAAGAACTTTCATATCCCCAAATTAACAGAGAATATTTATTTATTCTTTATTCCCCCTCCGCCCAAAAGCCAAGAATGCCAGGCCGATGGAACCGAAATCCGCCAGTGACCACCAAAAGCGCGCCACGATGGCGACCAGAGCAGGCAGCGGCACCGGCAAAATACCGGATAGCAGCACGCCCATTGCCCCTTCTCGCACACCCAATCCAGCGGGCGTCAGGAAAGAAACCGTTCCCAGCACCCAGGAGAAGCCCATCGCCCCGGTCACAGCCGGGAGTTGGGCAAGGATTAATGGCGAAAAACTATCCGCCAGCAAATACAGTCCGAAACCGGCGAAAATCCACAGCAGCAGGTCATTGACCAGCATCAGGGCAAAATGGTACCAGGCGAAATGAAAGCTCACCTCACCCCGACCGATCCATTTCATACCCAGGGAAAACAGTTTATTCAATACACTCGGGAAAAATATCGAAATAAGAAGCGGGATGCAGCCCAGCAGTCCCACCCAGCCTAGCTGACGCATGGTCTCCTGTGCCGAGGTAAAAAGCGTGGGAATAAAAACGACGATCCCCGCCACGAGCAAGACATACATATCAATCAATGTGCTCGCAGCTGCCGTGATCCCATCCACGCCAAACCGCCGCATGGTGACCGCTCTGCCGGGGATGATCCAGATCCGGCCAGGGATATATTTCCCCAGTTGTGAGGCATGGTAACCGTAATATGCCTGCCCATAAGTTACCCGCGCGCCCAATCCTCGCAGCCCGATCAAGGTACCTGAGGGGAACAAGGCAAAAGCCGCCATCAGAATCACCAGGGAAAGCACCATCCGGCCCCAGTCAATCTCAATCTCCGCAGAGGTCAGGGTCTGCCAGTTTGCCCACAGGCTGCGCCCCAGAAAATAAACCGGGATGATGATCAGCAAGATAGTTAATATCGAACCGGCCCACTTATTCTGGCCAAACCAAGCCTGTAAAGCGGCAAATGTTTTACCAATCCGGCTCTGGGGAGGTTTGACCTGCTGAGATTGTGTTTGAGGTTCGTTAGGTGTCATGATGCCAATTATACTCAAACCTTTCTTAAACTCGCTTATGGTACTATCTTCTCGAAAGAAAGGACACAACATGGATCGATTACCAGTTGAAACCAGGAAACTTATCCTAAGACCGCACTACCTTTTCCATAACCAATGGGCTCTGCTGACCGCTGGCGATTATGATCAGGATGATTATAACGGGATGACCATTGGCTGGGGGGCGCTGGGCACGATGTGGGGCAAACCCTTTGCGTTTGTCGCCGTCCGCCACTCCCGCTACACTTTTAAATTTATGGAGAAGTACGATAATTTCACAATCTCCATTTTCCCCAGAAGCTGCCACGAAGCCTTGACCATCATGGGCACGCAATCCGGCAGGGATCATGACAAAATCGCCGAATCCGGCCTGACTCTGCAACGGGCAAATACGGTTACCGCCCCGGTTTATCAGGAGGCCGAACTCACCATTGAATGCAACAAGATTTACGCCAACGACCTCAACCCGGCGCATTTTCTGGATGTGACCATTGACCGTCACTACCCCAATAAGGATATTCACCGCATCTACTACGGTGAGATCCTCTATGCCTCCGCCATCGAATCCTATCAATTCAACAAGGATAAACAAGCCCTTCCCTTGTTGGAACATGCCTAATAAACCATGAGACATCAAAAGAGCCGGTAAAATCGGCTCTTTTTATTTTTTAAATCCCGATCCACTACTTTTTCTATGATTGAGCTATTCTTTTAATGAAATATCAGGGGGTGAAACCCTCGTCCAGATAAGCGAACGCGGTATAATCAAAATTGCAATCTGACAATATGGAGATGTGAATGGCTGACAGAAAAATACGAGTTTTAGTCGCCAAGCCCGGCCTTGATGGGCACGATCGCGGCGCAAAAGTAGTTGCCCGAGCTTTGCGAGATGCCGGTATGGAAGTGATCTACACCGGCCTGCGCCAAACCCCTGAAATGATCGCCGAAGCCGCCTTGCAGGAAGATGTGGATGTGGTTGGCATGTCGATCCTTTCCGGTGCGCATAACGCCCTCGTCCCGGCAGTGCTCAATAAACTGGCCGAACTGGGCTTGGATGATGTAAAAGTCTTTGTTGGGGGAATCATTCCGGAAAATGACATCCCCGGGTTAATGGCCCTGGGAGTTTATGCAGTTTATGGACCTGGCACCGACACCAAGAAAGTGGCTGAGGATATCCGGTTCGCACTGCAAGCACAAGCTAATTAAATCACATGAAGCACCTCGATCCAGAAGCACTCCGCCAGGGTAATCGGCTCGCGCTTTCCCGCGCCCTGACCGCCGTTGAAAACGGCGATCCGGCAGGTCAGGCGTTGATCTCTGATCTTTTCCCGCATACCGGCAATGCGTTTCTGGTCGGCATCACCGGTGCACCCGGCACAGGCAAGAGCACACTGGTGAACCAGCTTGCCCGCGCCTTCAGAAAAGACCCAAATTCGGGGGAGCAGCTCAAGATTGCCATTGTTGCCGTTGATCCCACCAGTCCCTTCACCGGAGGTGCCCTTCTGGGCGACCGAATCCGGATGCAGGACCTGATCGGCGATCCCGGCATTTTCATACGTTCAATGGCTTCACGCGGTGCTCTGGGCGGCCTTGCCCACAGCACCGCTGCCTTTACCACCCTGCTGGATGGTGCGGGTTTCGATCTGATCCTGGTCGAGACGGTTGGCGCCGGACAGGCTGAGGTGGATATCGCCCAGCTGGCCCACACGGTCATCGTGGTTGAAGCGCCGGGCCTGGGTGATGATATTCAGGCCATCAAGGCCGGTATTCTCGAAATCGGAGATATCCTGGTGGTCAACAAAGCCGACCGGCCCGGCTCAGAAAATACTGTACGCGCCCTGCGGGCCATGCTGGAAATGGCAAAGGGTGGCGGCAGCCTCCCCGTGGCCGGCAAACACCTCCGCCAGTCACAAACCGATGAAGAGGTCATTGAAGCCCAGATAGACTGGAAGACACCGGTACTCCCCGTGACCGCCACCCAAGGACAGGGCATTCCCGAATTGGTGGAAGCCATCAAATCCCACCGGGATCACTTGCGCCAATCCGGTCTTTGGCAGGTGAAAGAGGCCCAGCGCCTAAAAAAGGACCTCCAGGCACTGATCCAGGACTACCTGGTTCGTAATTGGGAAGAAAGCCTGGACCCGGCACGTTACGATGCCGTTTTGAATGATGTGATCGAACGAAAGATCAGCCCCCAGACCGCCCTGGAATTATTGACTTATTAATATGGGTTTGATCCAAAATTTAAGTTATTATGGATGTTAGAAGCTTATTTAGGAGAAGAACAACATGAAACGTACGCTGATTAAAGACCTTGGCCAACATATTGACGAACAGGTAACCATTAAGGGCTGGCTGCAGACCCTGCGTGACCAGAAAAACATGCAATTCCTGATCGTCCGGGATCGCACCGGGCTGGTTCAGGTTGCCCACTGGAAAAAAGGCAACCCAGAGCTCGCCGACCTGATCTCTACCGTTGGAACCGAATCTGCGCTGACCGTCACCGGTAAAGTCGTCAAGAACGACGTTGTCAAATTGGGCGGCATCGAATTACAGCTGGAAGAACTCACGGTTGAGGGCGCGGCGGAGATTCCCCTGGCCTTCGAGCCTTACGGCGAATACTTACCCGAGCAGGATTTCCGGCTGGATTGGCGCTATTTGGATTTACGCCGGGATGTCAACCAGTTGATTTTCGCGGTGCAAACCACCGCTGAACAGGCTATGCGGGAATATTGGCTGCAGCACGACTTCATCGAAATCCATTCCCCCAAGATCGTCGGCGCTCCCAGTGAAAGCGGCGCTGAGCTGTTCACCCTGCCCTACTTTGAAAAGACCGCCTACCTGGCCCAATCACCCCAATTTTACAAACAGATGGCGATGGCTGCCGGATTTGAAAATGTATTCGAAATCGGCCCCGTCTTCCGAGCAGACCCCTCCTTTACCTCCCGCCATATGACCGAGTTCACCGGTGTGGATATGGAAATGTCCTGGGTTGACTCCCATGAAGACGTGATGGCCTTCATGGAACGGTGGCTGGCCTATACCTACGAAAAAGTCATTGAAAAGCATGGTGAAGCTGTCAAGGAAGTCTTCGGTGTGGAACTGGAAGTCCCCGCTGTGCCCTTCCCCCGCATCAAAATGGCAGACGCTCATAAACTCTTGAAGGAACTTGGCTACAAGCTCCCTCCTGATAAACTCCACGATCTTGACCCAGGTGCCGAACGTGCGCTGGGTGCGTACTTCAAGGAGAAGGAAGGCCACGACTATGTGTTTGTGACCGATTGGCCCTTTGAGGCCCGTCCCTTCTATCACATGCTGGACCCCGAAGACAAAACCACCCGCAGTTTCGACCTGCTCGGTAAGGGGCTGGAAGTCTCCACCGGTGCGCAGCGTGAACACCGTTATGAGGTTTTGAGGGAACAGGCCCATATCAAAGGCCTCACCGATGAACCCATTCAGGATTATCTTAACTTCTTCAAGTATGGCACGCCGCCCCACGGCGGTTTCGGCTTCGGCCTCAGCCGTTTCTTGATGATCCTGCTTGATCTCCCGAATATCCGCGAAGCGTCTACATCTTCCGTGGGCCAACCCGCCTCAACCCGTAATACTAAGGAAGTTTTGACATGTCACAGATATTTGGTGAACGTATCCGCCTTCGGGCTGCTGAGCAAGAAGAAACCAGCCTGTTCCTGACCTGGGTGAACGACCCGGAGGTGACCGAACATCTGACCTTGGTATACCCCATGTCACAATTTGAAGAAGACCGCTGGTACGAGAAGATGATGTCCCTGCCAGCGGTTGAGCATCCCTTTGTCATTGACATTCAGGATGAAAGCCAGCCTGGCGGTTATCGCCCCATTGGCACCTGCCAATTTCATAATGTGGATTGGCGCTGTCGGTCTGCCGAAGTCGGCATCATGATTGGCGAGAAGGCTTTCTGGAACCAGGGCTATGGCACCGAGACCATGAAACTCATGCTCAGGCACGGCTTCGAATCCCTCAACCTGCACCGGATCTGGCTGCGGGTCTATGCCAACAACAATCGTGGGATCAGGGCTTATGAAAAAGCCGGTTATAAGTATGAAGGCAAATTCCGTGATGGTCATTACCAACACGGCCAATATTCCGACCTCCACTTCATGAGCGTACTTCGCCCTGAGTGGGATGAATTAATATCTGAAAATCAGAAATAAAAGGATCGAATTAATGCCAACCCCTCATATGCAGCATGAGCTGCTTTTTGGAAATATCAAGCTATTTGCAGGAACCGGCTCACCGGAACTCTCTCAGGAGATTGCGGATTATTTAAAGACCCCCTCTGCGGTCGTGAGATTACCCAGTTTCCCAACGAAAACCTCTTCGTCCAACTTCAATCCAGCGTTCGCGGGCAGGACTGTTATGTCATTCAGACAACCTCCACGCCCGTCCACCGCAACCTGATGGAACTGCTGATCCTGATCCAAACCCTCAAACTGGATTCTGCCGGGCGGATCACTGCGGTCGTCCCCTACCTTTGCTACGGACGTCCGACAAAAAGACAAACCCCGTGTACCGATCACTGCCCGTCTTGTGGCGGATATGGTCGTTGCTGCCGGCGCTGATCGCTACATGACTTTCGACCTGCATGCCGGTCAGATCCAGGGCTTCTTCTCCATCCCCGGTGATGTCCTGCGCGGTTTCCACATCCTCAAAGATTACTTGATTGAACTGGCCCCCAAGCTCAATGACCCCGTTGTCGTTACAGCCGATTTGGGCTTTGCCAAAAAAGGCCGGGTCTATGCCGATTTACTGAACACCAGCCTGGCATTCATCGAGAAAAAACGGACCGCCGACATCACCAACCCGAAATCCCTGACGATCATCGGCGATGTCAAAGGCAAGGATGTCCTCCTGGTCGATGATGAGATCAACACCGGCGGATCCATGGTGCATGCCGTGGATATCTTGAAAGAACATGGCGCGCAGGATATCTACATGATCTTCGTGCACCCCATCCTTTCCAATGACGCCGCAGAACGCCTGGCGGCCTTACCCGTCAAACAATTCGTGACCACCAACACTGTTCCGATCCCATCTGAAAAGAAAGCCCTCTTTGGCGATCGGCTGGTCATCCTCTCGATTAGCAAACTGTTGGGTGAAGTCATCAAACGGGCCAATGAAGGGACCAGCGTCGGAGAGATGTTCAACGAATAAACCATTGCACACGCGAAAGGATTCCGATGGAAAAATCCATTCACCGGCAAATAGCGATTGAACTCTTCAACCTCACCTGGGACCTGATGGAAAAGACTGACCGGACCCAGGTCGAGACGGATCGGATGATCAATGCTGCTCATGCCTCACGGTACCATTGGGAAATTGCGGGTGATGCAGTCAATATCGCCAGGGGTGAATGGCAGATCAGCCGTGTTTACGCCGTGATAGGCAGATCGGAGCCCTGCCTCTATCACGCAGAACGCTGCCTGCAGGTCACCCTCGAAAATGACCTGGTCGATTTTGATCTGGCTTTCGCCTATGAAGCCATGGCGCGGGCTTGTCACCTGGCCGGTGACATGATGGAAACGGCGAAATTCATCACCCTGGGGCAGGAAGCGGGTGAAAAGATCAATAGCGAAGAAGACCGGGAATATTTCTTTAGGGAGCTTAATACCATCGAATCCGAAACAGAATAAAAGATCCCGGCTCAGGATAGCAAGTTTCTCATTGACCTGAGCCTGACAGCCATATTAGAATTAGGGCAATCAAAGCCAAAGGAGATAAATTGATGTTACCTTTTCCGTCGAAGCGTGCCGCCGCCTTTGCAGACATCCCCGATGAAAAATGGAACGACTGGCGCTGGCAGCTCAGTCATCGGCTGAACTCAGTAGAGGATTTTGAACAGGTTCTGACCCTCACCAAGAGTGAACGCAAAGCACTCAGTCAACCTGGCCTTTTTCGGGTGGATATCACACCTTACTTTGCATCTTTGATTGATCCGGATGATCCGCAGGACCCCGTCCGACGGCAAATCATCCCCACTGCTGATGAAATCTCGACCTTCACAGGCGAAATGGGCGATTCCCTGGCGGAAGATGCTCACTCGCCTGTCCCAGGCCTTGTCCATCGCTATCCCGACCGAGTTCTAATGCTTGTCACCACCAGTGTGCCAGCTACTGCCGCTATTGCACCCGTTCCCGGATCGTTGGCGACCCCACCCAGACCTTCTCATCGAAGGATTTTGAAGCTCAATTGGATTATTTGCGCCGAACACCTCAAGTCCGCGACGTGCTGCTCTCCGGTGGTGATCCATTAACCCTGGCGCCCCGCATCCTGGAACGCTTGCTTACAGCCCTGCGGGAAATCCCGCATATTGAAGTGGTCCGCATTGGTTCACGCGTCCCGGTCTTCATGCCCCAGCGCGTCACCGAAGAACTGACCGACATGTTGCAGAAATTCCACCCGCTGTGGATCAATATCCACGTCAACCATCCCAATGAGATCACCGCGGAACTGGCGGAAGCATGTGATAAGCTCACCCGGGCGGGGATCCCCCTGGGTAATCAGTCAGTGCTGCTGGCAGGCGTCAACGATGACCCCTTGATCCAGCGCCGCCTGGTGCATGACTTGGTGCGCATGCGAGTGCGGCCCTATTACCTCTATCAATGCGACCTGGTCCACGGCGCCGGTCACTTCCGCACACCCGTCGGCAAGGGTATTGAGATCATCGAAGCCCTGCGCGGTCACACCTCCGGTTTCGCTGTCCCCACCTATGTGGTGGATGCGCCCGGTGGCGGCGGGAAGATTCCTCTGAACCCAAATTATCTCATCAGCTATTCGGATCACAAGGTGGTCCTGCGCAACTATGAAGGCTATATCACCACCTATGAAGAGCCGACCGATTACAAGCCGATAGACCCAGCCCTGGTGGCGCCCTTCAAAGATGAAACGCTGGAACCTGGCCAGAGCGGTGTCTTTGGCCTTCTGGAAGGCGAAGAGATGTTCCTCAAGCCGCATGGTTTTGATGAGCTGCATAACCGGGGCGGCAGCGTTCACCGGCTACGGGAGAATAAAGAAAAATGGATTCCCCGCGGTATTGGGGATGGCAAACAGGAAGATGAATAACTAGATTATAAATAAAACATAAATCCCGGTGAAATGACCGGGATTTTATTTTGTAGGTCACTGCATGAGGAGTCCCTCAAGCCGAACCTGCGTGTCAATAAATGAGATGTCACGCTGTAAGCGTGGGCTACGAATTATTATCGCGTTGGGGGAAGCGGGTCATCCGCTGAAGCGCCGGTGGGTTCCCGTTGGTCATAGGGATCTTTTGACTTTCGCGTGAAGAGCCAGACCACAAACAAGATTATCGGGACGGCAATCGCCAGCAATGCAAGGAGGATCGCCCCACCGCTCAGAACCATATTCCAAATATAATCTTCCTGACTCACGACACTGCCGGTTTGCAGCACATCAAAGAAGGCATTAACCCCAGGAATTAATAACGCAAAACCGGGACAAGCGCAAATAAATAGAGAAACCATTAAGACGATCAACAACGTGGAACGTTTTTTATTGCTCATGTTCACCTTATAAATTAAGAGGCGGTTAAATCCGATTTTACCACGAAGCTTTTCTTACCCAAGAGGGTTATTTGCTCTGTTGTCATGATAATCTTATTGTAAAATGAAAGCAGTAATTTTTCTATTGATCTGGAGATGAGGCATGCCCGACCCGGATATTGACCTTTTAGTTTTGATCGTTGTTTCGCTCTCCCAATCTAAAAAGCTGGAAGCGAACCTCAACCGTCAGCACTTCTTTTTCACAACCATAGACAGCGCGAACAGCCTGTTCCATGAGCCGACAGTGTGCTTGTTGCTGGGACTGAAACATGAGCGTCTGGATACCCTCAAAACCCTGGTGCGCAAATACTGCCAGCCATATCGCAAGTTCATCCCGGTTGATATGCGCTCAATGCGAGAACTTGGGTCACTGCCAGTTATGGAAAGCCAGGAAGGTGGCGCCACCCTCTATGCCTTGCCCATTGAAGAGTTCGATCAGATCTGAGGATTCCGATGAAGTTAATGACCATCATCATACAAGACAAGGATAGCGACCGCGTACTGGAAGCCTTGGTCGGAATGGATTTTTCGGTAACCCGTCTGACCAGTACCGGTGGTTTCCTGCGAAAGGGCAACGTAACCCTTATGCTGGGTCTCGAGGCCAAACAGGTGGACATGGTAATTGACATCATCAAGAAAAGGTGTACAGTTCACAAACCTAATCAACATGCTGCAACAATTTTCGTGCTGGATATGCCCGAATATATGAAAGTTTGATCTCGGGTGATATGAATTTCCAAAATCTCAATGCGCAATGGGCGCGGTTCAAGCGCCATTTTATCCGGTTTACCTGGGGTGGGGCCTGGGCTGCCATGCTGCCAGAAGGGCAGCGCCGGAACCTGACCCTCTTCTTCTTCGATGGTCTCTTCTCCGCAGCCAGTGACAAGATCATTCTGACCTATCTTACAGTCTATCTGTTGGATTTAGGTGCTTCCAGCCAACAAATCGGCCTACTCAGTTCCCTGAGCAACTTGGCTGCAGCACTGTTATTACTCCCCGCCGCCATGCTGGTGGAGCGGACCGGTGAACGCAAGAAAACCACTCTCTGGGCTTCGGGCGGCAGCCGGTTTATGCTCCTGCTGATCGCCTTGCTGCCTATGGTCTTTGTGCCAACCGCTGGATTGATCTGGGTCATCCTGGGCATGGCCTTGCTCCGTGAGACTTTCAATAACTTTGCCTATCCCGGCTGGGTCGCCCTCACGGGGGACATCATCCCCATGGAAGGCCGGGGGCGCTACTTTGGAACCCGTAATTTCATCATGGGGGTCTCAGGCATCGTTGCCGCTCTGGTCGTTGGCAATCTCATCACAGCCATTGGTTCCCCGGCGGGTTATGAACTGGCCTTTCTCTCGGCGGTTGTCCTCGGAATGGCATCCATGTATTTCTTCAGCCGGCTAAGAGATCACAACCAGGAAAATGGAACCATTAGAACCGAACATAGCACCCTGGTCCAAATTCTCAAGTCCGTAAAAGGTCAAAAGGCCTTCCTGCTCTTTTGTGCTTTCACGGCCTTCTGGAACTTCTCGCTCAATATCGCCGGTCCCTTCTTCAACGTCTATTTAGTGGATACCCTAAAGATGTCCGCTGCGACCATCGGTGTGATCACAGTGGCCAACACAGTTGCCAACCTGTTGGTGCAGCGCCGGATTGGCGCTCTATCGGATAAATGGGGCAATCGTACGCTGGCCATCATCACCCTGTTCCTGATCCCCTTTATCCCCTTGGTTTGGGGCTTGTGGGCCAAGGCAGCCTGGCAACTGATCCTTGTTGAAATCTTCAGCGGCGCGCTCTGGGGCGCTTATAACCTGGTTAGTTTCAATATCCTGCTAACCCAAACACCCCCTGAGCAACGAGCCCGTTTCTCAGCGCTCTACCAAATCGTGGTGACCCTTTCACTGGCAGGCGGGGCAGCGCTGGGTTCCCTATTGTTCTCCAGTATCGCATTCAAAGGTGTGGCGGTGCTCTCCGCCATTGGCCGCTGGTTGGCTGGGCTGCTCTTCCTGATCCTTGTCAAGGAAGTCACATTGCCCTCCCCCAACGGTCTTGATGAACCCGAGACGCAATTGGATAACCCCCTGGAAGGAAATTTAAATTAATAAAGGCTGCTGGTCTAAAACCCAACAGCCTTTTTAGGGTGGAGATAATATTATTATTTAGCCGCTTCCAGCCATTCCCGAATTTCTGATTTTTCGGGGATCCGGCCAAAGCACATCACTTTTTCATCAATAACCAGCGCTGGGGTGGACATCACATCATACGCCATGATCTCCGCCATATCCTTCACCTTGATAAATTCCGGCTCAAGACCCATTTCTTCAGCCACAGCTCGAGTCTCTGCTTCCACTCGCTTGCATTTCGGACAACCGCCGCCTAAAACTTTGATAATCATTTCCATTCTCCTTTTTATTTGATAAACCAGCCAAAGATGAGACCTGATAGTGTACTGAATACGGTTACCAGGGATACATAGACTGCTGTCTTCTTTTTACCAATCACAGAATTGGTGATCAGGATCGATTGCAGGCTCAATTCCGGGTCAGATAAAAGGTAAGCCAATAGCGGTCCACGGTGCATGCCCAATGAGAGGAAGGTCTGTGCCACCGGCACCTCGACCAGGGTCGGGAAGTACATGAATACACCGAAGAGCACCGCAACCAGGTTCGCCCAAATGGTATTCCGGCCAGCAAGCGTCTGGATCCATGAAGCTGGGATCAACGCTCGGGCCATGGAGGCCGCAAAGACACCGACGATCAGCAACGGGATGATCTGCTTGACGAAGCGCCAGGTTTCCCACAGCCATTCCTGTCGTTCAGCGGCCGAGAACACTTTCGCGCCCATCCACCAAATCGCACCGAAGAGCACAATTTCCGAAATCAAACGACCATTGACGCCCAGGGCCATGCCAGCCTCGGTCACAGAGACGCCAAACGAAGCCACAAAGAGGGTCAACGTGATCAAACCCAGGGTCAGGAAGGTCCAACCGGACAAACCCTCTTCCACGTTCTTGAAACCTTTGATGGAAGCCAATCCGATCAACACCAGCAGCCCAATCAACAGCAAACCGTGAACGGAGACGCCCTCGATCCCCAAAGCGGGATTGGGTGGGATTAACGCATTAAGGCTTTCCTGAAGGGTCACCGCCCAAGTGCCCGGTAGATTAATCGAGAAGATCACATCCCGCAATAGACCGACCTGCAGTGTCCCGGCAATTAATACACCCAAAAGCAGCAGGAAGAAAACCACCACCCGACCGGGAATGGTTGCCTTGGCATTAAAACCTGGCTCGCCGCGGCTTCTTTGGCGTGGTCAGCATCATCCTTGCGGAAGACCCAGGCCATCACCAAACCAATCAGGATACCGAAAATGATAGATAGGATGATGCGCGCCAGCGCAATATCCATCCCGATTTGAACACCGGTGAAGGAAATCGCCAGGATATTCACAGCCGGACCCACGAATAGGAAGGTCACCGCCGGTCCAATCCCTGCACCTTTCTTATAGATGCTGGCAAATAGGGGCATGATCGTGCAGGAACAGACAGCCAATAGGAAGCCGCCCAGGGCTGAAGCCGGATAGGAAATCCAGGGCGAAGCATCCCGTCCGAGGAAGCGTGTGATCGCTTCCTTTGGCAGGAGGGCTGCCAACGCACCGGCAATGAAAAAGGCCGGCAGCAGGCACAATAACACATGCGCAGCTAGGTAAGCGGCCAAGCCGCCTAATCCTGCCTGCAATAAATCAGTAATGTAGCTAACCATGTTCAAGCGAACTCCTTATATATATTTTTCTGCATATAATCCATTAAAATTTTTATGCTTTTTCCCCGGAACAAAACGGGCAATTGCAATTCGGTAAATGATGCGGCCCTGCGGCTGTTCCCAGAGTCTGGTCCAGCACATCTTTCACCAGGTCATCATGGAGGTGATAATAGACATTTTGGCCTTCTTTCTCGTCCACCACCAAGTCCGCTTCCCGCAGGATGCGCAGCTGTTGAGAGATATAAGCCTGAGGGCGGCCGGTCAGTGCCTGCAGATGACAAACGCAAGCCTCGCGCCTGCGGAGTTCATCCAAAATCTGCAGCCGCACAGGATGGGAAAGGAGTTGGAAAATGTCAGAAGTTTTTTCGTAAGTCATAATATTCAATGAACAATATATATATTTCTCTGCATATATTAGTCCCATTTGCAACCCATGTCAACATGACTTTCATCCTGCGATAAAGAAAAAGGCGTCCGTTTGGACGCTTGATCAGTCATCAGGAACAATTCACTTTAAGCTTCATCCGATCCGTTTTTCAATACGGTTTGGACTTCTTCCACCTTCACACCGGCTTTGAAGGCTTTGATGATTTCCTTTTCATCCACAATGCCAGCGGCTTGCATCCCCTTCACATACTCTGCGGGGACCTGGAAATGATAATATCCACCGATGCTGCTGGGACGCCAATTTGGCAAACCTGCCTGCCGGTAAGCCACCGGGAACTCTGGCGGCATCTTGTGAATCCGGGCAGCGATGATATCCCGCAGCGTGAGCCCTTCCAATTCATCGATCAGGAAGGATTGAACAAACTCAGCGTTCACCCGGTGGATCCGACATTCTACCAAGTCCTCAATGGAGAAATCCAGACCGGTGGAACGCATCTTGCGAATATATTCCGGGCTGACCCGGTGGATGGCGCATTCAACCAAACTATCCCGGTCAAGGTCTTCAAAGCCCAGATCGTAATATTCACGTACGACTTCTGGGGAAACCCTGTGAATCCGGAACTCGATCACGTCATCCAGGCTGACATCCTCCCCCAACACGTCACGAAAAGCCTTGAGCAGTTTGGCGGATATATTATGAATCCGAAGCTCCACCAGCTGGTCCATCCGCAGATCCGTCAGACCCAGATCCCGAAATTCACGGATAAACTCAGGGGTGATATTGTGAATCCGGCACTCTACCAATTCATCCGTGGTCAAATCCTCCAGGCCGGCTTCCTTAAATTCTTTGATCATCTCAGGACGGACCCGGTGAATAGCGAATTCCACCAGATTATCCATTGGCAGATCTACATATCCTAATTCAGTAAACTCTCTGACCACCGCCGGGGTTACCTTGTGAATCCTGGCGTTGACCAACTCGTCGATGTTCAGGTCCTTCAACCCGGCATCAACCATTTCACGGATATAGCTAGGGGTCACTTTATGAATGGTGACCGATTCCCAGTCCTCCAAGTCGGTCGGTGCCACGCCCAGTTCATTAAATTCACGGACTTCTTCCGGGGTCAGCCCAAAATTTCGCAGCTGATTCAACTCTTCAAAATCGATATCATCCAATCCGATGTCTTCTAACGAGGCCCGTAAATCTGCAATCCTGCGGGTATCCCTGGCCTCATAGGGCGTACTTTTTTGGGGATGGCTGGCTTTCAGAGCTTCCTAAAAGTTCAACGCCCTCATCCGGAGAAATCTTTCCAGATGAGACCATATCCAATATGGCCATCACATCCATTTCGTCTTCCATTGCGTACTCCTTTGTTATTGATTTTCCTTTCCCAGTTGACGCAATAGTTCCGCCGCCTGATGGACATCAATCTCTTCGGTGCTCAGTTTCGCCAGAATCTCCTTGCGTTCATCACGCAGGTTCCGCTCCACTGGCACCGATTCAAGGTCCATCTCCTCAATCACTTCATCCAATCGCCTTCGGATCGCCCAATAGGATTGACCGGTATTCCGTTCCATTTCCTTGACGTTCCCGCGATTGAGAATAAAGGTTTCAAGAAATTTCAGACTCTCGGCCGATAGCCTGAAAGGGGGCTCAGATCATATCTCCCCATCACAACCGTATCACATTCAGTACAGCTAAGTTGAGAGACCTGAAGTGGGGCTGAACAACTGGGACATTTATGGGGTAAAGCGCTCATGAGTGACTCCTTATGGTCAGAGAATAGCATATTTTTGGTAAGTTGTCAAATTTTTTGGTATTTTCACCAAATATTTTGATTTCTCTTCTCCAGTACAGCCCATTAACCGGTCGTTGGGCCAGGTTCAGTTGCACCAAGCATGATTATAATAAAAAATATAGTCAAAAAGTGGCAATTACATTCCCTTATTCGCCCAACCAGGACAGGAGAATTGAGAATGACCCTGATTTTCAAGGCCAAACAGACCATCGAATTCATCGGCGACAGTGTGACTGATTCCGGGCGCAGGGATTTGCCGTTTTGCCCCACTCGGGAATGGCTATGTCTGCAAGATCCAGCAATTATTGCAAGCAGGTTATCCAGAACTCAAGTTATCCGTCCTCAATAAAGGCGTGAATGGTGACCGTGTCACCAGCCTTAAGGATCGCTGGGCAGAGGACGTGATCGCCGTCAATCCTGATTGGCTCTTTATCCTGATCGGAGTCAATGATGTCTGGCGCTTTTTCGAATTTGACCGCAGCGAAGCTGTTCCCCTGCCGGAATTTGAAAAAGTCTACCGCGAATGCCTGAAAAATACTTTAGCCAACACCCAGTCCCAGGTCCGCCTGATCTCCCCCTTCCTGGCGGAAGCCAATCATGATGATCCCTTCCGGGCAATGTTGGGCGATTACCAGGCCGCTATTGATCGCCTGGGCGATGAATTTGACCTCCCCGTCATCCACCTGCAGCCCGCCTTCGACTGGGCCATGCTTTCCCAACCCGCTGACTTCTGGACCGCCGATCGAGTTCACCCCACCGATGTCGGCCACATGTTGATTGCTCTCACCATTCTCCGGACATGCGGCTTCCGCTTATAAATTATCCAAATCCAAACAAAACAGAGGCTGCCTTTAGGCAGCCTTTTTTTATCAGCTCCTCATCACAGCACAAAAGTTGTGGATTATTATTACCATTATTATCATATTAATGGTAAAATTTCTCTAGTTGTAATGAAAGGTTAGGCTTAAATGTTAGAGAAAATCACCAAAACCGACGAAGAATGGCGAGCGCAGCTGACCGAGGAACAATATCAGGTCACCCGCCGCAAAGGCACCGAACCGCCCTTCTGTGGGAACTTATATGACCACAAGCAGGACGGCACCTATTACTGCGTTTGCTGCGGGCTGCCGCTATTTTCCGCCAACCACAAGTTCATCTCCGGAACCGGCTGGCCCAGTTTCTTCCAGCCCGTCGCTGAAGACCACATCCTGAATCATCCCGATAACAGCTACGGCATGCGGCGGACGGAAATCGCCTGTGCCCGCTGTGATGCTCATCTGGGGCATGTGTTCAACGACGGTCCCAAGCCCACCGGCTTGCGGTATTGCGTGAATTCGGTTTCTCTACGTTTTGAACCCTCAATAAGTAAGGAGGCTGAATAATGTCCATCAAAAGTGCCACTTTTGCAGCAGGCTGCTTCTGGGGTGTTGAAGATAGGCTTGGCAAGATCCCCGGCGTCCTGGAAACAATGGTCGGCTATACCGGCGGTGAGGTTGAAAATCCCACCTACAGGATGGTCTGCACCAATCATACCGGGCATGCTGAAGCCGTTCGGGTGAGCTATGACTCGGACAAAATCAATTATGATACCCTGGTCAAGCGCTTCTTTGAGATCCATAACCCCACCACCCTGGATCGTCAGGGACCGGATATCGGCAGCCAATATCGCTCCGCCATTTTCTATCACAACGACGAGCAGCGCCAGATTGCGGAACGAGTTAAGGAAGAATTAAACCTTTCCGGCAAATTCCCCTTCCCAATCGTGACCGAAATTGTCCCTGCTGGTGATTTCTACGAAGCGGAAGATTATCACCAGAAATACTACGCGAAAAACAGGGCCCACTAGCCCCAATTTTTCGGAAAAGGTTTATCAGCCAGGTGCGCATGCAGCACCTGGCATTTTTAATTAATTCATTTTCCATTCAATAAGGTATGATAAGATTAATCCTGATAATATAGTAAACAAAGGACCCAATAACAAACACGGAGCCTGCCTGTTGGTCGGCTCTATAAGGACAGGAATAATTTATCTATGGCAAGAAACAACCAAATTTCACACGATACACTCGAAGATATTGAGGGCCGAATCGCCATTTTAATCGATGGCGATAACGCCCAGGCGACCTTGATCGAAGAGATCCTGGTGGAAGCCGGTAAATACGGCAGCGCCACCATCCGCCGGGTCTATGGCGATTGGACCACCCCCAACATGAATTCCTGGAAGGATACCCTGAACATTCACGCCTTCCAGCCCATTCAGCAATTCCGTTACACGGTCGGTAAGAACGCCACCGACAGCGCAATGATCATCGACGCGATGGATATCCTCCATATGCACCAGGTCGATGGCTTCTGTCTGGTCTCCAGTGACAGCGACTACACCCGGCTGGCAACCCGCATCCGGGAAAGCGGCCTGCTGGTGGTGGGGATTGGTCGAAAAGCACCGCGCGGGCCTTCGTCAGCGCCTGCAACGTTTTCATCTATACGGAAAACCTGCGCCGCCGAAGTCGCAATGGCAACAACGGGAAAGACAAAACCAACCACATGAGCGCCCAGGAGCGCGACTGATGGATATGATCAGCCAGGCGGTGGACATGGTCGGCCCGGATGACGACGGTTGGACCCGGCTCTCAGAAGTCGGCACAGCCCTTCGCCGGATTGACCCCGGCTTTGACCCCCGCACCTACGGCTCCCGCCAGCTCAGCCACATGGTGAAGAGCCAGAGCCAGCAGATCGAAATGCGCAAGGTGGCTAACGGCGCAATTATTGAGATCCGCTTGAAAGATTAATTATTTTATTCTGACCAACTCCGGTGCAGCCCAGGCTGCACCGCTTGATTATTAATCACAATCCAGGGGAAATAGATGCCCGATGGAATTCAGGTAAACGCCCTCCTTGCTGCAGCGATCTTTGCCGCCGAGAAACATAGCGGCCAGGTGCGCAAGGATCAGCGCGGCTCCCCTACATCACCCACCCGCTCACCGTCGCCCAAATCCTTTGGGAAGTGGGTGGCATTCAAAACACTGAAATCCTCTCGGCAGCCATTCTGCACGATACCCTCGAAGACACATCCACAACCCGAAATGAACTCGCCAGCCGCTTTGGCGATTTCGTTCTGACAATTGTTCTTGAAGTCACGGATGACAAATCCCTCCCCAAAATGGAACGCAAACGCCGCCAGGTCCTGCATGCACCGGAGCTATCTCACCCCGCGCGTCTGGTCAAACTTGGGGATAAGCTAGCCAATTGCACCGATGTGCTGGAATCACCCCCTAATGACTGGAACCTGAAACGCCGGCAGGAGTACGTCCAATGGGCAGCCGATGTTGTCTCCCAGATCAGAGGGGCTAGCGCCGCCCTCGAACATGCTTTTGATGCCGTCCTTATCAAGGCTGAGACTGAGCTCCATTACCAGATTCAGCCCTTTGAAACCATTCACCAGCGCCCATGGGGCTGGTCCGTCTAATTTTCACTTCAGGAGAGCGCATTGAACACCAAAAACCCGGAACCCGAAATTATCGAACCCGTCAACCTCTGTGACGACAAAGGTAACCTGAATCCCGCTGCCATTGGCTGGAGCCGCCACCCCCTGCATCACTGCAACCTCAAGGGTCACTGGCTGCGCAAGAAGCAATGGAATTATTGGGCGATTGTCAGCCCAACCCACCTGTTTTCCGTCACCCTATCCGATGTGGATTACCTCGGGATGCCCTTTGTCTACCTTCTGGATTTTGAAACTAAAACCTTTGCTGAGAAAACCCTGCTCAATCCCTTTGGCGGCGGTATCGAGATGCCCCCGGAAGTGGCCGCTGACGTTCAGGATAACAGCCCCGCCATGCCAATTGCCCTGCTGCAAAACGATCAAGGCGTACAGATCATAGTCAGCTGTCCGGATTTTGAAGGGAAACCGCTTGAGGTGGATCTCCAGGTATTCACTCCCGAAAATCACGAAACCCTCAATGTCGTCATCCCCTGGTCATCCAATCGCTTCCAGTTCACCAGCAAACAAAACACCCTCCCCGCTGAGGGCACGGTAAAGTGGGGCGATGAGGTCATTACCTTCAGCCGTGAAGACACCTTCGCCTGTTTGGATTTTGGCCGCGGGGTTTGGCCCTATGAATGCTTCTGGAACTGGTCCAGTTTTCCCACCCGCTTGGCGGACGGCCGGACGGTGGGCGTGAACCTGGGCGCAGGCTGGACCGATGGCACAGGGCTGAACGAAAACGGCCTCTGCCTGGATGGGAAGTTGTTCAAGCTCAGCGAAGATGTCGCTTTCACCTATGACGATCAGAACTTCATGGCCCCCTGGAAGCTCACCACCACCGAGACTGACCGAGTCAACCTGGTCTTCACCCCCTTCTTCGAGCGCACCGCCAAAACCGATGCTGTCGTGATCAAGTCCGAAGTGCATCAGATGATCGGCTGTTTTAGCGGCACTGTGAAATCAGATTCGGGCGAAGTTTACCAGATTGAGGATGCCATTGGCTGGGCGGAGGATCACCACGCAAAGTGGTAGAAGCCCAGAATTTACGCTCTGAAATCTAGACAACATAAGTATTCCGGTCTGGTAAAATGAATCTTGTCTCGGTTAATGAGGATTCCACCTTTATGAGTGTCCCTGATCTCGACAATTTTCCACTCTTTAGGCAGCTTGCACCGGAAACCCAACGTGCGATTGGTGCCCGTCTGATTCTGCGTCACATCTCGGCCGGGGAGATCCTGCTGATTGAAAATGAGCCTGCGGAATACGGCTACTTCATCCGGTCGGGTATTTTGCGGATAATTCGGACGAATTCTGAGGGGCGCATTCAGGTGTTAGCCAGGTTTTCACGCCCCGAACCCGTCAATCTCATCTCCTTGCTATCCACCCCACAACACAATCGAGCCACCATCGATTCCCTGAGTGATACAGAGCTCTTTGCCATCTCATCAGCGGATTTTGATTTTCTTATTTCGAATTACCCCGATTTTTCAACCCGACTTTTACAGCAATTGGCCGGGAGAATTGGAAATCTGACGGACAAAATTGCTAACCTGTCACTTTTCCCCGTCCGGACACGATTGGCAAGATTCCTCTTGCAACTCGTTGATGGTCTTCATCCCAGTGCCAATGGCTGGACTCAAGACGAGATCGCTGCTGAAATCGGCACCACTCGAGACATTGTTGGGCGCATACTCCGAGAATTTGAACACGATAATCTCATCACAAAGGACCACTCAGAGATTCTCCTGTTGGATAAACTCAAGCTATATCAGATCGCAGAACTTCCACTGCCCTAACGCCCAAAATTCTTTCATCTCATACTCCTACTAATCTGACTTAAGTCGTATTTATATTTAGATATATTTGATACTATTTATATAGATTATTCAAGGAGCACCAATGAAAGAACAAACCCTTCCGACCATTAACAAGAATCTATGCACCCTTTGCGGCGCCTGCGTCACCGGCTGTCCTGAGGAAGCTCTGGTCATGGAAGAACAAGGCCCAACCTATTTGCATCCGGAAAAATGCACCTATTGCGCCTTATGTGAGGAAACCTGCCCCACCGGCGCTATCCGGGCGCCGTTGACTGTTCGCTGGTCTCCGGGACTGTAAATTTTTATTCGGAAATATTAAGGAGAGTCATATGAGTGAACATATTGATAACGTATCAAAGCGCAAACAAGCTTTGCTGGAAGTGATCAAACGGCTCCATGCCGGTGAAAGCGTTGCAGACCTTCAGGACAAATTCGGTGACGCTATCAGCGGCGCATCGGCCGGGGAAATTGCGGATGCCGAACGGGCGATGATTGCCGAAGGTGTTCCCGTCGGCGAAATTCAACGCCTTTGTGACCTGCATGTTGCGGTTTTCCGTGATTCGCTTGATGAGGAACCTACCCCCGAGTCGCTCCCCGGCCATCCCATTTACACCTTCCGGATGGAAAACGAAGTGATCGTCCGCCTGTTGGAAGTGATGGCTGAGAGTGTCAATCAATGGGATGAAGGCCAGCCTGAAGCGCTGAAATGCCCTTCGCCGTCAGACCATTGACCTTAGGAACATCGAAAAGCACTATTCCCGCAAAGAAAACCTGCTCTTCCCCTATCTGGAAAAGAAGGGTTTTGAAGGCCCAGCCACAGTAATGTGGGGTGTCCATAATGAAATCAGGGAACAGCTCCGGGAACTCCAGACTGCTCTCAATGCGGATGAACCGAACCAGGAAGCTGTCGCCAAGCTCTTCGTTCCCCTGGGTAATGCCATTCGTGAAATGACTTATAAGGAAGAAAAGATCCTCTTTCCCGAAGCATTAACCCGTCTGACCGACGCTGAATGGTCAGAAATTCGTGCGCAAGAAGACCAGATCGGCTATTTCAATGTCGAAC
>LQAJ01000198.1_pt1 | contig 22349 bp, 27 predicted proteins | sample 1535811 | NCBI WGS metagenome assembly LQAJ01 (sample SAMN04331587, study PRJNA305678) | bioreactor metagenome | isolation source: bioreactor_6 inoculated with Wadden Sea sediment 2nd replicate of a... | place: Germany: Wadden Sea, Janssand Flat
CCGGCACGCTCAACTGCTATATTGGCGGCCAGCGTGTCCGGACTGCCGTGTCCGCGCTTGATACCGCTGCTGAGGTGGCAACCGCTCTGGCCGACGCCATCAATGCCGCGCTTGATTTGCCCGTCACGGCATCTGCTGCCGCTGGCACGGTGACCCTGACCGCACGTCACAAAGGCGAATGCGGCAACGACATCGACATCCGCATCAACTATTACACGGGCGAAGTCCTTCCGGCCGGTCTGACCGTGGCCATCACCGACATGAAGAACGGCTCGGGTAATCCTGACATCGCCACAGCCATCGCCGCCTTTGGTGATGAATGGTGGAATGCGCTGGTCAATCCGTGGACCGACGGCAGCAGCATGACCGCCCTCGAGGCCGAGCTGCTCGCCCGTTGGAAGCCGCTGAGCATGAAGGACGGTATCGCCTACATGGCCATGAAGGGAACGCATGCCGCGTCCTCCACATGGGGCAATGCCCGCAATGGACACCTTGGCACCTGCATGCCCACTGGCGCATCACCGACCCCGCCGTGGATTTGGGCCGCTGTCTATGCCGTGGTTGCTTCCGCATCCCTTGCCAATGATCCGGCTCGTCCTCTCCAGTCACTTACGCTGCCCGGTGTTCTGCCTCCCTCAAGGGGAGATAGGTGGACCATGGAAGAACGCAATCTGCTGCTTTACGACGGTCTGTCCACCTTTACTGTGGATTCCGGCGGCAACGTCCTCATTGAGCGGGCCATCACGACCTACCAGAAGAACACATACGACCTCGCCGATCCGAGCTATCTGGACGTCACCACTCCGGCTACGCTCAGCTACATCCGCTATGCCACCCGCGCGCGGATCACACAGAAGTTCCCTCGGCACAAGCTGGCCGATGACGGCACCCGCTTCGGAGCCGGTCAGGCCATCGTCACGCCGTCCATCGTCCGCGCCGAACTGCTCGCCCTGTTCCGCGAACTGGAAGCAAAGGGGCTGGTGGAGAACTTTGACCAGTACAAGCAGGATCTCGTCGTCGAACGGAATGCGGATGACCGTAACCGCCTCGACGTCCTCAGCCCGCCCGACCTCGTTAACCAGCTCCGCATCTTCGCAGAGCAAATTCAGTTCATTCTGTAGGAGATAGAAAATGGGAAACAATCCGAACCAAGTTACCGGCAAGGCCATCATTCGCTTTGATGGCAAGGAATACAAGACTGCCGATGATGCATCGCTCAATCCGGGCGGTGTGAAACGCGAGCCTGTCATCGGCGCGGGGAAGGTCCACGGTTTCACCGAAACCACTGTGGAACCGAAGATGGATTGCACTATCTACCATACTGCCGAAACATCCTTGGACGAGATCAAGGCCATCGATAACGCCACGGTGATTTTCGAGACAGATACAGGCCGCCGTTGGGTTCTGACCGGTGCCTTTGTACTTGATCCGCCGACTCTCAAGACCAAGGGCGGTGAATGCCCTGTCGAGATGTCAGCCATTACTTGTGAGGAGGACTAGGATGCCTCGTACTGAAACCATCCCGCTGACAAAGCCCGTCACCATCGGCAAGGAAGAATGCCACGAACTGGTGCTGCGCGAACCCACTGCCGCAGACATCATTGAGGCGCAGGAAGAATCCGAGAAACTCGTCATGACATCCGACGGACCGCAGCTCGTCGCCAGTCCGTCAAAGGTCGGACTCGGCATCCTGCGCCGTCAGGTGGTCTCCATCGGCGAGAAGGTTCAGGGACCTGTGGACGTGGAAACACTCAAGCGCCTGAGCGTTCCCGACCTCAATGCCGTTCAGAATACAGCCGACGCCATGGACAAGGCGCAGGCCGCAGAAGCCTTGCAGGCGAAGCTGGTCGAGCGGGGGCGAACTGGCGAGCAGGAGAGCTGACATCGAGCAGTTGGTCCTGCTCTTGGCCAAGCACACCGGGTGGTCCGAATCCGAAATTCTCGGGCTGCCTCTTCGGCGACTGATTAGATACTTGCAACACCTCGGAGTCTCATGAGCAACCTTCGTACCTCTGTCGTTCTGTCCCTGTCCGGCAACCTTCAGGCCAGAGCCAAAACGTACACCAACGCCATCGACAACATGGCCAAGCGTGGATCGCGCAGCATGAATATGTTGCGGCGGTCCACGCTCGCCATGGGCAAAGGTCTCGATGCCATGAGTAACCGTTACGTGACAGCCATTGGAGGCATGGGCATCGCGTACAAGAGCGCACAGGCCGTAATGGTGTCCGGCAGTCTCGACAAGCGCCTGATCCGCTTGCGTCAGACAGCCGGTGCCACCAAAGATGCCGCCGCCATTCTCCGGGCCGAGTTGCATAAGATGGCCGAGGAAACAGGACAGTCCGTGGACAGCCTGCTCAATGGCTTCAACAATCTGATTCAGTCCGGCATGAGCTGGGAAGCAGCTCTCGCCACTATCAAGGCCACCAACAACGCCATGGCCGTGACTGGCTCCATGGCCGAAGTGCTGACCAGCGGCATGACCGTGGCAGCCGAGGCCTTTGATTTCGATCTGAGCAAGGTGGAAACTTCTGTCCTGCTACTGGACAAGATGATCGTGGCTGGCCGCCTCGGCAACGCCGAGTTGGAAGACCTCTCCGGCATCTTTGCTCGTGTGGGTGTCAACGCAAAACGTGCCGGATTGGGCTTCGATTCCACTCTTGGTTTCATCGAGCAACTTTCCCTTATCGAAAAGAATCCCGAACGACTGGCCACTCTGGCCGATTCCACTCTGCGACTGTTCACCAATCAGAACTATCTTCGCAAGGCTGCCAAGGTCACCAAGGTCAATTTCTACGATGACCAAGGGCAGAAACGCGCTGCCTTCGATGTCCTCGAGGAGATCGCCGCCAAGTATCGCAGTTTGAGTTCCGACCTCCAGCGCGACAAGTTCATTCAGGGCGCATTCGGCGCGGCCGATCTCGACACCCAGAAGGGCCTCGCCGCACTTCTCAAGGGCAGCGCACTGAAGGATGCCCGCGCCATGACCGAGGCCATCAAGAATGCTGGCGGCACCATTGCCCGCGACCTCCCTGACGCCATTGATAACTCGGTGGATCAGGTGGGACGTCTCAAAAGCGCCCTTGGCGAGGCTGCGGACCGATTGCCCAGCCCATCAACGACGTCATCAAGGACGCCGTCAAGTACCTCCTCGATGACAAGAAAATTTCCGGTACCGAGATGCTCGTGGGCGGTGCTGCTGCCGGAGCGATCGGCCTCGGTGCCACCAAGGTAATCGGCGGTCTGATCCTTTCCCCCTCGGCGGCAAGCTGAAAGGCGGTCTCGGTGGCCTCGGCGGTCTCGCCGGTGGTTCCGGCCGATTCCAGTCTATGTCGTCAACAATCGTATGAGCATGATGCCCAGCGAATACGGCGGAGGCTGGCAGGGCGGCGGCTCTGGCGGCAAGACCGCCAAGGGCGCAAAGGCCGGTTGGCTGCGCCGTGGCAGCAAATTTCTCGGCCGCAGCGTGGCGCTTCCCGAGGTCTCGGTATGGCCGGGGCGGCACTGGCCACTGTCGGCTCTGTCATGGATGTTTCCGACGCATGGGCAGATGATTCCCTGTCCAGCGGTCAGAAATGGGGGCGCACGGCGCAGGCCGGTATCTCTACGGCTGGCAGCATCGGCGGTGGCGCTCTGGGGGCGACCATAGGCTCCGTGATTCTGCCGGGAATCGGCACGGTCATCGGCGGCATGGTCGGTTCCATGGCGGGCGGCTGGCTCGGTGATGTCGCAGGAAAATGGCTGACTGACGATGGACAGGAACGGCCGGAAGGCAAGTTGCGCATCGAAGTCAGCGATGACCGGACTCGTGTCACTCATCTGGAATCACGAGGCATGGAAGTGAACGTCGATTCCGGCTTGTACATGGCGGGGGTTGGACGATGAATTGGAAAGAACAGCTGCGTGATGCTTCTTTTAGGGGCAAACCTTTCTTTGTAGAAAAGCACCGCCGCACCGGCGGCCGCCGCAAGGCAAAGCATCAATTCCCTCTGCGTGACAAGCCGTATAACCAAGACCTCGGCCGCAAGGCTCGAACCTTCACTATTGAGGCGTATGTCCTCGGCCCTGACTACATGGCCGCGCGGGACGCCTTGTTGGAGGCCTTGGAGGCATACGGATCAGGAGAACTGGTTCACCCGTATTTCGGCACCATGACCGTGGGCGTGGATGACTTTGATCTGACCGAAACCACGAAGAAAGGCGGCTTGGCCACTTTCTCGGTCACTTTTTGCGAGGAAGGCAAGAATCCTCAGCCGACCACCAGCGCCGACACCTCATGGGCTGTGCAGCAGTCTGCGGAGTCCGCGGCAGCCGAGGCTAAAAGGATTTTCTCTGGGTTCGACACCTCTGGCCCTGAATGGGTGCGGATTGAGGCCTGGAGCCGGATCAACAATGCACTTGATGCCGTTCAGGGCGTGGTTGACTCCGCAGCTGCGCCGGTCAACATGGCCAGTCTGGTGAATTCCGACATCGCAACCCTCAAGGGTGACGCTTTTTCGCTGTTGGCAACGCCTTCCTCTCTGGCTGATCGTCTTTCCGGAGTCGTTTCAGGATTGTTTCCTTCTGACCTGTCTGATCCTGTATCCGTGGGGAAAAGCCTTTTCACATATTCCAAGCCATCGCCGACAGCATCACCTCTTTCCACCATGGGAAGCAGGGCGGAAAAGAATGCGAATGCCGTAGCCGATCTGGTCCGCCGCGTGGCGTTGACTGAAACCGCCAATAGTGTGGCGGCTAAAGATTTTAAGACCTACGACGATGCACTGGCCACCCGTGACATCCTTGTTGACGCCCTTGATGACGAAGCCGCCAAGGCCAGCGATCCCGTATATCGGTCGCTGACCGATCTCAGGGTTGCCGTGGTCAAGGATATTTCCGGACGCAGCGCCCTGCCCAGAGTGGCTACATACAAGCCCGCCGAAACCCTGCCCGCCTTGGTGGTTGCGCATTCCATTTACGGCGATGCCGACCGTGCCGATGAAATCTGCACCCGCAATCGCGTCCGGCATCCCGGCGCTGTCCCCGGCGGCACGCCTCTGGAGGTTCTGACCAATGAGTAACCCCGACATGCGTCTCAAGGTGGACGGCACCATTTACGGCGGCTGGAAACAAATAACAGTCCGCCGCAGCTTGGAGCAGCTTGCCGCATCTTTTGAGTTGGTTGTCTCCGAACGCTGGGCGGGGCAGGACACCGTCAGGCCGATCAGGCCCGGTGCAGCCTGTACTCTCCTCGTGAACAATTCGCCGGTGATCGTCGGCTATGTCGATGACGTCAACATCGAGTACGGCGACAAGCAGCATCAGGTGGCAGTGTCAGGTTATGACAAGACCGGCGATCTCGTGGGCTGTTCCGCTCCTTCGACACAATTTTCCGGCCGGACGCTGGCACAGGTCGCCACTGACCTCTGCAAGCCCTTCGGCATCGGCGTGAAAGTCAATACCGACATCGGTGGCCAGTTCTCCCGCCTCAAGAATAATGAAGGCGATTCCGTCTTCGAGACGCTTGAATCAGCCGCGCGAATTCGTGCCGTGCTGCTGCTGTCGGACGGCCTCGGCAACTTGGTCTTGTCACGTGCCGGGACGCAGCGCATAAGCGAAGCTCTTGAACTCGGAAAGAATATCTACAGGGCCAGCGGGAAGAATTCTCACCGCGACCGTTTCAGCCGTTATGAGGTCAAAGGGCAGATGGCAGGCTCTGACGAATGGTATGCCGAGGACGCCGCTCATCCGCTCGGCACCTCCGTAGACAAAGCCATCTCGCGCCACCGGCCGCTCACCGTATTGGCCGAGGAACAGGTGGATAAATCCTCCGCCCAGAAGCGAGCTGAATGGGAACGCAATGTCCGCTATGGCCGGAGCCGCCGCGTCACATACACGGTCAAAAGCTGGTTCCACTCCAGTGGTCTCTGGCAACCGGGCTTCATGGTGCCGGTGCGTGATTCTTATCTGGGCATCAATGGCGATCGCCTCATTGCCGGTGTTGATCTTGTCCTTGATGACGAGGGTTTCTCCGCGCGCTTGGACATCCTGCCGCGTCAGGCCTTCGAACTGATTGAACTGCCGGAACCGGGGGAGGACGAGACATGGTGATGCGGCTTATCAACAACATGCTCCGGCCGATCCGGAACAGGATCACGCTCATGGTATCCCGTGCGGTCATAACCCTTCTTGATGACGAAACCATGCTCCAACAGGTGCAGGCCCGTGTTCTCGGCGGCGAACTGCTCGATGGTATCGAACGCTTCCAGCAGTATGGTTTTACCTCCGTGCCGCATCCCGGTGCTGAAGCCATTACCTTGTCCGTGGGCGGTCATCGCTCGCACACGGTTGTCATCAACGTAGACGACCGGCGCTATCGCCTCAAGGGCCTCAAGGGTGGCGAAGTGGCGCTCTACACAGACGAGGGGGATTTTATCCATTTTCAGCGTGGAAGAATTGCAAAGCTGAAGGTCGGCAAAGAATTGATATTGGACACGCCGCTGGTCCGGGCGCTTGGCAAAATCAAAGCTGCGGACGACATCCTCGACCAAACGGCTTCCGATAACGTCCGGACTGTGCGTGAAATGCGTGAAGTTTACAATGGCCACAACCACCCGGAAAGCGGTGGCGGAACCACTGGCAATCCAAATCAGGAGCAGTAGATGGACGCCGGATTGATCTGGAAGGAAATGGGTGCAGACCTCGCCATCGAGGACTTGGCGCTTGTTCGTGATGACGGCCTGAAAACCGCCGTGATCCTGTCGCTGTTTTGCGATCGCCGTGCCGAGGAAGACGACGTCCTGCCGAACAACACCGGCGACCGTCGCGGTTGGTGGGCGGACACCTATTCCGAGATTGAAGATGACAAGCTCGGCTCGCGGCTCTGGCTGCTTAGCCGTGAAAAACAACTGCCGTCGGTTCTCGCCCGTGCCAAGGAATATGCCAAGGAAGCCCTCGAATGGATGGTCGAGGACGGCGTAGCTGAAGACGTGATTATTGAAACATGGTGGATACGCACCGGCGCGATGGGCCTGTTGGCAAAGATCGTGCGTCCGGACGCTCCCGCCTTGGAATACAAATTCGAGTACCTCTGGGAGGGAATGTAGATGGCCTTTGACGCCCGACTCTGCCCGAGTTGATTGAACGCGCTGTTGCCGACATTGAGAGTCGTCTTGAGGGAGCCGATGCCAGTCTGCGCAGGATGCTGCTCAACATCCTCGCCAAGATGGAGGCCGGTTCCGTTCACGGTCTGTATGGTTATCTGGAGTGGATCGCCTTGCAGGGAATGCCGGACACGGCGGAAGATGAACATTTGGAGCGTTGGGCTTCCATCTGGGGAAAGGAACGCAACGGCAACACCAAGGCATCCGGCAAAGCCGCTTTTTCCGGCACCGACGGCAGCGTGGTCCCGAATGGGGAGCAAGTGAAGCGTGCTGATGATGTGGAGTACGTCACCACCGCCGATGGAATTATTGCTGCCGGAACTGTTGAAGTCCCCATTAAAGCAGTCAAGGCCGGTGCCAATTCAAACGCAGCCACAGGTACGAAGCTGAACCTCCTCTCGCCATTGGACGGCATCAAGAGTATTGCCGTATCCGGAGAGCTTGCCGGTGGTACGGATGCCGAGGACAACACCTCGCTCCGAAGTCGGCTTCTCGCCCGTATCCGTCAGGCTCCCCATGGCGGTGCCGATTTCGATTACGTGCAATGGGCGCTTGATGTCAGCGGCGTAACCCGTGCTTGGGCCTCTCCCCGCGAACTGGGTGCCGGAACCGTGACCGTCCGTATCATGACCGACGGAGTCACCGAAAACGGCATACCGGCAACCGAGATCATCGAGGCGGTCCAATCTTATATAGATAATGTACGGCCTGTGACCGCCGAAGTGACTGTGGTTGCCCCGGTGGCCACGCCGATGAATCCCACCATAAATTTGAACCCGAACACCGCAGCCGTGCAGGCCGCAGTCGAGGCTGAACTCACCGACCTCCTGCGCCGTGAAGCAGAACCCGGCACAACGATCCTGCTCAGCCACCTGCGCGAGGCCATATCCATTGCCACTGGCGAGACCGACAGCGTCCTCGTTTCTCCCTCTGCCAACGTGGAACATACCACTGGCCAGATTGCCGTTCTCGGCACCATCACATGGGGAGACCTGCCATGAGTATGACAGCTGAACAGTACCGTGACCAACTGCTGGCGTTGGCTCCTCCCGGTACGGCGCTACCCAAAGAAGAGGACAGCGTTTTCGTCCAGATGCTTCTGGCCATGGCTAAGGAAATTTCCCGCGTAGACGGCCGCGCTGACGATCTACTCAACGAACTCGATCCGCGCACTGCATCCGAACTACTCACGGATTGGGAGCGTGTCTGCGGTCTTCCCGGCAAGTGTTCCCAACCGTCAGAAACGGTGCAGGAGCGCCGCGAGGCTTGTCATCTCGTAGTCACGGCGCAGGGTGGACAGAGTCCGGCCTATTACGAAGAAGTCGCTGCCGCCCTCGGCATCAAGGCCTCGGTCGAGGAATTCAAACCGTTTCGTGCCGGTAGATCATGCGCCGCCGATCCGTTGACCAATGAGGAATGGACACATGCGTGGAGAATGCGCGGCCCGGAAGAGAACGTCGAACCGTTTACCTCTGGTGGCGCTGCTGCCGGTGACGCACTGGCCAAGTGGGGCAACGAGGCTTTTGAATGCCATGTCTCAAGGCTTGCCCCTGCCCATACAATCGTAACTTTTGCTTACGGAGAAGAGTAATGAAGAAAATTAACCATTCCACGGCAACGGAAAACGACCTGTTCACCGAGGGCAACCCGGCACAGGGCGTTCCGGCACCGTGGTCACAGGCGACTGGCTGAACGATGTTCAGGAGGAAATCGTCTCCGTCATAATCGGCGCTGGCATCGCATTGGACGGCACAAAGCAGGATCAGCTCCTGAAGGCGATTCAGACCATCGCAGCCAACCAGACCCAAATCGAGACTGATTTCATCGGCGGTGGAGCCATGACCCCGGCCACCACCGGCGGCATCTCTCTTGCTGTCATCGAGACCGGCACCAACAAGCAGGACTTCGCCGTGGCGGTATTTGCCGGTGACGCGGATTCCACAGCCGAGTTCTCGCTCCCCATGCCGGAAAACTGGAATCGGGGAACCGTCAAGGCCAAGATTCTCTGGACGCCGGAGGACGGCGCAACCGTAGGTGAGGATGTAGTCTGGACGCTCAAGGCCACTTCCATATCCGAAGGGGAAGCCCTCGACGTTTCTTTTGCCGCAGCGGGCGTGACCATCTCGGACAAGGCCCTTGGTGATGGCAAACTGCACCTCTCGGCTGCATCGGCAGAGTTGACGGTCGAAGGCGCTCCCGCGCTCGGCGATCTCATCCACTTCCGCCTCATGCGCGACGTGTCCCAAGGCACCTCTCCCATGCCCGAGGCATGCCGCGTGATCGGCATCTGGATTCAATACACTTGCAATGAAGCCGTCACGGCTTGGTAGGAGGTCTGATATGGCTAGAACTGCGATTCATGGTGGTGGAGGGGCAAAATCCGGTAATAAGGAATTGTCGTATATTCCCTTGCCCACTACTGAAGCCGAAGCCAACTCGGATGTTTTCGTGGCGGAAATGACGGGAGCGGCCAACTCAAACGTGATCGGGACCGGGGCAAATATGGACGGTGTAGACTTGGTCTTAACACGAAATGGAACCATTGATGGAATGGACGGCGAAGGATTTCGTAGACTCTCCACCACATCAAGTGGCTTTACAGTGACTGACAATTTCCTCAACACGTTTCTAGGGTCCCCGACCGGTTTTTCCATTATGGGACGTGTACGCAACGGGGTCACACCACCTGCTGCGAACCATCAAACCATTGACATTCTGGCCTACACTGCAAATTCCACGTTTAATTTTGCATCGGACTGGGACACTCGTGGCGGCAAAAATATTGTCGTGTTTCACGGCTACCAGACCACAGCGAGCGACTTATACAATCCTGTCAGAAATGATCCCTCTTTCAGGGGGCCGTGTCGTTCAATGCAGGTGCCAGCTGGGTCATCTCATATGACCCGGTCAATGGTCTGTTCGTCACGGCTATAAAATATGGGCTTCAACTCCCGCAGACGGTCGAAGACTTCGACGTCCTAGCCTTGAGCGAGGTGGACAATACCGTTGTCGAGGATGTCACATCGGTATCCCGTGCCTATTTGGTTGGAGATGTTCCTGGGTACGCCGCGATCCATGACACGGATTTTGTGGTTGCCGCCAAAAAACCGTCCTTTTTCATGGAGTAGTTAAATGGAATACAAGGAATTCACCATCACTGACAACGGTTATGCTCTGACGAAGGACAACTGCCCTGTCGAAGACATTTCAGGGTTGAGCAACGAAGGAGACGAAAGGTTTTACCACTGCGGCTGTTCAGGAATTCCGGAAACAGCCATGGCTACCGTTCATTTCGTCGCAGACCGAGGCAGCCACATGCTTTTTGCCTTTGTTGGGACTCTTGATGACGGTGTGGATGTTGCGCAAGCGGATGTGTTGGCAAAGCTGAAAGCGGAATACGGATTCCCGTCCGAAACAACGATCGGGGATGATGGCAGGCCTATCGTGCCGAAAGAGTAACATACCAAGCAAGGCTCATTGACAATTACATCGGTTTTATAAAGACAAAGGCCCACCGGAATTTCCGGTGGACCATCAGAGAGGAACAGGCGGGGGCGCAGTAACGCCCCCACTGGCGCGGTATGTCCGTACCGCTCCACGGCCCCACGGATGGCAGCAACCATTCCGCGAAGTATCCGCTGCTCCATGTACCTGTACAGGCATGGGCGTTGTAGCAGGACTCAGGGTCAAACGTAAAGAGAAGCCCATGAAATCGCCTATCCCTTGGCTTGGCGGCAAGTCCCGCCTCGCCGACCAGATAATCAAACTCATCCCCTCACACGAACGCTACGCCGAAGTCTTCACAGGCGCGGGCTGGGTGTTTTTTCGCAAGCCGCAAACACGGCTCGAAAGCCTTAACGACATCAACGGCGACCTGATCGCCTTCTATCGGGTGTTGCAGAACCACCTCGAAGAGTTTTGCCGCCAGTTCAAGTGGCTCCTCACAAGCCGCGAGCTGTTCGACGACTTCCGCAGTCAACAGGAGGCCCGAGGTCTCACCGACATTCAAAAGGCCGTCAGGTTCTACTACACGCAGCGCCTCGCCTTCGGCGGCCGTCAAAACGGCGTCTTCGGCGTGGACAAGACCTCGCCGCCCCGGATCAACCTCGTCCGCATGGAGGAGGAACTGTCACAGGTCCACCTGCGGCTCACCGACGTCGTCATCGAGAACCTCACATGGTCCGACTATATAATAAGGTATGATGCACCCGGCACGTTCTTCTACCTCGACCCGCCGTACTACGGCTGCGAGGATGATTACGGCAAGGATATCTTCCCCAGAGAGGACTTCGCCAATATGGCCAAGCAACTCGCCGCCATCGAGGGCAAGTTCCTCTTCTCCATCAATGACGTCCCTGAGATCAGAGAGCTATTCTCTGCCTTCCGCCTCCAAGAGGTGGAAACAACCTACACGGTCAGCCAGACCGCAAACCAGAAGGTCACCGAGCTGCTCATCATGAACTACACACCCCCCGACCGACCTCATCGGCCTCTGCCAAGAATAGAAGATGGCCACGCCAACCAATCGTTGACGTGGCCATCTGTTTTTGAAACAGTCTTTCAAAATAAGAAACGGCGGACCAAGGGGAATTATCTCACAGCAAGCGACAACTTTTCGCGCGCGGAGGAAGGAAGGAAAACCCTTCGTGAAGGGTTGTTCCCTTCCCCCTTCCTCTGGACTCCATCCCCCATCCTTTCCTAAGCTTTTTAGTGCGCTTCGCGAGATTAGAAAAAACTCACGCTTGGTTTTCTAGTAAAAAATGCATTTTTCAGTAAATCTTAAAAGAGATTTTCCGAGAAGCGCAAAAACGGTCAAGCCGGAATTTCAGGACAGGGCATATTCAGCGACATGAGCAACCCGACAGGAAAAACCAAACAGGATTATGAAACGCGGATGAACCGTGTTCTTGAACACATTCAGGGGCATCTGGACGAACCGCTCGCGCTTGATGAACTGGCTGCTGTCGCCTGTTTTTCGCCCTATCATTTTCACCGCATATTCAGCGGCATGATCGGCGAATCCGTGAAGTCGTACATACGGCGGCTCCGGCTGGAAAGAGCGGCTTTCGCGCTGATGCACACAGCTGCACCCGTGACTGAGATTGCGTTCGATGCCGGCTTTGAAACGCATGAATCTTTCACACGCGCATTCAGTTCCATGTTCGGTGTTTCTCCGTTGGGTTTTCGCAAGGCACATCAGGTAAGCCTTCAAGAAAAACACATTACCTACTGGAAGGAGATCACAATGGAAGCCAAAGTCGTTGAACTCAAAGAAACCGAAGTCTATTTCGTCCGTCACGTCGGGCCGTACATGGAATGCGAAACCGCATGGAACGCCCTCTGCGGCTGGGCCGGTCCCAAGGGATTGTTTACCCCCGGCATGAGAGCCCTCGCCCTCTGCCATGACGACCCCGAAGTCACCCCCCGCAAATAAAATCCGCTATGACGCCTGTATTGAAAGCAGCGTCAACGTCGAACCGGAATCCCCGGTCGGCAAAAAGACCATCCCCGGCGGCCGACACGCCATGGCCATTCACAAAGGGCCATACATACAACTCTGCGAAACCTACGCCCAGCTCTGCGGTCAGTGGTTACCCCAACAGGGTCACGAAATCGCAGCCAAGGCGAGCATCGAGGTCTACGTCAATGATCCCAATGAAACCGCTCCCGAAGACCTGATTACGGAAATATACATCCCGTTGAAGTAAGCTTCACCCCTCCCCAAAACCATCCGGCCCGCGACTGATGTCACGGGCCGTTTTTTTTGCCCATGGATATCCCAACCTGAGCAAATATCGCTTTATTCGATAAAAAATGATTGACAAACGATAACAAATCATCGCAAAAAGAACTCTCAACATCAAAGGAGTCCATCATGAAAAATCGAATTCAACGTTTCGCCAAATTCTTTCGAGCCATATTTCTCATTGCCCTCATTGTAAGCCCCCTGTTTGTAGGGAGCATTTGGCTTTCCGGAGGAGAAATACTGGTTTCCGGCGAGGAAGACCCATCAATGGCCATTGAAATACTGACTGACGATCTGGCCATTGATGAAGCCCATTCCCCGGACTTTCCTCTTCCCTGGAGCACCCGCCTGCTGGGATTGGGCGTTGCAATGATCCCCACAGGCATCGGCATGCTGTCATTGTGGTGGCTTTTCCGCCTGTTCAGCTGCTTTTCCGCAGGTGAAATCTTTACACGAAATACGGTCAAATATATTCGCCGCACAGGGTGGACCGTTCTCATTGGCGCAGGAATCACGCCGATATACGAAGCCTTGATGACAATCGTATTAACCATCCACAATCCGCCGGGAGAACGACTGGTCGCAATTACATTTGACTCGGCCAATTTTGAAGAGATAGTTATCGGCGGAGTCGTCATAGTGGTCAGCTGGATCATGGACGAGGGCCGCAAACTGCGCGAAACAGAAGAACTCACGGTTTAGGATACGATATGGGCATCATCATAGATCTCGACGTCATGCTGGCGAAACGAAAAACCAGCTCCAAGGAACTGGCCGAAGCCGTCGGCATCACGCCGCAGAACCTTCCATTCTGAAAACAGGCAAAGCCAAGGCCATCCGCTTCACCACGCTGGATGCCATCTGCAAGGCGTTAAGCTGTCAGCCCGGTGATATTTTACGCTACGAATCTGACGATTCGGCAGAGCCCAGCTAAAACGCCCCTCCCCGGCTGATATTTTTGTCCTATAAAAAATCCTCCGCAGAAGCTTCATTGCTCGCTGCGGAGGACTGCCTTTACCGGACAAAAAATTTCTGAACTAGTTCCCGCAACCTTCTTCCTCGTTTTCCTCGTGGCAAAACTCGCTGAGGACCTCGAGAAAACACCGAAGCGCAGGTGTTTTCTCGCCTTTTCGCCAAACCAGCTTGAGCGGTGTGACATGCGCCTCCCCTGAAAATCAAAGGGAAGCATTCGCACGCAATCGGGAAGTGCGGCACTCATGCGCTCAGGCACAAAACCTATCCCCATGCCTGCGGCGATAAGCGAAAGTTTGGTCTGATGTGTTTTCGCCTCCTGAACAATGCGAGGCTGAACGCCGAATTTGTAATACCTGCCGACCGCACGATCATACGCCTCGGGATAATGCTCCCGTGAAAACATGATGAACGGCTCCTTGTCGATATCAGGATACCCGGCATGCCCTTTGGCTGCCAGGGGATGCTCTTCGTGTACAGCAAGGAAATACCTGTCCGCCATGAACGTCTTGGCCTCAAGCATGTAATGGTTGGCATAGCAATGATGGGACAGTCCGACATCCAGTTCCCCGGCCCGCAGGGCGTTGTTCTGGTCCGAAGACTGCATTTCACGGATATCAAGCATGATGCCGGGGTACTTCTTTCGGAAGGCGGTCACCCCTTTGAGAAAATCGGTATACAGCCCTGAACTGAGGAAACCGACGCGCAGCTTTCCGATAAGCCCTTTGGCCATCATGTGCATTTTTTCGATGCCGCACTCAAGAGTGGATATCGTATCGCGGGCAATGGCCAAGAACATGGTGCCCTCATCCGTAAGAGACACCTTGCGACTGGTCCGCTCCAGAAGCTTGACGCCAAGCTCATCTTCAAGTCGCTTTATTTGCTGTGAAAACGGCGGCTGAGCGATATGGCAACGCTCGGCGGCACGCCCAAAATGCAGTTCCTCTGCCACGGCGATGAAGTATTTAAGCTGTCTCAATCCCATGATCAAGACGTACAGCATCTCAATTTCGATGTAAATATATATTGGACATATCGACACGACTCTCACTAATTTGGCTACAACATAAAAAGGAGTGAGACGATGTTGAAAAGAATCGAACTTTCCGTACTGGCAATATGCTCTTTCACGATCATCTTTTTGGCGCAACCACGCTTTCCCTTGCTCAGAAAGAAACAGAGAAAACACGCCTCGCTACCGCATGATGCCATCGACATCGCGATTGATACCCGATGCAACCTGTATACTGCCTGTCGCGAAACAGGCCATGTATTCTGCATCCCGCCGAACTCGGAGCCATCCTGCTGGAAGAATACCGAGTCTCCGACAGTACTGACGGTGGATTCGTTACGAAACGTCTTTGTGGGCAGTGAAAACGGCGGTATCTACCTGATTACGCAGGACGGAAATCTCAATGAGATATGCCGCATCGACAAAAAGCCGATCGGACTGGAACTGGACCGTGACGGAACGCTGCTTATCGGGACAAGCCACGGGCGCATCATCCGAGTAACGCGTTCAGAGTTGCTGCGAACTCAAGGAAAGAACTAGATACTCAGATCATGGGATTTTTTATCGTCATCCGCAGGTTTCTTGGCAGCGGCTTTACCCGGACCGCCTGAACCGGCAAACACCCGAGGCTCGGCCTGCTTCATGAGCTTCTGGGCCTCGGCGTTGAGCGGGTTGCGGTCAAGAGCGGACTTGGCATTGTTGAAGACTTCGCCCCATTCGCGTTTTTCAAGGTGCAGTTTTGCCATGCGAACATACAGATTGTCGCTGACGCCGACGCGACGCATGGTTTCCTTGATGGCTTCCATGGCCTTGTCCACCTCGTGCATGCCCTCGTAGCACAGAATAATGGCACTGTGAGCGCGGACGTCGTTTGGAGTGTCTTCAAGCGCTTTGTTCAGATAATCAATCGCTTCGGGAAACATGCCGAAAGTCGTCAGGCGATTGCCGATATCGGAATCAATCCCTTCGATATCCTGAAAATATTCTGAAATCTTGCGATACAGCTTGCGGGCCTCAAGAGGCTGCTTCGCTTCGACAAGCTTGGCAGCCTTTATCATGTTCTCATCAAGCACGGCCAGACGCTTGCGCATCTTGGTCTGCCGGGCATTCTCCATGGCCGTCCCCAGCTTCTTGTGCAGCTGGACAAGCGTCTTGTAAAATTCCCGCTCCTTGCCTTTCTGATATTTAAGCCCCTTGGGGAAAAGGCGTTTTATCATCTTCATCTTGTTGAGGTCGCGCAGGGCTTCATCAAGATGGGCATGAATTTCAAACTTTTCCGCGCCAAAGACCTGACTGGTCACCAACCTCTGATGGCACTTGCGAGGCAGTTGAGCGTCTTGAGGTAATTGCTCTTTTTTGCGTACGCACGGGCTCGGGCGATGTCCTCTCGGATATCCTTGGCTGTAACTTTTGCAGGTGACATATGCTCGATACTTTTCAAGGTTGAAACTGTTTTTCTTCCATGAAACTAATACAGAGGGATTTTTTTGGCAAGCACGCGATAAATCTACCCAAGTCCGTTTGTAAGCAGCTTCGGATTGCGCGCGAAAAGGGTCAGCTCTTAGAGATGATTCCCCCTGTTGACGCAACATAATTCACCGACTAGCCTACGTCATTGACATTCATTCCTTTCGTCACACCCGGAGAATTCGTGAATATCTATCTCGCAGTCATCCTCATATCACTTATCGGCTCGTGGTTGCTTGGCCTGCTCTCAAATTTCCTGAACGGACGCAATTTGCATCCAGAACTGCCAAGCGAGTTCGCGGACACATTCGATGCCGGAACATATCGAAAATCACAGGAATACGCACGGACAACCATGCGTTTTTCCAACATTTCAGACACATTCAATACAGCCGTGACCGTCATGGTCATTCTGTGCGGAGGTTTCAACTGGCTCGACCAGATAATCCGTTCGTACGCTCTGTCACCGATCCCCACAGGACTTTCCTATATAGCCGCTCTCGGCATCGCCAGCTCCATTCTCAGCCTGCCGTTTGAAGCATATCAAACCTTTGTTCTGGAAAAACGATTCAATTTCAACACCACTACAGTCGGTACATTCATAGCGGACCGCGTGAAAGGACTTGTGCTCACCGCCATCATCGGAGGCATACTGCTCTCTGGAGTCCTTTATTTCTTCGACGAACTAGGAAAATTTGCCTGGTTATGGTGTTGGGGCATGGTTGTTACCTTTACCCTTGCATTCACCTATGTCGCCCCTTCATGGATATTGCCGCTCTTCAACAAATTCACCCCGCTGGAAGACAACGAACTGCGCCGTGCCATTGAGTCATATGCCCGCAAAGTCGGGTTCAGACTGCGCGGCATCTTCGTGATGGACGGTTCCAAACGCTCCACCAAAAGCAACGCCTTTTTCACAGGCTTCGGGAAAAATCGACGCATCGCCCTATTCGACACGTTGATCAAAGAACAAACCACCGATGAAATCGTGGCTGTCCTCGCCCATGAAGTCGGCCACTCGAAACGCGGCCATATCCGGCGACAGATGATTCTGGGATTTATCAAGACAGGCGTGATATTCTACCTCATGTCCCTGTTCCTGAGCAGTCCCGGCCTGTTTGAAGCATTTGGCATGGACCATATGAGCATTTATGCGGGACTCGTTTTCTTTCTCCTGTTGTACACTCCCCTGTCGCTGTTGCTTTCGATCATCACCAATGCCATCTCCCGCAAACATGAATTCGAGGCCGACGCCTACGCGGCAAAAACAACCGAAAATCCGCAGGCCATGATCTCCGCACTCAAAAACTGTCGCCGACAACCTGTCCAACCTGACGCCGCATCGACTCACTGTCTGGCTCGAATACGGACACCCACCGGTGCTGCAACGTATCAGAGCGCTCTCAACTCATTAATTTGTACTCGATTCCCGACGCCATCTGTGGCAATAATCAATATAAGTGGAACAACCGCAGACCAGAGAGATACCATGAAAGAAGTACCGTTCGACCCTCAAAACGATGACATCATGGAACGCCTTCGAAACGTTCCCGCATTCAATGCCCTGCCGGACGGGCACATTCGCAAGGCCATGAAAGCCGCCGCCATCCGCCGTTATGACGCAGGTGAAGTCATTATCAACCAGGGAGAATTCGACAATCAGGTCTTTTTCCTGATCTTCGGCCATCTGGATATCATGGTGCAGGAAAACAAGGTCGGAGAACTCAAACGGCTGGGCGACATTTTCGGCGAAATGGGCATACTCGACGGCAGCCCCCGCTCCCGCCACCATCACGGCGGCACGCACGTCGCTCGTGGTCTCCCTCGACGACACGGCTCTGGGATCACTGGGCGACGGAAGCAGGCTCTTCACGCAGGCTGTCATGTACCGGGTCTTCGCCGAAGTCATGGCTGTCCGGCTGCGTGACGCCAACCAGACAATCGTCAGCTTGCAGGATGAACTCAGAGAATTGAAAAATAGTTCGCAACAAACAAAAAAGCGGCGTATCCAAAAGGATGCGCCGCTTTTCTGGTTTTAATGATATTAGAAGCGTTCATATTCATCACTGCGAACAGAAGTAGGCAAGGCCGCAGGTGGCATATCCACTACGCGGACCTTGTTCTCACAAGTGCGATCGGCAACACCAAAGCGCTTACGATTGCCGTTTCCATTACGAACGTAACCGTCGACCGTGAAAAAGCCCATGGTCTCCTGCAACTGCTCGGCCTGACCGGACAATTCCTGTGCCGTCGCCGATAGTTCCTCGGAGAAGGAAGCATTCTTCTGCACCACGGTATCAAGGTGCTGAATAGACGTGGTGATCTGCTTGGCGGATTCGTGCTGCTCCTGACTGGCGGCAGCCACCTCCTGCACCAATTCTTCATTGTGCTGGATATCAACAACGATCTGTTCAAGCATGGTGCCGGCCTTTTCCGCGACCTGCAGGCTGTTGCCTGTCAGTTCACTGATCTCGGCCGCGGCCACTCCACTGCGTTCGGCCAGCTTGCGAACCTCGGCAGCCACGACAGCAAACCCCTTGCCGTGCTCTCCTGCACGTGCAGCCTCGATGGCCGCATTCAGGGCCAGCAGGTTGGTCTGGCGGGCTATTTCCTCTATGATGGAAGTCCGGTCCGCGATATCACGCATGGCAGCAACTGTCTTGGTAACGGCGTCACCGCCCTCATTTGCATCCCGCGCAGTCCGCACTGCGATATCCTTTGTCTCCTGCGCCGTTTCCATATTCTGTTGGATGTTATTCGCCATCATTTCCATAGAAGCAGAAATCTCCTCGACACTGGCGGCCTGCTCAGTGCTGCCTTCGCTCATCTGCTCGGCAGAAGCAGCGATTTCTTCACTGCCTGTAGCCACCATTTCAGCCGCGTTCTTGACGTTATGGACAACATCCTTGAGGGCTTCGACCATGGAACCGAGGGAACGCATGAGCCGTCCCAGTTCATTGGGCGACTCGTTCTGGACATCACCGGTCAAATCACCGTCAGACAATGCTGCCGAGACCTGCATGCCGTCACCAACCGGAGCAACCACCAAACGAGAAAGGAAGAAGACAATCATGCCTGAAACGATCAGCACGAGAAGTGTGCCGATTCCCATCATAACATACCCCTGCCTGATCGCACCGGAAGCGAGGTCGTCTTCGTCAGCCGAAGCGCACACGATCCAACCGGTTGTAGGATCGTTATGGAATACAGCGCGTTTCCAATGACCGAACCAGTCATATCTGTGAATACCGTTCTTTTCAGCAATGACCTCACGAATCCACTCGTGCTTGCTGAAATCCTGCAAGATAATGGAGGCGTCTTTGGGGTGATAAATGCAGGTACCATCCGCATCAATCATGAAGGCATACCCTTCACTTCCGATGGAGACAGGTTCGACAAACAATCTGGTAAACTCATCCCACAGGCCAAACATGGCCACTCCCCCGAGCAGGTTGCCGTTTTTCCCGCGAACGGCAGCACTGGCACCAAACAGAAGCGTATCGTCCCGCTTGGCCTTGAATACGGACTCGGTGACAAACTGATTGGCACCGGAAAGGATGGCCTGCACGTAAGGCCGGTCAGACATGTTGACACCGGTCAGGTTCGCCCCGCTCGTATCACTGCCGGCCAACACGTTTCCCTGCTTGTCAAACACAAGCACGGCACCAAGATTTTTATTGTTTTAAGAAGTTGACGCACAGACCCTGCGCTGCGTTGCTCCCTGCTGTCAGGGTTTCAATGACATCGGGATCCCCTGCAGCCACATTGGCAGAGGCAACGGTATCCTCAATAAACAAATCAAGCGCGGAAGCAATAATTCTGGTAAGATTACCGGCAGCCCGCCCCTCACTGGTGACGCTCATTTCGTAAGAGGATGTGTTTACGTAATAAACAAAGCACACAACACCTAAAACGATAGATGCAATCACAGGAATCAGAATGGTCCTTGCCAGACTTTTCGTAATCCAGTTAAACATTAATAGCTCCTCATTGTTTTGCCTAATGTCTGCCGGACGCACCGCTATTCCCAGACCGGCAGACAGACGTTTACAAACCCCGAACTTTCAACATACAATTACCCGTATTACGCATAGCGTACGGTTGATATTTATTTTAACTATAGATAATTTTAAATTTCAAGACTTTTACAAATATAAATCCACTGCAATAACATTGCCATTCAACTGTACCATTAAGTCGAATTTGTTATTATACAATATGAGAAAAGGATGAAAAATCAGTGAAACAGTTTTCATTTAATCCTCATGATGCAAAAGTGCTTGCACGCCTGCAAAAAATGCCGGTGTTTGATGCACTTGATAGTGCACAGTTGCCAAAATTGCTTCAATTGGCAAAAAATTCGACAGTATGACGATGGAGAAACCATCATTAATGAAGGCGATACAGACCAAATCGTCTACTTTCTCATTTCAGGAAGCTGCTCAGTCAATATAGACGGGTTGGATGTCAACGCCATATCCAAGCTGGGCGACGTATTCGGCGAAATGGGCATGATCAATCACAAGCCCCGTTCGGCAACCATCACGGCTGAACAGGAAACGTTGTGTCTCGCACTCGACGGTTCCTTTCTCGAACGAATGAAAGGAATGGACAAACTTGCAGCCGAAGCCCTGTTTTACAGAATCTTTTCCGAAATGCTCGCGGCACGCATTCGTGATGCCAACAGAAAGGTGCTGCGCCTGGAAGACGAACTCAAGGACCTGTCAGTCCAAAGACCAATGGAGTAATCAGCGTGAAGATCATTCCATTTGACCCGAACGACACGGATCTGGTTGAATCCATACTGGCTATCCCGGCCTTCAGGCCGCTTGGCGGCGACAGGCTCGCTGACGTCATGAAAATGGCCTCAATCCATGAGTATGAAAAGCGTGAAGAAGTGATAACACAGGGAGAAACCGATCAGCGCATGTTCTTTCTCATGAGCGGGAAACTATCCGTGCGCGTGGACGACATCGAAATCAACACGCTCGACAAGCCCAACACGGTCTTCGGCGAAATGGGCGTCATCGACACAGCACCCCGCTCCGCCACGATCATGACCAGACGCGCTTCCCGCTGCCTGTCACTGGACATTTCCTTCATGGACAGACTGGAAGGACGGGCCAAACTCGCGGTTCAGGCTTTTTTCTACAAGATGTTTTACGAAATCCTCTCGGAACGGCTTCGTGAAACCAATGAGCACATCGCTGATCTCGACATGCAGAAAATGGTGCTTGAAACCATGGACATAGACTAGATTCAACATCAGGAGAGACCAATGCCCCTGCACGAACTGGCCGGGAAACCTGCACCCGCACACATCCTCACAAACATTCCCCGACTCGTTTCCGCCTATTACACCATACAGCCGGATCCGGCAGAGGCCGCCTGCCGCATCGCCTTCGGCACGTCCGGCCATCGGGGTTCTTCTCTGGACGGCAGTTTCAACGAAGCCCATATCCTCGCCGTTTCACAGGCGGTCTGTGAACACCGCGCCGCCAGCGGAATCGACGGCCCGCTTCATCTGGGCATGGACACCCACGCCCTGAGCGAGCCGGCCCTTGCCTCCGCCCTTGAAGTCTTTGCCGCGAACAACGTCACGGTCCGCATTCAGGACGGACTCGGCTACACGCCCACGCCAGTCATTTCACACGCCATCCTCGCATGGAACAAGGGCCGCACGACAGGTCTCTCCGACGGCGTTGTCATCACCCCGTCCCACAATCCCCCGCGCGACGGCGGTTACAAGTACAACCCGCCTGAAGGCGGTCCCGCAGACACCGTCATCACCACCGCCATCCAGAACCGCGCCAACGAAATTCTCGCAAACGGCCTCCGGGACGTGAAACGCATGCCGTTCGAGAAGGCTCTCAAAGCCTCGTGCGTCGAGCATTACGATTACATCACGCCCTACATCAGCGACCTGAAAACGTGGTGGACATGGACGCCGTCAGGAACGCGGGACTCAAGGTCGCGTGGACCCCATGGGCGGCTCCGGCATCGCCTACTG
>LQAJ01000199.1_pt1 | contig 22120 bp, 31 predicted proteins | sample 1535811 | NCBI WGS metagenome assembly LQAJ01 (sample SAMN04331587, study PRJNA305678) | bioreactor metagenome | isolation source: bioreactor_6 inoculated with Wadden Sea sediment 2nd replicate of a... | place: Germany: Wadden Sea, Janssand Flat
GCCTGTGGGGTTACCCCACAGGCTTTTCTTTGTTTATCAGTGCTTCTCTAAGGGCTTTTCTAAGGCTTTCTCATGACGTTCCAGCCGTGCAATCATAAAAAAAGTTTCCACCAGCAATAATGATAGAAAGTAGGGCCATAAAGAGAAAGGCCGTTTTAAGTGAATACACATCCCCAAGTTTACCGACAAGGGGAAAAGAACAATCATGTTGAGGCTAAAATCATGCTGTCCACCGACAGAAGTGTCGCTCTTTGCCCACTTGGAATCAACTTATTGATATAGTCCCTTGTGACCACAAATATCAGTCCATCCAAGGCAGATAAATATATAAATGCCAGGGCTTCTAGCCGCGTTAGGGCGATTGTCCATAAACCGATACTTATAAAAATCGGCAAGACTCTTAACAAAACTCTATTGCCAAACCGATTCTCAAGTCGCCATGCCTGAACCCCAGCCAAGGCCCCTCCCATTGATGCAGCCGCAAGAATCAATCCAATTTCAGACTCCAGCAAGCCCTGTCCTTTAAAGTAATTTTGAAGGTAAAAGAATAGGGTTGTAATAAAGGCCACTAAAATATTTATGGAAAAGTACAAATAGGCAATTCTAGGTCGATCTTTTATGGCTTTAAAGGAGCCAATAATCTGCCCCTGCATGGAGTCTTTGACACTGGTAACTTCAGCCCGCCCAAGATCAGGCTCTGTAAAGAAAATGCCTTCGGCTAAAGCCAGTAAGCCAAAAACTATACTCAACATATAAACCCACCGGTAGGAAATGGTCGCAAGCCAGCCCCCTATAACAAAGGCCACTGTACTGGTTAACTGGTAGATAAGTTCCTTTCGACCTGTCATTTTTATAAAAAAAAGACGACATGTCTATTTGTTTCAGACTATCATAAACAAGGGCTTCACCAGCACCAGATTCGAAATTATATGAAAAGGCCGTGATGACAAAGGCAAAAGCATAGGCCTCAAAACCTCGCCCAGTAAAAATGAGGACCAGGGAAATCACTGACAAGAGCCTGCCAATAAGACGACTCATACGTCTTCCAAATAAATCTGCAACAACCCCTGTTGGTATCTCCATCAGAAAAGATGTCACGTGGAAAATAGATTCAAGCAGGCCCAGCTGCATGAGAGACATCCCTTTTCCTGCAAGATAAATCATCCATAGACCCCTGGTGAGATCAAGGTTAAATAGTATGGTGTAAATATATTCAAGTGGAATATTTCGTTTTAATTTTTTTAATTTTTAGGTCTTTTCATTTTTTGCTCCTTATGTTTGGACTAAACTCAATGTATATGCATATCTTCCCGCCATCCCGATGTACAACCAGGCATTTTTTTAATGCATCTTGTAAAATCATCTACTTTCAAAAACAAGAAAAGCCGAGCAATTCAGCTCGGCTAAAATGTATATATTAGACTTAAAAAAGTGTAAAGTCTCACATTCAAATAGCAGATATTGTAATTACTTGCATTAAAAACCATTCCGTTGTCGCACAAACCCCATCAGCACTCTTTCGCCAGTTTTTGCGAAAAGTGAAGCTGGCAGCGTCGATAGAATTTTATTCTTTGCAAGCTGAGCTTTCATTTCGTCCTCCATAATAGAGCGTGAATCTTACGATCCTCAATAATTCCTATTGCCATAAATATGCACTGTGTCAATTGAGTGAATACTTTGCAATTATTTTATCATATGAAGCCTTATAGATCTATAGTCACTTTGTAGACATCTCTTTTATTCAACCCTCTGGCACTTGCCACAAGGGCTGCCGCTTCTTTTTTGCGCATCCCCTGGTTTATGAAATGTCTCAGATGGTCTTCAATATCCATTTCAAGAAATGGATCGGCTTCTGTTTCAATATCATCTGGGTCAATCCCTGACACTATCAGAACGAACTCCCCCCTTGGTTGCTCGGTCTTATAATGCTCAATCACCTCAGAAACACTGCCTCGGACATAGGTCTCAAATCGTTTTGTAAGCTCTCTAGCCGCTGTCATCTGACGATCTCCAAGAACATCAAGCATGCTTTCTAAGGTTTGACCCAACCGATGAGGGGCTTCATAAAAAATAAGGGTTCTTGTTTCATTTTTGAGGGCTTCTAAAGCTTCTTTTCTCTTTTTCTTATGACGGTCAAGAAAGCCTTCGAATACAAATTTTCCTGTTGGCAAGCCAGAAGCAACAAGGGCTGTAACAAAAGCCGTTGCCCCAGGCTGACTAACAACCTGAATGTCCTCATCGATCGCCAATTTAATCAAATCTTCCCCAGGGTCTGAAATGCCCGGTGTCCCCGCATCAGTGACTATGGCAACAGAACTTCCACCCAGCATTTTTTCAATGAGAATAGGACCTGCTTTTCCCTTATTGTGCTCATGGTAGCTAAAGATTGGAGTATGGATATCGAAGTGATTCAAAAGTTTCTTGGAATGTCTTGTGTCTTCAGCTGCAATCAAATCCACAGACTTTAAAGTCTCATGAACTCGAAATGTGATGTCATCCAAATTGCCTATTGGCGTTGGACAAACATATAGTTTTCCCTTATCACCCATTCTTCTCCCGCCTTTCAAAGCTACTGATATTGGTCTGTCTATATATTTCATAGATTTCTTCCGTATAAGACTGGTCATCATTGCGGACCACAAGAGGTTCGAGAACCTTCACATCAGGGCGTCCACCCTTCGTAGCATGTATAAGCACAATATTGGGGCTTTTCCCAGCAAAGGGATGGACAAAACGAATACGCTTGGGTTCAAGATTATGGGCCCTACACAATGTTAGAATATCCACCAGTCTATTGGGTCTATGAACCATAAAAAACTGACCACTGCCCCTCAGAAGGGCGCTGGCTGTAGATATAATGTCTTCAAGGGTACAATGGATTTCATGACGACTTATGGCCTTGTAGTCTGAAGGATTAACTTCTCCAACACCAGATGCCATATAAGGTGGATTGGAAATGACCACATCCACCGTATGCTTGCCCAAATGATCCAGTGCATTAATGATATTGTCTTCTATAATCTCAATTCTATCTTCTAAGCCATTCATGACCACAGACCGTCTTGCCATGTCAGCAACGTCTTCTTGTATTTCAAAAGCAGAGATTTTAGACTGGGCAGACTTTGCACTGACTAAAAGGGGTATTATGCCTGTTCCTGTTCCAAGATCTACAACCCGACTGCCTTTTTTGACTCGGGCAAAATTACTCACTAAAACAGCATCTATGCCAAAGCAAAAGCCTTTTGGATTTTGTATAATTTTAAGACCATCAATTTGTAAATCATCCACCCGTTCATGAGGCTTTACATATTCATTCAAGGTTAATCCTCCTCATTAAGAAAGCTCGCACAGTCATCGATGTTTACCATCTTCTGATGCACGAGCTCTAGTGCTAATAAAAACTTTTACTCATTTCCACCTTGAGGCTTGTCCTGTTTGTTCTTTTCTGGACGTTTATGCTTAGGACGCGGTGGTCTTCTGTCGCCCTTTTTGCTGTTGTCTGATTTATCGTCACCCTTGCTATCAGGTTTGCCGTCGTTGCTTCGAGAACTTTTTGGAGGTCTAGGCTTTCTATTCTTTGGATGACGAGACCGATCATGTCTTGCTTTTCTATCCGGTCGATCCTTGCCCTTTGAACCACCCGCTATGCCTCGACGCTTGTCATCTTCCAGCATGGCTTCAAGTTCTTTGATTTCCTCTTTAGATGGCTCTGCTTCGGCCACAAGTTCAGAATCCTTATAATCCACATCATCTTGGGCAGGCTTTTCCTTATGCTTAGGACAGTTGCCCTTCTTGTCACATTTTGGAATAGGGCCAATCTCATCCTTATGGAAGATGAGAATATCTTCCCCAAGTTCATTCTTTTCCTCATCTACAATAACACGAACCTTTACAGATTCCTTGAGAATGACAGGATCAATAACAACAGCCTTGCCTTCAGGCGTCATAACTCTATCATTTCGTCGAGGCAGTTCTTTTCGAATTTGAACATAATTTTCATGTTCATATCTCAGACAGCACATTAGTCTGCCACAAATGCCTGAAATTTTTGTCGGATTTAAAGAGAGGTTCTGGTCCTTTGCCATTTTAATAGAGACCGGTGCAAAGTCACCCAGCCAATTGGCACAACACAATCCCACACCACATGGCCTATGCCATTTAACATTTTGGCTTCATCACGAACGCCAATCTGTCTTAGCTCAATACGTGTTCTAAAGACAGAGGCCAAGTCTTTAACCAGTTCTCTGAAGTCCACACGACCATCTGCCGTGAAGTAGAAAATAACCTTGTTGTTATCAAAAGTATATTCAACATCTATAAGTTTCATTTCCAACTCATGCTTGGCAACCTTTTCTTGGCATATTTCAAGGGCTTCCACAGCACGTTCTTTATTTTCAAGGTGTATGGCAGTGTCTTCTTCTGTTGCCACACGAATAACCTTCTTCAACGGCGGTACAATTTCATCATCTGGCACCTGTTTAGGTCCAACAACCACATCACCGTATTCAATACCTCTTGCCGTCTCTACGATCGCCGCTTGCCCCTTTTCAATCTGGTGCTCGTCGGGATCAAAATAATAGACTTTACCGGCTCTTTTGAACCGTACGCCTACAACTGTCACCATTTACGTACCCTCCTGGATATCCATAATTAACGTTTCAAGTATAAGCCCCACATTCACATGGGACGATAACTGTGCCCTTGCTTGTTCTATTCGTTCAAGTATTTCTACTGATTGTTTCAATGACATTCTATAAGATTCTTTTTCCAAGCGATCCAGTTGATCTGCATTAAATAGCAAATCCCTATCCGCTCCACTTTTAATCAGCATTATATCCCTAAACCAAAGCTTGAGCAATTCAAAAACTTCAGGAAGTTTGTCCTTTTGTCCTTCCATTTCTGAGGCCCAGTCAAAGGCTTTGGCTGTTTTTTTCATAATCAGGTGGTCTGCAAGTTCTACAATACCGTTTCTAAGTTCTATAAAGGCCTCATCCTCTAAGCTGTTAACAGCCCGAGCGATAGATCCATCTGCAAAGGTGGCAAACATCTTTGCCTCTTCTTCAGCGGTGCCTTTGTTTTTCATTAAATATTGCTGGATTTCTTCCCTGTGTAGCCTTTGAAAAGAAACGCTTTGACATCTTGATCGAATGGTTGGAAGCATCCCTGCCATTTGATCTGTCACAAAAATAATCACCGCATAATGAGGGGGTTCTTCCAAAATTTTAAGGATCCTATTTTGAGCGCTAAGCGTCATTGTATGGGCATCCTTAATGATGGCTATTTTACGGCTTCCCGTATAGGGCTTTAAGTGTATGAACTCTTGAAAGCCTTCAATCTGTTTGTTTTTTATACTGGCACCATCCGGATGGGTAATTTCATAATCTGGATGGTTTGATGTGGCCATTTTCTGACAAGCTGGGCATTCGCCACAGGCTTCATCAAGGGCGTTTTCACAAAGAAGTGCAGCTGCCAGGCCTCCGCCGTCATCGACTTACCAACACCCTGCACACCCTCAAATATATAAGCATGAGCCAACTGGTCTTCTCGAAGGGCTTTTCGAATTCTGCTTTTTAAGTCATCATGACCAACTATTTTTTGAAAATACATATTAAACCTTCATATACTGTTCTACATCAACAACAAAAACTGTCGCCCCGCCAACCGTGACTTCAATCGGCATAGACAAATAGCCGCCCGCTTCTCCTATTAAGGTGCTTGATGGCGTCACTTCTCTTCTCGTATTGCATGTTTCTCTAATCAGCGCAAGGACATCATCCACTTTGTCTTTTTCTACACCAGTAAAGAGGGTTGTATTACCCGACTTTAAAAATCCGCCTGTAGAAGCTAGTTTGGTTACCCGAAACTGGCTCTCATTCAGTTTATCAATAAGTCTGCTTGCATCTTCGTCATGTACTATTGCAATGACAAGTTTCATATAATCACTCCATGACATTATTATACCATATGGAAGTTTCACATTATCATATCTTATTGACACCCAATAGAGGTGTCTCTACTTAACGCTTCCTATACGATTGATCGGGAAAAACCTGAATGCTGTTTTCCCAATAATTCTATCCCCTTCAATAGGTCCAAGTTGTCTTGAATCTAGGCTGACATACCTGTTATCACCCATCATGAAATAATGGCCTTGAGGAATTTCTGTAAGCGGCACGTCATGATTTGTCACCGTATTAATATAGGGTTCGTCAACAATTTCATCGTTAACAAAAACCACACCGTCCTTAATTTCGATTGTATCACCTGGAACAGCAATAACCCTTTTGATCAGGTTCTTTTTTGTATCTTCATTGACCATAAAACGCTGAATCAGATTTAAGGATGCAATATCGTCTTTTGACAGGGTCATATCGGACTCAAATGACACAATGTCACCCTTTTCAACATTTTGCGTACGCAAGAGTACGAGCCTATCTCCCTCAATTAATGTAGGGAACATAGATGTGTTATACACAGTGGTCGTCGAGATGAATATATTGAGTATAAAAAATATGACAAGGGCAAACCCTATGGCTTTGATCCATTCAATTATTTCTTTTTCATAGTGCCTCCATAGTTGATATATTGCAGGATTCTTCCCAGATCACAGACGTCTCGAAAGTGCACTGGATGAATCCTCTTTTATGACTAGAAGAGTCTGTAGTGACCCATCAGTGGTTCCAATGATGGAAAAGCCTTTGGCCTGCCAAGAATGAATCAAATCCAAGATTTCTTGGGTGATACATTCCCCAGGCGCCAAAATTGGAATGCCCGGCGGGTAGGGTATGACATACTCTCCTGATATTCTTCCCACGGATTGTTCTATTGAAACAGGTTGAGACGATCCATAAAAGGCTTCTTTTGGAGATAATTTCACAAGAGGCTCTGGATAATCTGTCAAACCTTGAATCTTTTCGTGGGGTTTTACACCAAGTTCCTTTAAGGCTGAAAGCAAGCGATCAAAGTCTTCAGGCGTATTGTATATTGAGCAAACACAAACAAGGCTGTCTGCTGTGGTATACTCCACTTGGATGCCGTATTTTTCTCGAAGCATAACTCCAATTTTCTCAGCATCTTTTAAAAATATGACAAACTTGCTTATGTCTTTTGAAAAATCCAAAATCACATACATCTTCACTTGAAAGAACCCTTAATTTCAGCTCATTTTTGAGACCTTGTATTGTGCTTTCCAGGGCCTCTACAAGTCGGTTAGCTTTTAAGGAATCTTTTTTTTCAAAATCATTTAGGGCTTGTTCTAAAGACGCCATTAGAACATATGATGGACTTGAGGATTGAAGCATAGATAGCCAAGACTCCACCCGGAATCCTTCAACACGTTCACTGCCAATATGAAGCAGGGAAGCTTGGGTCAGAGCATTCAAGGATTTGTGTGTGCTTTGCACACTTATGTCTGCTCCATTGCCTATAGCCGGTGTCCCAAAAGCTTCATGTAGGGGCACATGGGCTCCGTGAGCTTCATCGACAAGTAAAACGCCATCAAACGCATGAACCACATCTGCAATAGATCTAATGTCTGACAAAATGCCCTCATAGGTTGGGCTCGTTATGACAACGGCCTTTATATTCTTATTGGCTTCCATTTTCTTTCTCACGTCATCCGCTTGAACACCCATGGGTATTCCCAGTTCAGGATGAACCGTCACCGGTATATATTCGGGGTTTAATCCCCCTAAAATACAGGCTGTATGAACTGACTTGTGAGCATTCCTACCAATGAGTATACTGTCTCCCGGCTTTGTACAAGACAATATCATGGCATGGTTGCCGCCCGTTGTTCCATTGATGAGAAAATAGGAAGAACGGGACTTATAAATTTTTCGAGCGGTGTCCTGGGCCCTTAATATAACACCTTCAGGATGGTGCAAATTGTCGGTTCCAGGAATTTCTGTAACATCGAGTTTTGTCAGATTTCCAAGCCCTCGGCCGTTCTTGTGTCCAGGGACATGAAAAGAAACCGGATCTTCTTCCAGATACTTTTCAATGGCCCCTGTTATTGGCTTGCGGCTCATTTTAAACCGCCTTGTCTAAACTTGACTGAAGACCCGATAAGAAATTTTCATCTGGTTCAAACACCAAGTTTTTCGTTTCCTCTTCCTCTTTATAGGAAACGACATACCACTTTGATGTGTCCTTATGCAAAACAAACTTATGAAGCCTTTTAATTCTTGTAGCATTGTCAAACTGATTATAAGGTACCAATGCCTTGACCTGCTCAAGGCCAATTGTGTACACAACATGATTGGCTCGTCCAAGGGCTCTTTCCAATATAAGCTCTTTACCGATCAGTCTATAATCATACTGGGCCAAATACCGATATATAAAACGAAAGCATAAAACTGTACCAAGTGCCAAGATACCAACCGCTGCCAAACTGCCGACAACCGCACCAAACCTTACTGCCCATCCCATAACAATGTTCATTAACACAATTGTTAAAACCAAGATGAGTGCCAACTTCCAAAAATCCAACTTGTCGTGCTTGAGGGACTGTCTACAGAGCTTTCCCATACCAGCGGACCCCTTCCTATTTGATTGCACGGGTTTTACGTCTGTTTTCCCGGGAAAACTTCACCACATTATCAGGCGCTTTTTTCCGTGCTCTCTTGAACTCTTGTTCCTTCCTTGCAGCCTTTACAACGTCTTTTCCCACATCAAAGAGAACAAACCCCATAACGACCATGACAAACAAGGAAACCGCTATTATAACTGTTGTTTCTAAATAGTCCATATTTTCACCTGTTCATTAAGACTTTACAACACTTTCATTCTATCACTTTAGATGATTCTATTCAAAATATTTTCCTAACACTTTATTCCATTTGAAGATCGATCTGTATTTATGTTATCATGTGTAAAACTATACACCCTAGGAGGTTTCCATGCTCTCAAAAAAGATGTTCGCAATTTCGCCATCTGTTACCATTGGCATCAGCACAAAAGTGGCAGAGCTTAGACGACGCGGTGAAGATATCATCAGTCTAAGTATTGGCGAACCCGATTTTATGACACCAGATGGTGCCAAAGACGCTGCTGTAAAAGCCATAGAAGCGAATAAAACCAAGTATGACGCTGCTGCTGGTCTCATAGAACTTCGTCAAGCCATCTGCAAAAAACTAAAAGAGGAAAATGACCTGGAATATAACATCAATGAAATTGTTGTCTCAAGCGGTGCCAAGCATGCTATCACAAATACATTGACCGCCCTGCTTGATCATGGAGATGATGTTCTCATACCCAAGCCATACTGGACCAGCTACCCAGAAATGGTTAAACTTTGCGGAGGCAACCCTGTCTTTGTCGAAACACAAAAGAAAAACAACTTTAAATTATCCGTGGAGGATTTAAGGGCCGCTCATACAGAAAAAACGAAAATTATTTTTATCACAAACCCATCCAATCCATCTGGCGCTGTATACACCAAAGAAGAGCTTCTTCCAGTGGTTAATTACTGTATAGAAAACAACATTTATATTATTGCCGATGAAATATATGAACGTATTTGTTACCTTGACCAGTTCACATCCATTGCGAGCTTATCTGAAGAGGCAAGGAAGATGACAATCGTCATTAACGGCCTATCTAAATCAGCTGCAATGACGGGATGGAGACTTGGATACACGGCTAGCCAACCAGAAATTGCTAAAGCCATCGGCACCATTCAGGGGCATCTGGTTTCTCATCCATCAACGATTACACAGTGGGCTGCACTTGGAGCTTTAACTGAATGTCAATCCGATATGGACAAGATGGTCAAGACATATAAAACAAGACGCGATGAAGCCTTGAAACGCTTTGAAGCTATTGACGGCGTCAGCCTTGTTCAGCCAGACGGTGCCTTTTATCTCTTTGCTGATATGTCTATCATTAAAGACAAACTTGAGTTTAGTGATTCTTTCTCTGTTGAAATTTGCAACAGACTCCTAGAAGACTATAAACTTGCTGTTGTACCAGGGATTGCATTTGGTCTGGATGATTACATCCGCCTGTCCTATGCCGCCGATATAAATGACGTTCGTGAGGGCATTTCACGTATTCAAAAATTTGTGGATGGTCTAAGATAAGTTGCTTTAATTAATAAACATAGAATCTATGTATTAAAAACGGGATGAACCGACTGGCGTCGGTTCATCCCGTTTCTTATTGTATTCATTGATTTCTTGTATTCATTGATTTCTTGTATTCACTTATTTTGAATCAAGTCCCTATTTAAGAACCGTTTTTCCCCCCATGTATGGACGAAGGGCTTCAGGAACGACAACACTGCCATCTTCCTGCTGGTAATTTTCAAGGATAGCTGCCATTGTACGTCCCACCGCTAGTCCAGAACCATTTAGTGTGTGTACGTGATGCACTTTCTTTGATTCCTTGTCTCGGTAGCGGATATTGGCTCGGCGTGCCTGGTAGTCTTCAAAGTTAGAGCAAGAGCTGATTTCAAGGTATCTATCATAGCTTGGCATCCAAACTTCAATATCATATGTCTTTGCTGAGCTAAAGCCTAAATCGCCTGCACAAAGCTGAACAACACGATATGGCAGTTTAAGAAGCTTTAGCACATCTTCAGCTGCAGATGTTAAAATTTCAAGCTCTTCATAAGACTTATCCGGGTCAACAAATTTAACCATTTCCACTTTATTGAACTGGTGCTGACGAATAATACCTCTTGTATCTCGACCGGCAGAACCCGCTTCTTTTCTAAAGCATGGCGTGTAGGCTGCGTGGTTAATCGGTAAAATCTCTTCATCTAAAATTTCTCCAGCATATAGGTTGGTCACAGGCACTTCCGCTGTAGGAACTAGGAAAAAGTCTTTCGCTGGAATATGGAACATGTCATCTTCAAATTTAGGCAACTGACCTGTTCCTGTCATAGCCTCGCGATTGACCATAAATGGTGTCATAACTTCTGTGAAGTCATGCTCCTCTGTGTGCAGGTCAAGCATAAAATTGATCAGGGCACGCTCTAGCTTAGCGCCATTGTTCTTGAGAACTGTGAATCGAGTTCCAGCAATTTTTGTCCCTCTTTCAAAATCAAGAATATCCAGTTCCGTGCCAATATCCCAGTGGGCTTTTGGTTCAAAATCAAATTTATTTGGCTCGCCCCAAGTACGAAGCTCTAAATTGTCTTCATCGGTTGCCCCGGCAGGCGTACCTTCGCATGGTGTGTTTGGAATACCAAGCAGTACATCTTCAAGGGCCGCATCAATGTCTTTGACCTTTGCATCCAGATCTTTAACTTCTTCAGATAGTTTTTTCATTTCAGCAAGGACTTCTGTGGCGTCCTTACCTTCCTTTTTCAACATCGGGATTTGCTTTGATACGGTCTTTTGCTTATTTTTCATATCTTCAACAGTTGAAATTATTGCACGGCGCTCTTTATCTAGTTCAATGACTTTTTCCAGACCAAAATCACCTTTGCCTCTTAACTCAACGGCTTTTTCACATCATCATATTCATTACGAATTCTTTTAATATCTAACATGTTCGTTCCTCCTTATTGGATTGCTCTAACACAAATTTTACGACAAACAGGTCCTCTCATGGGTCTGGTCTGCAATAAAAAAAGCTCCTCGTCTCTCATTCAATGCACGTCACATAAAGTGATTGAATAAGGGACGAGAAGCTCTATTTCCCGCGTTGCCACCCTGATTGATTGGTCTTTACCAATCCTCTTAGAAGCAGTTATCGGCTGCCAACCGTTTGACTTTCGTCAAAAGACTCCAGAGTAGATTTCAATGGATAGACACATCAGTTTGCACCAAACACTGACTCTCTATACTGCTTCTCCATTTACTTGCTCTTTCATAGTCCTAATATTGTTCTTAAATATAGCACAGTTTTATATCCCATTCAAGTCAGTTTTCTTGAGTTCTAGGATAAAACGCATCCTATCGCTTAAAGATTTTTCTTGAGGATATTGAAAACAGTACGCTCCGCCTGCAACAACTTAGCCTTCATTTTCTTTGGTGGCATTTTAAACACCTTGGTTAGCTGTTTGAAATTGAGAGGTTTGCTATCGCCAATTCCATAACGCAGACGAATAATCTGTTCAATTTCTGCATCTAATTTTTCCGTTTCAACGAGTTCATTCAGTTTTGTTTCAACATACACCAGCGCTTCATCTGAAACACCATGCTCCATAAGATTCACCTCTTTATCTATCTGGAACGCTTGTTTGTTGTTTGGAATATATGATCACCAATCAAATATTTACTTAGTGACACTTCTTCTTCTTTCATCCCGAGTAGAGATTTGAACCATCGCAGGAATCTTTGCATTTCTTCACCCACTTCGTTTCAAAACTTAACCCCCTCAACTGTTCAAGACATACTTGTGAACAAAAGAGGATCAAGTAAAGATTCATCAAAAAACCAACAAGCCTATTTTATTATATTTGCTGTCTGTGTACAAGTAAAATGTATCCTAAAACAAACCAGCATACTACACATACATTTTAAGCAGTTCGCTGGATCTCAGAACCATTTCCTGAGACAGAGAATTAATTATTTTAATTTCAGCCCTATCATTTTCCATATTGAGCTGACCGAGCTTCATCAACTTATTCCTTAAATGACGAACGGTTCCAAAATTACCATCATAAATTTTTATATTGTCACCCAGTACAGTCTTGACGGATTCTTTTAAAAAGACAAAATGTGTGCATCCAAGCACCACACTGGTCACCTCTTCTATATTCACATCCGCAAAACATCGCCTGATTGCCATTTCTATCTTATCGCCACAAACAAAACCTTCTTCCACAAGGGGCACCAAGTCCGGACATGGAACCTTCTCAATGGGGCAGGCTGAATCAAGTTTTTCCATTAATCTAGAAAACTTCTTCTCACGAAGGGTCACCTCTGTGGCCATAACAGCAACGCGTCCATTTTCTGTGCCCTCCACAGCTGGTTTCAAGGCCGGTTCCATTCCAATTATGGGAATATCGTATTTGGCTCTTAAAACTTGAACAGCTGCACTTGTCGCAGTATTGCAGGCAATCACAATGGCCTTAACACCTTGAGAAACCAGGTAGTCACTTACCTGTATAGAAAGCTCTATCAATTCTTCTGCTGATTTAGCCCCGTATGGGGCATTGGCAGAATCTCCATAATATATATAGTTTTCAGTCGGCATGTGTCGCTGCAGTTCTCCCAAAACAGAAATACCGCCCATACCAGAATCAAAAACACCTATTGGGGCTGTTTTCTCCATATTTTTTCACCACCCAAAATAATCGTACCCATATTATATTACCTATTGAAGGATTAGACAATCTATTATAAAAACATTATCCACAAGTCACAAGCCCTCTAATTGCTTCTTATAAGAAGATTTTCATCTAAAGTTCCTGTGAATAAATCATTATTTTCAGAAAGTTATCAACATATCAACAATTGGCTGTTAATAATTATTCACCCCTGGGTGCATAATCAAATAATGATCAAATAATAATTCCAGATGAAAGACATGCACAGATGCTTCTAACGTATCGGAGGCTCCCTAGGTCCCAAAGGGCTCTTAGCCCGCTTCATGAATTCTATCGGATAATCCCTTTAGATATTGTGTATAATATGAATGAAAGGAGACGAACCCTATGAAACAAGTTAACTGTAGAAAATGTGTTTTTTTCTATATCACTTGGGATCAAAAAAAACCTTACGGATGCAAGTACTTTGGTTTTAAATCAAAGGTCTTGCCTTCTGTTTCTGTATATAAAAGCTCTGGTGAGCAGTGCAAGGCATTTACACCAAAGGAAGTTAAACCGAAAAAAAAATCAAAGAACGGATTTGATAAACTTGTATAATCAACCTCTTAAATCACTGCAAAAAAAGTGAGACCGGGATTCCGGTCTCCAAAACAAGTGAGTGATTCAGTTGATATAAGGAGACAAAACGGTTCAACCATTCTGCCGAATATCACAATATTACGAATGCAACTTTAAGTCGCCTGTCTTTATCATACCACGTTTTCGCATAAATTCGAAAATTAGTAATGATAAAATTCCTGGAAGTATAAAATGCAGCAGTCCCATTTTAAAAAGGAGCTCTGTCATTGGTGTTGATTCAGACATGGCTGCGATGGTTCCAAATTGACCAACCAGGCCACTTGTTCCCATACCGGCGCCAATACTGTTGGACTCCATTTTGAAAATTGTTGTCCCCAGTGGTCCTATTATACCACTTGCCAGCGTCGGTGGAAGCCAAATTAACGGATTTCTTATTATATTTGGAACTTGTAACATAGATGTGCCCAAACCTTGGGCAATAAGACCACCAAATCCATTTTCTCTATAGGAAATCACCGCAAATCCAATCATTTGTGCACAGCAGCCTATCAATGACGCTCCGGCAGCAAGACCAGACAGTCCTAAAGAAATAGCAAGAGCTGCACTTGAAATTGGAAGTGTTAAAATCATGCCCATCAACATGGCAACAATGATTCCCATAGGGATAGGATGAAGCACTGTGGCTGTGTTAATAAGCTGACCGAGTGCCTTCATAACCATGGCAATCCAAGGACTTAAAAAAGTACCTACCATGCCACCAACAACTATTGTCAAGGCTGGAACAAGGACTATATCCACCTTGGTCTTACCAGAAATAACTTTTGAAAACTCAGCTGCACAAAGGGCCGCAACAAAGGACCCCATGGGTTCCCCTATAGATGCAACAAATGCCCCTGTTTCAGCTTGTTTCAATGTACCAGCCCCAATAGCCCCTGCGACCACACTGGCAAATATACCCAGAGGTGAAGCCCCAACGCTATATGCAACAGCAGCACCAATAGCTGGTCCCATCATGTACTGTGCCACACGGCCGTATGTAATTAAATGCTCTAGTCCAGTAAAATCACCTATTTGCTTCAAGATAAGCCCAATAATAAGTGATCCGAAAAGGCCAAGAGCCATACCATTTAATGTTTTAATCAAATATTCTCTTAAATTGAATGACTTCATCATAACCTCTTTTATAAATACTTGTCTATAGTGATTTTAAATATATATCTTCCAGTGCATGTATCTAAAGGGCTATATTCATACTAATGTCTAATGACTTGTACGAATGTGTCAGTGCACCAACACTAACAACATGAACACCAGTGGCTGCTATGCCTTCAACCGTTTCTAGAGTGACACCACCAGAAGCCTCTAAAACAACTTTATCCCCGAATTCTTCTACCGCTTTTTTCATCATATCATTGGTCATGTTATCAAGCATAACAATATCTGCACCCGCTTCGAAAGCCTCTCTAAGCTCCTTTAGGTTTGTCACTTCCACCTCAATTTTTGTGGTATGACCAAGTTTACTTTGAATGGACTCTACCGCCTTGGTAATACCACCAGAAGCCTTAATATGATTGTCTTTTATCATGACGGCATCCGATAAACTATATCTGTGATTAAAAGCGCCTCCCACACGAACTGCATATTTTTCAAGCTGTCTCAAGCCAGGTGTTGTTTTCCGTGTGTCCACAATTTTCGTGTTGTAAGGCTTAACAGCACTGGAAAAACGTTCAGACATAGTGGCTATACCAGACATTCTCTGAAGAAGATTAAGAGCCAGACGTTCAGCTTTTAACATGTCATTTGCCGGACCTTCAACCTCAGCAATTAAGGTTTTGTTTTCCACTCTATCCCCTTCTGAAATATGAAAACGAATTTCAAAAACTCGGATTCACTCTCAAAAAAAACAGCTTTAAAAACCTCCAAACCTGCAATGACCCCTTCTGCCTTGGCTCTTACCTCAGCTCGGGTTGATTTGTCACCAATATCTAGTAAATCAGTGGTTATATCCATGTATGGCATATCTTCAACAAGCCATTTGTCGATTTGAGCCTCTAAGCCTAAAAATTTCACGATTGTTCTCCTTTATCATAAACAATATGACTCCCCAGTGTATTTTTTCTAGCACTGGCAGCCATCAGTATTTGCTCTGCCACAGCAACCATGTTGGCTGCTTCCACTTCATCTGTCGTCGTCACGGCACTCAAATCCACATGTTTTTTTATGCTTTCGATATCCTTAAGGCCATCATAAATCCGCTTTGGTTCACGAATTATAAAGGCTGATTTTGACAATGTATTGCGCACCGCTTTTTTTATTGCTTGTGAATCAATCTTATTATTGGCCTTGTTGTTTGACACAATACACCCGCAAATAGGTCTATTATCATGAGACATTTCAATGGTTTTTGCCACCCGTCGAGCGTATACAATAGCCTCTAAAAGAGAATTGCTTGCAAGACGATTGGCTCCGTGTACACCTGTTCGAGCTACCTCACCGCAGGCATATAAGCCTTTTAAACTGGTTCTTCCTTCTGTATCTGTTTCCACACCGCCCATAATATAATGCTGGACTGGTTGAACAGGAACAGGTGTCTTAGCCATATCAAAACCAGCTTGCAAACAGTTTTCATATATGGTCGGAAAACGCCTAGTTAAAAACCCATGCCCCAAATGGCGCACATCCAAATAAATAGAGGCCCCACTGTTCATTTGATCATACATGGCCTTAGAGACGACATCACGAGGCGCTAGTTCTTTCATGGGATGAAGCCCATTCATAAACCGCTGACCCCTGGAGTTGATAAGATGTCCACCCTCTCCTCGTACAGCTTCTGATATTAAAAATGTTTTATTATTTTGATGAAAGGCAGTCGGATGAAATTGAATGAATTCCATGTCTTTTATGCGAACCGTCGCTCGTAACGCCATACCTAAACCGTCACCTGTCAATATTGCAGTATTTGTTGTAGCATCATAAAGTCCGCCGATTCCCCCTGTGGCTAAAAACGACCTTACGACTAGAAAATACCTTAGGCACTCCCCCGAGTGCTGTTATGACACCGACTGCCTCATTATCCTTTTCAAGGATATCAACGGCTAGTGTATGTTGAGCAAATTGGATGTTTTCTTTTCCTTGCGCAGCTTCTAAAAGTCCACGCGTTACCGCTTCTCCAGTGTAGTCCTTATAGTGTAGGACACGTCGTGCACTGTGGCCTCCTTCTTTTGTTGCAAGAAGAACCCCATCTTCACTTCTATCAAGTTCCACACCCAATGACAAAAGATCTTTAATTCTCTTGTGACCATCTTCCACCATGGTTTTAACAGCGCTCAAATCATTATATGAACTCCCAGCCTTTAAGGTGTCAGCAATATGAGGCTCTAAGTCACTTTCTGACATAGCCGCTGCTATTCCACCTTGAGCAAGACGACTGTTGCTGTCCATGAGGTCTGATTTTGTCAGTATGAGAATACGGTAGTTATCTGGGAGGGATAAGGCTGTGAATAGACCTGCTATACCTGATCCGATAATAATACAATCATATGATTCAGTTTCTTGTAAATCCACCTTAAAATCCATCAGGTATCGTCTAGTCATTCCATCACCTATTTATCTCAATTTATTCCCAAGTGAAGTCAATTATTTTGTTACTTTCAACATGCGGTCCAGAGCATTAAATGCTTTTTTACGAACATCCTCATCCAAAGTGATTTCATATGTTTCATTTTTAATGGCATTGTAAACATTCTCAAGACCGGTTTTTTTCATATTATAGCAAGTCAAGTGACCTGATAAAACTCTAAAATGCTTATCTGGACACAGCTTTCTTAAAGTGTGAAGAATCCCCATTTCTGTACCTATAATAAAGGACTTCTCATCTGAGTTTTTCACGTGTTCAATAATTTGTGCTGTGCTCCCAACAAAATCAGCCTGTTCAACCACAGCTGGATTACATTCTGGATGAACAAGAATAGGTGTGCCAGGTCTTAGTTGACGGCTGGCTTCCACTTCCCTCAGGTTAACACGCTCATGGGTGATACAAAACCCATCCCATCTCATAATCTCAGTTCCAGGTACTTTCTGCTGAACCCAGTGTCCTAAGTTTCTGTCGGGTGCAAATAAAATCTTCTTAGCCCCTAAAGATTCAACAACCTTTACAGCATTAGAAGACGTACAGCATATGTCGCTCTGTGCCTTTACATCTGCTGAAGAATTAACGTATGTGACAACCGGTACTCCAGGATTTTTCTCCTTGAATTCAGCCAAGTCCTCTCCTGTAACCATATCCGCCATAGGACATCCAGCTTCAAGAACTGGTAGAATGACTTTTTTTCAGGACTCAGAATTTTAGCGCTTTCCGCCATAAAATGCACACCACAGAAAATAATCATATCGTGGTTTGTTTCTGCAGCAACCTGACTCAATTTAAGGGAGTCACCAACCACATCTGCAATGTCCTGTACTTCAGGAATCTGATAATTATGTGCCAATATAATTGCATTTTTTCTTCTTTTAATTGCTTGATTTCCTCTATCATACGGATCTGATCCATTGCTTCCATTCCTTTCACATATTGCACTTAAAACTGTCATTCTAACACAATGACTATACAGGTGTCTTGTCACCTCGAGGCCAAATAAAAAGCCACTTACGGCTAATCTATAATAAAATTGCTATCTCTTAAATCGCGTACCAAAGCCTTAAATATTTTTTCGCTCGGCACCTCTATTGTATGAATATGTTCCCCGTCTGTCAATCTAGAAAGTGGCTGAGCATCTTCTGCATCCACTTTTTTAAGAAAGTCTCTAAGTTCAGTAGGTGTGCTGATCATAAGTTGGCCAATGATTTCTCCATAAACAGGATGATCAACAATCACATTCAAAACCTTACAACCATAGTCCAGCATAATGCTCAACTCTTCAGCCAATCGACTGCTATCATGTTGGCATACGACTGTTTTAATCAACCGACCCTTGCTTGACTCTCTCGGTATAAAATATCCGTTGGATGCTGCAATAATATTGAGGCCGGAAGCTCTCAGCACTGCTACATCCTGCACAATAACCTGTCGACTTACGTCATACGTCTTAGCAAGACAAGATCCCGTGACAGGCTCTGATGAAGTATGGAGCAATTCTTTTATAGCATCTCTTCTGGATTGTGTCATGGACATCTCCTTTCAGAATGCGCTTTAATAAACACTGGATTTGTGTTGTCACAGTTAACGACAACATTTTATTACTTTGAACCACCCGCGTCAATATGGATAATAATTTAACACTTTAAGTCTCTCCGTTAAAAATCCCTGATGCAGGGCACCAGGGATTCATCTTGTGATCTATAATTGTTTGCTCACTCTGTTCAAAGTATAATTAAGCGTTTAGCTTTTCAAAATTTTTCTTTTGAATGGCTAATGTGTTCAATAATTTTCTTAACAGCTTTTTCCTCGTCTCGGTCAATAAAAGCATCTAGAATTTCTTTATGCTCACGAAGGGTGTGATCCATTCGACCTTCTGACTTTAGCGATTCATAACGCGTTGTCTTAATAAACAACTGAAAATCTCTTAGAACGTGTTCCAAGAAACGGCTCTTTGTCGCATTATAAATAAGTTCATGAAATCTTGTATTCAGCTCAAAGATCTTATCAACATCTTTTTTGAATGTGTAAAATTCCATAAGTTCATAGATTTCTTTTAAACTATCCAACTCTTCTTGCGACATTCTTTCCACTGACCACTTCGCTGCAATACCTTCAATGGCTTCACGGATTGTGTAAATGTCCTTTATATCTTGCGCTGTAACACCCTTGACGATAACACCTCTGTTTGGAATATTTTCAACCAAACCATCCAATTCAAGTTGCTTTAACGCTTCTCTAACAGGCGTACGACTTACACCAAGCTCATCAGCAAGTTTTGCCTCAACGATTTTCTCGCCTGGATTGTACATGCCATTCAGTATATCTTCACGTATTTTTTCAAAAATTATAGAAGTTAAGGATTTATTCTCCTTCTTCTGATCAAAAAGGTCCATTATAATAATGCCTCCAAATATTGTGCCTCAATTGTATTGATTTCTATACATTAAACTGCTATCTTATTCTATATTACTTTCTATAGAGTGTCAACGATTCAAGGCTTGAAATTCCAACGATTTCGACGTTTTTTTCATTTTTTATTTTGTATATATTCCATAAAACCATTAGAAATATTGTATACATTATAATCCTTGTATAATTGAAGACAATTATAGAAATGTATTAATACAATAGAAATCCTTCACATTCACAGTCCCATTATGACTATCAACTGATACAAATTAGCTGTATCTAAGTATTGCCAATATATTTCGAGATAATTCTCGACGGGTGCACATGTATTTCTATGAAAGTTAATATGTATGAACTTGCATTTTAATGTGCCAATTTTGCATGAGAAATCAAGTAATTTCATATTTGGAGAAATAGATTGTAAAACGAATGTTAAATGGTTATAAACAATTGGCATTTCCAGTTTAAAATTGGAAATGCCAATATCTAAGCCTTCGCAGGCTTGCTAGCCATTTTCTTTTTGCCCAATTGCTTGTTTAAATATGCATTAACTAAAATGAAGACCAAGAACATTCCTGTACCAAGTATAAGGTGGGCATTAAATATATTATTATGGTCCTTTATCCACCCTACAAGCGGTAAAGTTAGACCTGCAGCCAGACCAGTTGACAAACTTATAAAGGATAAGATAGTAGCCCTTTTCTCTGAAGGGATATGCTTATTCACATATTTATTAATAACAGGCATATAAAGCCCCCTTGAAACTTGTTGAAGTGTTATGGCAAACACACCGACCCATAGCGTTACAGTGCCCAGTATCATATAAGATACCATGACTAGAAGGGCAAGAAATATCATTGTAAAAGACCGGGTGCGCTTAATAATTCTAACACTGTAATGACTGGCTATAGCAGCAATCATATTAAAGAGAAAAAAGAATATACCAAAAGATGAAACTGGCAAATTCACAGCTTCCATATAAGGCTGATAGTACCAAAATCCAGCTCTAAAGAACATAAAAAATGCCATGGCATAAATAATAACTGCACGAATTTTTTTTATGTCTAAGGGCATACTGACCGCTGTCTCTAATTTGCTCCATATAGGTCACTGGATCTACTCCAGCGTCATCCTTATAAGCATGTTCTTCAAACCCCAGTACAACCCCTATGGTAACCCCCATAAAAGCAATAGAAATCCACATTGGTAGGTTCGGGTCAATGGTATAAGTAAAGGCGCCTAATATTGAGCCAATCCCCTGCGTAATGAACATATACATTCGACCCTTGCCTAAAATATCCTGGAAGCGATTTTCACTGCCTTCATGCTTCAAATTATCATATAAAAGAGCCGTATCTGCCCCAGATTTCATAGCTGTGCCTAGACTAAATATAATTTCACCTATCGCAAAAGCAAAAAATGAATGTCCGATAATGTATATAAACAGACCTAGAGCATAAAACACAGCACCAAGGCATAAGCTGACCTTACGTGATAATTTGTCTGCTAGAGCCCCTGTTGGAACCTCAAAGAAGAATACAGATAAAGCGCATACAGATTGGAGCAACATAATTTCAGTAAAGCTTAGGCCTTTATGAATCATAAATAATACAATGATTGGACCTATGATAAGTAGATCACTAAATGATGAGAATAGATAATAACTTCGAATTGTACGATTTGACTTGTCAATCATTCTAAATCCCCCCAGTTGTTTTTCTAGTCTTCTTTCTTCTTACTCTCCCCCTGTTTCAGACTTTAGAATAAAAAAAGCCCAAAAAACAAGACTCTTTAAGAGACTCGTCCTTCAGGCTTTTATCCTAAAAGTGTGTCCAGCTAAGCTGGATTGCAACGCTCGGACCTGCATTAAATAAACCGGAACCCTAGATGCACTCTCACTGCTATAAAAATACTCATGCATTTATTTCTTTGTATTATAGTCTTAGAAGGGGCTTGAAAGCAATAAAATCAGTGAATTTCTTTCATAATTTAATCCTATTTCATAAATTATAAAGATAATAAAGAAATTACTTATATCACCTAAAATAATTTAGTATATATTTCGAAATTAACTGGTACTCTCTTCTACTACTCTCTTCTACACACTTCTATATCTACCGGTCTAGACGATTTCATTCGATAAAAAATACAAATAAAAAAAGTTCCAAATCATATAGATTTAGAACCTTCAAAATGGAGCGGAAGACGAGATTCGAACTCGCGACCCTCGCCTTGGCAAGGCGATGCTCTACCACTGAGCCACTTCCGCAAAA